>ERZ773014.830-NODE-830-length-20443-cov-20.344958_pt1 | contig 20443 bp, 19 predicted proteins | sample MGYA00580841_ERZ773014 | MGnify/ENA primary metagenome ERZ773014 (study PRJEB29015, sample SAMEA2737989) | human oral metagenome | biome: human oral; feature: human-associated habitat; material: dental | place: China | collected 2067 ...
TTTCCTTGTCGTTCGTCGCGAGGTTCGGCTGCACGTAGTCGTTGAACTCGACGATTTCGAGTTTGATGCCTTCCTTTGCGAGCTCGGGCTTTACGACCTCGAGGATTTCAGCGTGGGGAACGGGGGAGGCGCCGACCTTGAGAACCTTCTCCGATTTCGCGGCAGTGTTGTCCGCGCCGCCGCCGCAGCCGACGAGGGCGAGCGTGGTGAGCGCGAGGACGAGGGTGAGTAATTTCTTCATAAAAACCTCCTTAATTTAGGAAATAATGGAATCTATCTCTTATTCAGTCGTGCGGCGAGGCTGTTGCCCGCAAACTGCACGAGCTGGACGAGAACGATGAGGATGACGACGGTTGCAATCATGATGTCGGGGCGGAACCTCTGGTAGCCGTAGCGGATGGCGAGGTCGCCGAGGCCGCCGCCGCCGATGGCTCCTGCCATTGCGGACTCGCCGACGAGGGCGATGATGACGGTCGTGAGCTGGCTGACGATGCCGGGCATGGACTCGGGCAGCAGGACGCGTGTGATGATCTGCATCGGCGTTGCACCCATCGCGAGCGCAGCTTCGATGAGTCCGTGCGGCACCTCGCGCAGCGATGTCTCCACCTGCCGCCCGATGAACGGGACGGAGGCAATGACGAGCGGCACCATCGCCGCCGTCGTACCGATGGCAGAGCCGACGATGAGACGCGTCAGCGGGATGATCGCCACCATCAGGATGATAAAGGGGATGGAGCGCACCGCGTTGACGACGGCGCCGACGGTGCGGTTCACCATCGGTGCATCGAGGATTTCGCCTTTGCTGGTGATGTGCAGAAGCACCCCGAGCGGAACACCGATGGCGGTTGAGATCGCCATGCTAAGGGCGACCATGTAGATGGTTTCGCCGAGTGCCTTACTGAGGAGCGGCAGCGTTTCTGCGGACATAGCCGATCACCTCCTGTTTCAAATGCTGTGCGGAAAGATACGAAATCGCCGACTCGATCTCGGCGCGCGCACCGCGTATGCCGATGATCATACGGCCGAACGGGAGATCCTTCATCTGGTCGAGCGTGCCAAAGAGCATTGTGACCTCGATGTCGGGGAAGAGGCGGATCATATCCGCGAGCACGGGATCGTCCGCACTCTCGCCGAGGAAGGTGAGGCGCAGCAGCATATAGCTGTCGGGACTCGGATCCTTCGTGATGGGATTGCCGCGGAACGCCGTCGGCAGCTCGTTCGAGAGCAGGACGCTGATGAACTCCTTCGTGATTGGCTCGCGCGGCGCGGTGAATACGTCCACCACGTCGCCCTCCTCTGCGATGACACCGCCGTCAATGACGGCGACGCGGTCACAGATGTCCTTGATAACCTGCATCTCGTGCGTGATGACAACGACCGTCAGCCCCATGCGGCGGTTGATGTCGCGGATGAGCGTGAGAATAGACTTCGTCGTCTGCGGGTCGAGCGCGGAGGTCGCCTCGTCACACAGGAGCACCTTCGGATCGTTTGCGAGTGCGCGCGCAATGCCGACGCGCTGCTTCTGCCCACCCGAGAGCTGCGAGGGATAGGCATCCGCCTTGTCCGCAAGTCCGACAAGTGCAAGCAGTTCCGTCACCTTTGGCTTGATCTCATCGGCGGATTTTCCCACGAGTTTCAGGGGGAATGCGACGTTGTCATAGACGGTCGCGGAGGACAGCAGGTTGAAATGCTGGAAGATCATGCCGATGTGGCGGCGTTCCTCGCGCAGCTCGCTTTCGCTCATCTGCATGAGATCCCGCCCGTCAATCAGCACCTCACCGCTCGTTGGACGCTCGAGCATATTGATGCAGCGGATGAGCGTGGACTTCCCCGCGCCCGAGAGTCCGATGATGCCGTAGATGCTCCCACGCTCGATATGGAGGTCGATCCCGCGCAACGCGTGAATATCTCCCTCGTATGTTTTGACAATATTTTTCAGATGTATCATTATGGTAGTTTTCCTTTGACTGAGATTCCGATTAAACGTAGCACAGACGCGGCTTTTTGTCAATGTTTTCGCTAACTGATGAAATGTGTTTACGTTAAAATCTTCCTATTCATAAATAAAAAAGATTCTGTTGTCACTGAGGGCAATCTCGGCTATAATAGGTGCAGACCATAGCAGAATACTCTCCTCTGTGAGAAAAGATGTTGCTAATGAGAATCGTTTGCGTTATAATGAACTACCAGACGATTTTTCGGGGGCGTTTTATTGCGCCTTGGCGCAGAGGGGGATATGACAATGCGTTGTCCAGATTTTGAGCATTTGCTCGGCTATCACGCTGCACCCCTGCTGGCGGGTCTGACGGCGGGCAGTCTGCTGTCGTTCCAGAAGAGCCGCTTTCAGGATTTTGAGGCGCTGCTTGCGTCCTACGAACCCTGTTTTTCCTGCAAGGGAATCTCGACATTCCGCGTGGCAGAGGGAGAGGAGTACGTTCTCATCCTCTTCTACCGCGCTGAGCTTGTAGTCCGCGCACTCGCTGTGCCGGAGGCGCAGACAATCCTGTGCGAGGCGGGCTACCGTATCACGGACAGCATGGAGGAGCGGCTTGAGTTCCTGCGTCTCCGTATGCGTGTGCGCAAGACGCTCCCGCCGGAGGTCGGACTCTTTCTCGGCTATCCGCCGGCGGATGTACGTGAGTTCATTACGCGGCGGGGGCAGGATTTCGTTTACAGCGGATACTGGAAGGTCTACACGAACGAGGCCGAGGCACGAGCGCTCTTTGAGCAGTACTCGGTCTGCACACAGGAGTTCTGTACGCGGCTGGAGGCGGGGCGCCCCCTTGCCGAGTTGGTGCAGGCAGTATAGAGAGCGTAGGGAATCTACGGCTCTCGGATTTCTATGAGGAGGATTTCACATGGCAAAGGTAGCAGTTGTGTACTGGTCCGGTACGGGCAACACGCAGAAGATGGCAGAGGCTGTCGTCGAGGGCGCGCAGGGTGCGGGCGCTGACGTCGAGTGCTTCGAGGTGGACAGCTTCTCCGTGGATCAGATCGACGACTTCGATGGTCTTGCACTCGGCTGCCCCTCGATGGGTGCGGAGGAACTCGAGGAGGGCTCGTATGAGCCGTTCTTCGCAGAGGCAGTCGACAGTGGAAAGCTCTCCGGCAAGCCGGTCGTGCTCTTCGGTTCGTGGGGCTGGGGCGCAGGTGCTTGGATGGAAACTTGGTCCGAGCGTACGACGGCGGCAGGCGCAAAGCTCGTCAACACCTTCATCGTCGAGAATGAGCCGGATGAAGAGGGCGTTCAGGGCAGCAAGGATCTTGGCGCAGAGCTCGTCAGCGCGCTCTAAACTGCTCGGCATCCAATGATAGAATCAGAGTCGCTTCGCGCGGGGCGGCTCTTTTTCTGTATGCAGAGTATTTTTTAGAAGGATTTTAGGGATATGACAGAGAATTTATCAAGGATATGTGTTTTGCTATGAACTCGTTTCGTGCGTTTGTTTGATTGTGATGGAGGGAAAGGGTTGATGGTCTATGGAAACTGAGGCAGCGGCAACCGCTGCACAGGCAGTGGGGTTCATTCATCCCATGATGGCGGACGTGATGACGATACTCTCGTTCGTTCTCGTCGTGGCGAGCGTTGCGATCGCTGCTGTCGCGACACATTATGCGTGGCGGCAAACGGGCGGTACCGTCGATGTCATCGAGGGACATGTTTCGTGGCTGCGTACGGAGGCAGAGCGCCTCTCGGCAGAGATTCAAGCGTCGGTAATGAAGGACGGACAAACGGCGGAGGAAGTCAATCGACTCAAGGAGCAGTTCGCACAGATCGAACCCCGCCTCGTTCAGATGGAAGCGCTGGTAAAGCACTTCGCTGCGGAGATTGAGGCGTTGAAAGAGCGTCCCGCTGCCGCACCGCCGCCGCCACCTGAGCCGGAGCCCGTACCGGAACCTGTGCCGGAGCCTGCACCCGAACCGGAGCCGGAGGAGGACGAGATCAATCTGGATGAATTGCTTGAGAGCAAGCCCATCTGGCAGGATCTTTTGGATGATTATCATGCGCTGCGCGAGACCTTTTCACCCGAGCGCGGTGAGGAGCTCTGTCAGCCCCTCATCGATAAGTATGGTCTGCATTTCCTTGTCTGCACAGATCACGCGGCGAACAAAAACGGCAAGACAATGCCGAAGTTTGAGACGGTCGAGGATGTCAATGAGGCGACATTCTGGGCGTATGACATCCCCGGGCAGCCCGGAGACTACGCTGTCATCCCGAGTCCCATGTTCCCCTACGATCAAATGATGCACGAGAAAGCGGGAATGAAGGAGACCTTCGCCACACGCTACGAGGCCGGCAAGAGCTATGATAAGCTCACCGTAGACGTGCCCGCCCTCTTCACCCTCCGCAAGGATAAGTGGAACATCGAGCAGCCGGGACTGCTGAAGCTCGAGGAATAAGGTTTACTGTAAAAAAGAACCGTTGCTGAGGATCGACCTCGGCACGGTTCTTTTTGTGCGGGACGTGAAGGGGCTGTTGCACGAAACAAACGTGCAACAGCCTCAATTTTGTGCAAAAAACACAGAAGGAGGCGTTTCATCAGAGCGGTGGTGGAGAGTGTTTCACTGCCAAGTGCGATGAGGAGGCGTTCGACCGGTGTCCGATCTTGGGAACCACTGATAAATTCAGCACCATCATCTTGGCGCATCTTTTTTGCCCGTTTTTCGTCGGCAAATCCTCCACAGAGCACCACTCTGCGTCCGGTTTGCCTCCTCAATCGGACGAAAAAATCTACGCCAATCTGACGGACTTCATTTTATCAGTGGTTCCCTTGGTCGCTATCTTGATCGGTCCTGCGACCAACAACACTTATTTCCTTTACTTCTTCTTGTGCCTCTCGTCGCCCGCATCCTTGAGGCATGCCTGCAAAAGGATCTGGTTCACGAGGATGTCGATGTTTGTGGGGGCGATGGCGGCACCATCCGCGAGTGCTTTCCATGCGCCTGTGTAGTCCTTCGTGCGGATGAGGGCGACGGCGAGGGCACTGTAGCTGTCCGCGTTCTGCGGTGCGCGGCGGATGGCGTCGCGCAGAGGGGCAACCGCCTTCGCGGGGCTGTTCTCCGCGAGGAGGGTGAGCCCGTAGTTGTAGAGGGCGGCGGCATCGTCGGGGGCGACTTTCAGATAGACTTCGTAGGCGCGGCGAGCTTCCTTGACGTTCCCTGCGCCCGCATGGGCGAGTGCGATTCCGAGGTAGGGCTCGGTGCGTTTCGTATTGCGCTTGTGCGCGGCCTTGAAGTCATCAAGCGCCTCTGCGTAGGAGCCGCGATGGAGATAGACGAGCCCGCGATAGATGTAGTTGTCGGTATCGCCCGCCTGCATGATGTGTGCATTCGCAGCGCGAAGCGATGCGTCCGAGCCGTCGGGGGCGTGCGCGGCATCGCGGATGATGAGGATTTCCTGCCCGTAGTTCCTGCCGGGCACTGCCCAGACGCCGTTGAGGTCTGTCCAGCGCCTGAGCCGCCCGTAGATATCGGGGCGGTTCGTGCGGATGAGGTCGTAGCGCGGGTCGACGATCGGATTCGTCGGGCGCTCTTTGCGGCTGTACGCGAGGAGGTGTTGGATATGGGCGCGCGCACCCGTGCGCATGTCGGGGAAGGAAAGTCCTTTCACGCCGCCCCCGGTTGCGCCGAGTCCGCAGAAATTGTTCTGCTTCCAATCCACGTCGCCGCCGTAGGCGAAGCAGCCCGTTTCCTTGAACGCCTGCGCGAGTGCGACATCGGCACGTATACCTTCGTGTTCCGCCTCTTCGTAGTAGGCATGTACGAGTTCTTCGGGCGTGCCCGTGAGTTTCGGGTTCGGATTGCGGCGCAGGAGGTAGGCGAGCATCTGCTCCTCGGTTGCCGTTGCCTCGCCCGCGATGGTGACTTCGGTCGGCTCTGTCGTGGGCATCTTGAGGATGTCAAGATTTGCGGCGGGCAGGGCAAAATGGATTTCTGCGGCAAGTGTTGCATCTACCGTCGTGCCTTGTGGGATTGTGTCGGGAAATGCGGGGCGTAGGATCATAGGACCGGGATCCGGGGGCGGTGCTGCATGGATGGGGGCGATGCAGAGAAGCGCGGAAGCAGAAAGAATGGCAGGGAGCTTTTTGACAATCACAGGTGTGTTCCTTTCGTTACTTCGTTCCATAGAGCATGCCGATGCCGCGCATCATGAAGCGCACGGGCGCGGGCATGGGAATGTTCTGTTCGGTGTTCGGGAGGTAGGAAACGTCGGCAATCCCCTTTTCCTGAAGATAGGCGACGAATTCATCCATGTTGCCGTACATATCCCTGTTTCCAAAGGTGTCGTGCAGGGCGAATGCACCGCCCTTTTTTAGAACGCGCAGGGACTCCTCGACGAGCAGGAACTTGTCCTTCTGTGTGCGCACCTCATGAAAGACGAAGTTGCTGACAACGGCGTCGAAATGATTGTCGGGGAAGTCGAGCTTTGCTGCATCTCCGTGCTGAAATGTGCAGCGATCCGCGACACCCTCGGCGGCAGCATTTGCCTCGCACTGCGGCTGCCCGTAGTTCCACATCGGCGGCCAGTAGTCGATGCCCTGTATCTCGGCGAGCGGGAAGCGTTTTGCCGCGCTGATGCTGAGTGCACCCGAGCCGCAGCCGACCTCGAGCGCATTGCCGAGTCCGTCCCACGGCAGGTGATCGAGCAGATAGCCGTGGATGCGCCGCATGAGGCCGCCGCCCTCGAAGGAGAAGACATAGCGGCAGTAGTACATATAGAGGACGACGAGCGTCGCAATGCCGGATAGGATGGCGAGGATGAAGAAGGGGGCGGTCACGCGGTCATAAATGAACGCATAGAGTGCAGTCAGCACGTAGAGCACGGCGGCGATTGCCACGAGGGTTTTCATCATCGGGGTGGAAATCCAGTTGCCATAGTTCGTTTTCATATCGTCTCCTCCTTTTTTAGTGATGCAATTACCTTATCCACTTCATTGTTGATCTCTGCACGCAGATCTTTGAGTGTGGGCGAGAATGCCGCCTCTTTGATGCCGTATGTGCGTTGGAGATCGTACTCAAGCGGGAGCCATGTGTGCGGATCGCCCTCGTTATGCGTGATGACCGCCTCCATGCGGTCGAGTGCACGGGCAATGTGCGCTTCCTCGGTCTCCATCGCGTCCATCTCCGCAAAGAGGGCGCGTACTTCTGCCGCGTACGGCGCAGGGAGCGTGTTGATCCATTCATCGCGTCGACGATGTTCATGCGCACGGTCGGCTTCCGTCTTTTCAAAGGTCGGAATGTCACCCGTAAAGACTTCGCCCATGTCGTGCAGCAGCGCCATGAGGAGCACGCGCGTGAGGTCGACAGAGGGAAATTGATCGCGCAGAAAGTATGCCATGAGTGCCATCCGCCAGCTGTGCTCGGCGACGCTCTCCTGCCGTCCCGACTTCATCCACGCGTGACGCGTGCGCTCCTTGAGTCCGGCGATGCAGTGGATGATGGCGAGATATTCCTTTGGCGACATAGCTGCTCCTTTTCATGCGGCTGAGAAATTATCTCTATTATAGCACAGGTGTGGAACAAGTGAAACGCATATGAAATGAAAGTGTTTCCCATTGCTCTTGTCAACACGCCGCGCATATAGTATAGTAGAGGACACTGGGGACTCCTATGGGGAGGAATGTGTGTGAGACAAAAAATGGGCGTACTCGGTCCGGTAGGGACGCACAGCGAGGCTGCTGCGCTCTATCTCGTGGAGTGGCAGAAACGCGACTGCGAGATTGTCTGTTACGGCGATATCGGTGAGTGTCTGCACGCGGTGGAGACAGGGGCGGTGGACGCTGCGTTCGTGCCGGTCGAGAACTCGCTCGAGGGGGCGATCGCCGTGACGCTCGATTCGCTTGCACGCTCGGATACGCTGCGCGTCAGGCATGAGGTGATCTGGCCCGTGCACAACTACCTTATGGCACGTGCGGCGGACAGTGAGATCTACGTGGTATACTCGCACGCACAGCCCATCGCGCAGTGCCGTGACTTCCTCCTGCGTCACTGTCCGCAGGCAGAGATTATCAAGACGGCAAGCACGGCACGCGCGGCGGAGATTGTTGCGCATGCTCCGCCGGATGCGGGGGCGACGGCAATCTGTACGCGCCGTGCGGGGGCGCTGAACGGTTTGGTCGAGATTGCAGGCAAGATCGAGGATCGCGGCTCGAACTGTACGCGTTTCTTTGAGGTTGTGCGCGATGGGGCTGCTGCGCCGCCTGCAGAGGCGTCCGACACGGTGCTCATCGTCTGTCAGATCGACGGCTCCCGTGCGGGTGCACTCTACGACGTGCTTGGCGAGTTTGCGCGCCGTGCGGTGAACCTCACGCGCATCGAGTCACGCCCTGCGCGAACGGAGCTTGGTGCATACATATTCTTTTTCGATCTCGATGCCCACAGCCCGGAGGATGCTGTACGCGCCTCCATCGAGGCTGTTGCCGCGAAGAGTATCTGGCTGAAGGTGCTTGGTGTTTTCCCCGTGCACATGGCACACAATGAATAGTAAGGAGAGATACCATGGTCGTCATTATGAATTCGGATGCTACACAGGCAGATATCGAGAACGTCATTCGTGCCATTGAGGAGAAGGGGCTCGAGGCAAAGATTATGGAGGGCGCGCGGCAGAAGATTGTCGGTGTCATCGGTGACAAGACGAAGCTCGCGGCGACACCACTGGACGCGATGCACGGTGTGGAGACGACCGTTGCCATCTCCAAGAGCTACAAACTTGCGAGTCGTGAGTTCCACCCCACGCCGACGGTCATCGATATTCGCGGCATCAAAATCGGTGATGGTACGCCGGTCGTCATGGCGGGGCCCTGTGCCGTTGAGTCGCGCGAGCAGCTGATGGAGACGGCAGAGATCATCAAGGCAGGCGGCGCTCAGTTCATCCGCGGCGGCGCGTACAAGCCGCGCACCTCGCCCTACGCATTTCAGGGACTTGAAAAAGAGGGCCTGAAATATCTCGCTGAGGCACGCGAAAAGACGGGGCTTGCCGTCGTCACCGAGGTGACGGTGGTGGAGGCTGTGGACACGGTTGCCGCCTATGCGGATCTCCTCCAGATCGGCGCACGCAATATGCAGAATTTTGGTCTCCTCAAGGCGGTCGGACGTACCGGCAAGCCCGTCATGCTCAAGCGCGGACTCGCCGCGACCATTGACGAGTGGCTGAACGCGGCAGAGTACATCATGAACGAGGGCAACCCGAACGTCATCCTCTGCGAGCGCGGAATTCGCACCTATGAAACGTACACGCGCAACACGTTCGACATCAGCGCAATCGCGGCGATCAAGCATCTCTCGCACCTGCCGATCATCGCCGATCCGAGCCACGGCACGGGCAAGTGGCGCATGATCAAGCCGATGTGTCTTGCCTCGATTGCGGCGGGCGCGGACGGACTCATCATCGAGGTGCACCCGAACCCCGCACGCGCACTCTCCGACGGACCGCAGTCACTCACGCCCGAGAACTACAAGGATCTCATGGTGAGTGTAAAAAAGCTCGGTCGCTTCATGAAGGACGAGGCGATTGAGCCGATGGTCTTGGGATAACGATACAGACGTAGAAAACGGGACGATCCGCGCGGATCGTCCCGTTGTTGTGTTCCGATGGAATATGTCGCCTCACACCTCCGCGATCACTTCAATCTCGCAGAGGGCGCCCGCGGGCAGTGCCTTTGCGGCGACGCAGGAGCGGGCGGGTTTGCTCGTGAAGTGGCGTGCATAGACATCGTTGAATGCGGCAAAGTCCGCCATGTCCGCGAGGAAGCAGGTGGTCTTGACGACGCGCGTGAGGTCGGTGCCGGCGGCGGCGAGGACGGCACGCAGGTTCGCACAGACCTGTGCCGCCTGTCCGTCGACGGTGGTCGATGTGATCTTGCCTGCGGCGGGGTCGATACCGATCTGACCCGAGGTGTAGACGAGGTTGCCGACGCGCATTGCCTGACTGTAGGGGCCGAGGGCTGCGGGGGCGTTATCGCTGTGAATGACTTCCATCATAGTTTCCTTTCATCTTGGGCATCTTTGTTCAAAAAAGGAAGCCGTTTCGGATACAAGCGGCTTCCTTTCGTCATTTGCCAAATGTGCTTACTGGATCGTCGTGACGCGAACGGCAACGGAGCCGCCCTCGTTGTAGGTCATGCCTGCGACCATGACGACCTTGTCGCCCTGCTTCACAAAGCCGTGCGAGAGCGCACCGCGCGTGCAGGATTCGATCATGTCCTCGACGCTCGTCCACTTGCGCCCCTGAATGGTGTAGACGCCCCAACGCAGGTTGATGTGACGCGCAATCATCGGACTCGGTGCGTAGGCGACGATCATCGCCTTTGGGCGGTACTTCGATACGACGCGCGTCGTGTAGCCGGACTGCGTCGGCGTGATGATGGCGGCGGTGCTTGTCTCGTAGGCGAGCTGTACGGTTGCGTGCGAGACGGCGTCCGTTATCGAGGAGCGCTCGCGGATGCTGCGCGAGCGAATGATGGTGTCGTATTCGAGCGACTCCTCCATGCGTAGGGCAATCGTACTCATCATCTTAACCGCCTCGACGGGGTAGTCGCCGCTTGCCGTCTCACCGGAGAGCATGATGGCATCCGCGCCGTCGAAGATCGCGTTGCCGACATCCGAGACCTCCGCGCGTGTCGGACGCGGGTTCGTCGTCATGGATTCGAGCATCTGCGTTGCGACGATAACGGGCTTGCCGACCGCGTTGCACTTACGGATGATTTCCTTCTGGATGACGGGCACGTCCTCGGCAGGAACCTCGACACCGAGGTCGCCGCGTGCGACCATGATGCCGTCCGAGACCGCAAGGATTTCGTCAAAGTTGTTGACGCCCGCGAGATTCTCGATCTTCGGGATGATCTCCATGTGACCGCCGTGCGTTGCGATCAGATGGCGGATCTCCTCCACGTCTGCGGGACGTTGGATGAAGGATGCCGCCACGAAGTCCATGTCGTTCTGAATGCCAAAGATGATGTCGCGCTCGTCCTGCTCGGAGATTGCGGGCAGACCAAGTTCGACACCCGGTGCCGCCACACGTTTGCGCGTGGACATCGGCCCTGAGTTCTGCACGGTCGTCACGATGTCCTTGCCGCGAATCTCATCGACGACAAGTCCGACGAGCCCATCCGAGAGGAGCAGCGTGTCACCCGGTTTCACCTCGTTATAGAGGTTCTTATGGTTGACGCTGACGTGCGTCGCATCGCCCGGTGCATCGTCATGGGTCAGCGTGAACTTCTGCCCCTTTTCGAGCTGTACCTTGCCCTCCGCGAACTCGCCGAGACGCATCTCCGGTCCCTTTGTATCGAGGATGAGCGAGATGACCTTCCCGGAGCGCTCCGCCGCTGCACGCACCTTGTTGATGCGCGCGAGATGCTCGTCGTGCGTGCCGTGCGAGAAGTTGAAGCGCGCACAGTTCATTCCGCTCTCGATGAGCGCGTCGACAATTCCCTCGGGATCCGTTGCCGGTCCCTGTGTGCATATGATTTTCGTCTTTTTCAGCATATCATACTCCCCCGCTTTTTGGGAATCACTGATAATAATGGAACTATCGGCAATTCCTCTGTCCCTGAAATTTACAACTACTGTCATTTTACACTCTTTTTAGAGAGAAGTAAAGGAATGGACATATAAATCTCCCCAAATGGCTGTGCCTATAAAAGAATACAGGAATCCAATTTGACAAAAACTTGCTTCTTCCATTATTATGAAACGTATTCTTTTTAGAAAGGGTGGTTTTATGGATTTCCTCAATACGATTGTCGGCACGATCAACGATTTCCTGTGGACTTATATCATCATCGTTGTGCTTGTCGGCAGCGGTCTCTGGTTCACGGTATCGACCGGTCTTGTTCAGCTGCGTGCGCTGCCCGAGATGGTGCGCCTGCTCGCGGGCGATCTCGGGCGGCGTCCGAGCGGGCGCAAGGCGATCTCCTCGTTTCAGGCATTCTGTGTGAGTACCGCCTCGCGCGTCGGTGTCGGCAACATCGCGGGGGTTGCGATTGCGATTGTGACGGGCGGTCCCGGCGCGGTCTTCTGGATGTGGGTCATCGCCTTCATCGGAACGGCAACGGGCTTCGTTGAGAGTACGCTCGCCCAGATCTACAAGATTCCGCGTGGACACGGACTCTTTCATGGCGGACCTGCGTACTACATCCAGAATGCCCTCGGGCAGCCGGCAGTAGCAAAGCTCTTTGCCGTGCTTATCTCCGTGACCTTTGGTCTCATCTATGTATCGGTACAGGCAAATACGATCGCGCTCTCGATGGAGAAGGCATTCGGCATCGACACATGGGTGACGGGCGGTGTCCTTGCTGTACTCTCGGGTGTGGTCATCTTTGGCGGCATCCAGCGTGTGGCAAATTTTGCAACCCTGCTCGTGCCTGTGATGGCGGGCATCTATCTCCTCATTGCACTCATTACCGTCATTCTGTACATCGATCAGGTACCCGCGATGTTTGCGCTCATTCTGCACGATGCGTTCAGTCCGCAGGCGGCGGTCGGCGGTGGCATCGGCACGGCGATCCTCACGGGGATTCGCCGCGGACTCTTCTCAAACGAGGCGGGGGAGGGTTCCATCCCGAATGCGGCGGCGACGGCGAATGTCACGCACCCGGTCAAGCAGGGTCTCGTGCAGGCGTTCGGTGTTTACGTTGATACATGGATTGTCTGCTCGGCGACGGCGTTCATCGTCCTCCTCACCGGGCAGTATGTGATCGGCGGCGATACGACGGGCATCGCACTCGCGCAGGACTCGCTCGCGAGCGTCTTCGGTCCGTGGGCGTCGAGCCTCCTCGCCGTACTCATCTTCCTCTTTGCCTTCAGCTCCGTTGTCGGCAACTACTACTACGGTGAGGTCAACATCCACTTCTTCGGCGGAAACACGGAGCGTGCGCTCTTCGTCTATCGTCTTGGCGTGGTTGCAATGGTCTTCTTTGGGTGCATCGCGGCGTTGGGGCTCGTGTGGAACCTCGCCGACCTCTTCATGGCGATGATCTGCGTCACGAATCTTTACGCCATCGCACGCCTTGCACCGCTTGCGCGCATTGCGCTCACAGATTACTTCGCGCAAAAGGCGGCGGGCAAGAACCCTGTCTTCGATCCCTCCATCATGCCGGACCTGCACGGCATTGTTGGGTGGGATGAGGAGCAGCTGCGTGCACAAAAACACTGATATTGGTATGGAGAAAGAGATTGGATTTCCTCAGCAGAGGACTCCAATCTCTCTTTTGTATGGACGCAGCGACGAAAGGTTTTTTCTGCGAAACTCTTTACTTTTTACGCATGCTTTCGTAGAATAGAGAATAGAAAACGATTCGCACAAGCGTGACATACGGGACGGGGGATGTTTTTATGTTGAAAAAGGCAATTGCGGTCGTCACTTCGGGCGGAGACAGCCCGGGCATGAATGCGGCAGCACGCGCGGTGGTGCGCACGGCGATCTACGAGGGTGTCGATGTCTATGGCATTCACAACGGATACAGCGGCATGGTGCACGATGATATCGAAAAACTGACGACGCGCAGCGTCAGCGATCTGATCCAGCGCGGCGGTACGTTCCTCGGCACGGCGCGCAGCAAGTCGTTCATGACGCCCGAGGGGCGCAAGACGGCATTCGAGAATCTGCGCAAGCGCGGCATCGAGGGACTGGTGATCATCGGCGGTGACGGCTCGCTTACGGGCGGCTCGCTCCTCAGCAAGGAGACGGGAATGCCGATCGTGGGGCTGCCGGGTACGATTGACAACGACGTCTGGGGCATGGACTATACGATTGGCTGCGACACGGCGTGCAATACGATCGTGGATGCGATCAACAAGCTGCGCGACACAGCGTCGGCGCATCGCCGCATCATTCTTGTCGAGGTCATGGGGCGTCACTCGGGCTGGCTTGCCATGATGTCCGGCATCGCCGGCGGGGCGGAGTACATCCTCGTGCCGGAGGTGGCATACGATCTTGAGGAGATCAGCTGCGAACTGAAGGAGATGTACGAGGCGGGCAAGCGCTACAGCATCATTGTGGTCGCTGAGGGCGCGGGCTCGGCTGTGGAGATCGGCAAGATCATCCGTGAGAAGACGGAGATCGACACGCGCGTTTCGGTGCTCGGTCATATCCAGCGCGGCGGTTCGCCGACGGTCGAGGATCGCATCAAGGCGTCGATGCTCGGTGAAAAGGCGGCGCTCGCGATCATCTCAGGGGTCAGTGATGTGGTCTATAGCTTCAACGAGGGGCAGGTCGTGGGCGTAAACCTCTTCGAGGCGGTCAACAATACCAAGACACTCGATCCGGAGCTCGTGCGGCTCTCACGCGTGTTGGCGTAAATGGAAAACAGGGGGCTGCTGCGTACAGTTCCCCTTATTTTTTTCTTGACAGGGCGCAGCTCTCATGTTAGACTAGCAAGCGTTGCAGAAGTGAATAGCTTTTTTAGAGAGCACGTGGAGAGTTGTCCGAGTGGTTGAAGGAGCACGCCTGGAAAGCGTGTGTGCGGTGATACCGTACCGAGAGTTCGAATCTCTCACTCTCCGCCATTTTTATTGATTTTTCTCAGGGCGGGCTGCAGTGCCTTGGTCTCGCGCAATGGAACCCTGTGAACCCCGTCAGGTCCGGAAGGAAGCAGCGGTAAGCGGATCGTCTCATGTGCCGTGAGGGCGCCTGGGGACTGTGGCCTGCCGTGGGAGAAATCGCGTGAAGTCGTTGCAGCCCTGCGGGGCTGTTTTTTGTTGTTGGGAGGGGTCGTCATGTCCTATGTCGCGCTCTATCGCCGCTGGCGACCGGAGAGCTTCGCCGATCTCGTGGGGCAGGAGCATATCAGCCGTACGCTCGCACGGGCAGTCACGGCGGGACAGACGAGCCATGCCTATCTCTTTACAGGACCGCGCGGCACGGGCAAGACGAGTACGGCGAAGATCCTTGCACGTGCGCTGAACTGCGCCGAGGGACCGACACTCACGCCCTGCGGTGTCTGTGACTCCTGCCGATCCATCAGCGATGGTTCGTCGATGGATGTGTTTGAGATCGACGCGGCATCCAATCGCGGCATTGATGAGATCCGCGACCTGCGCGAGTCCGTGAAGTTCGCGCCGACGGCGGGACACTACAAGATCTACATCATCGATGAAGTACACATGCTCACGACGGAGGCGTTCAACGCACTGCTCAAGACACTTGAGGAGCCGCCCCCGCGCGTGATCTTTATCCTTGCGACGACGGAGCCGCACAAGGTACCCGCGACGATCCAGTCGCGGTGTCAGCGCTATGACTTCCACCGGATTACGGTGATGGAGATCCGTGACCGGCTGATCCATGTGTGCAAGGAATCCGGCATTGCAGCAGAGGAGGCGGCGCTCTCCATCATCGCCGTGCAGGCGGACGGCGGCATGCGCGACGCGCTCTCCATCCTCGATCAGTGCACGGCACTCGCCGAGGGCACGCTCACGGTGGATCGGGTTCAGGAGGTTCTTGGACTCGTCGGACACGTGTGGATCGAGAAAATGGCAATGCAGATCGCAGATCGTGATGCGGCGGCACTGATTGTGCAGCTTGGCGAACTGCTGCAAAACGGGCGTGAACTGAAACAGATTCTCGCGGAGCTCGCACAGTATTTCCGTAGCCTCATGGTTGCCGGCGTGGGCGGCGTGCTCCGTGCGGCAGAGTTCTCGGACACGCAGACGGCGGCGCTGAAGGAGGCGGCATCGCGCTTCACGCAGGAGGAAATCATGGCGATCTTGCGGACGCTGAATGAGACGATGCAGGAGATCCGCACTTCGCCGCAGCCGCGCATCGCTGTCGAGACTATGCTGATCGGGCTTTGTCGACCATCGGAAGGCGGTAGGACGGAGAACGCCGCCGTTTCTTCTTCCAATCCCGCAGACACAGCGCGCATCGCGCGGCTTGAGGAGGAGGTTCGACGGCTCGCGGCACGGCTTGCGGCGGGAGCTGCACCTGCATCGTCTGCTTCGGCGGGGAAGACATCCGCCGTTGCACCGCCTGAGCAGTCTTCTGCATCTCCCGCAAAAGCAGCGCCCGTAAAGACACCCTCCGCGCGGCAGCCGGGCGCGGGCGTGTCCACAGAAGGGGCACCGCGTCAGCTGGACGGAGCGCTCTGGAAGAAGTTTCAGGCGCGGCTCAAGGAGCGTCACAAGCTTGCGGCATCCCTCCTCTCGGGGGCGGACTATGAGGGGGCGACGGAGACGCATTTCTTCATCCGTCCCGCAACGGATATGGCACGCGATTACATTACGAAGCGTCACCGTGGCGTCTTCGAGGAGGTCATGACCGAACTCGCGGGGCGTCCCCTTGTTGTTGTCTGCACGGGGGGAGAGGAAGATGCTGTGCCGCCGCCGTCTGCTGCAAAGACGCCGGAATACCCTGCGCCCGTGGCAGAGCTGCTCAAGATTGCGGGGGAGGGAGCGCGCGTGGAGGAGGTCACTCCGTCCGTAAAGCCTCCCGTGCAGAGGAAGGCGCCACCGCCCGTGTCGGAGATGGAGCCATACGAGGTGTATGAGCCGACGGTGGACGAAGAGGCGGAGATGTTCATGGATGATGAACTTCCGCCCGATGAGAACACTTGACGTTGCAGACAGTTTTTGTTAGGCTAGAAGTATTGTTCACGAGCGCCCCTATCGGCTCGCTATGCTCGCCACTTCCCCCGTTTCGACGGGGGAAGCTAATATTCCGTTCCCTTTAAGCCTCCCCCGTTTACGGGGGAGGGGGACCGCGTGAGCGGTGGAAGGGGGATAGGAGACCTGACGTGCATGGCATAGACCTTACGATTTGACAAAATCCTTCCTCCTATGTACTATGGGGGAAGGATTTTTAATTGCTTGCACTGTTCTTCCACCGGTGCGAGAAACCGTGTTTGATATGGAAGGAAGATTTTATGCGCGGAACATTCTATGGCATCGGCGTCGGCCCCGGCGACCCCGAGCTGCTCACCGTCAAGGCGATCAAGGCAATCGAGGCGGCGGACGTGCTCATCGCCCCGAAGACCGAGAAGAAAGAGGGCAGCGTCGCCCTCCAGATCGCACGCCCGTATCTGAAAAAAGAGATCGAAATTGTCTACCAAGTATTTCCCATGGTCAAGGACTTTGCGGAGGACACAGGCGCATGGGAGCGGAACAAGGAGGAAATCCTTGCGCTGCTCGAAGCGGGCAAAAATGTCGCCTTCCTGACCCTTGGCGACCCCATGTTTTACAGCACCTACATCTACGTCTTCCGCCTTCTGGAGCATGAGGACGTGGAGATCGTGACGATTCCCGGCGTGCCCGCATTTGCCGCGATTGGCAGCAAGATTGGCCGCCCCATCGCCCTTGGCAACGACGTGCTCGCCATCATCCCGGGGACAGCGGACAAGGAGCACCTTGAGAAAGTCATGGCAGTCGCGGGCAGTGCTGTCATCATGAAGGTCTACCACAACTCCGCCGAGATCATCGACCTGCTGAAACGCAACAATATGGCGGAAGACGCCGTCCTTGTCAGCCGCGTCGGGCTTGATGGCGAGAGAATTATTCATGACCTTGAGGAGCATGCGGACGAGAAGCTGAACTATCTCTCCACCATCCTCGCGCGGAGGAACTGACATGATGAAATATATGGCATTTGCACTCCTCGCCGCATGCACCCTCGTTCTCACTGCATGCGGCGCTCCTGCGACACAGCAGGCAACACAGGGCAGCTATGCAACGATCACCGACGACAACGGGCGCACCGTCAGCTTTGACAAAAAGCCGGAACGCATCGTCGTCACCTCCGCCTCCTTCCTCGAACCCCTCTACGCCGTCGGCGGCACCGTCGTCGGGCGGCCGGACTCAAAGTCCAAGATCCCGGAGGCGGCAAAAAGTGCCACGAACATCGGCAGAGTCTACCAGATCGATGCGGAAAAAGTTCTCGCGCTTACGCCCGACCTCGTCATCCTCAACAGGGGCATGAACGAAAAGCTCGTCGAGACACTTGCGGCGAACAACGTCAAAACTCTTGTTCTCGATATGAAGAGCTACGCCGACGTAAAGCGCGAGATCGGCATCTTTGCCACGCTCACCGGCGAAAAGGCAAAGGGAGATGAGCTGATCCAAAAGATGGACGCGGATATCGCGGCAGTGCGTGCCTCCATCCCGCAGGAGAAGAAGCGCGTCGCCATCATTCACAGCACGGGACAGGGACTCTCTGTCCAGCTGGACGGCAGCATTGCGGGCAGCATTGCGAATATGCTCGGCTGGGAGAACACGGCGGCGGGCATGCCCGCGCTCGACAAGAACCCCGACGCCGCGCCCTACAGCATGGAGACACTTGTCGCGCAGAATCCCGACATCATCTTTGTCACAAGCATGGGCGAGGAGGCGGAGATCCGTGCCTCGATGGAGGCGATGTTCGCCGAGAGTCCCGCATGGCAGAGCGTCAACGCCATTCGTGACGGACGCGTCTACTACCTGCCGCAGGAGATGTTCCTCTTCAGTCCCGGCATCGAGTATCCTGCCGCCGTCAAGTATATGGCGAGGCTCGTCTATCCATGAAAAGGCGTATCCTGCTCCTCGGCTTCTTTGCCGTCCTTGCAGTGTGCTCCATGCTCCTGTCGGCGGCAAAGGGCTCGGTGGATATCCCCATCGGAGAAATTCTTGGGATTCTGGGCGGCGTGCGTGACACGGCAAACGCGCAGATCCTCTGGAACATCCGCCTGCCGCGCACGATTGTAGCCGCACTCGTCGGCATCAATCTCGCACTTTCGGGGGCAATCCTGCAGGCGATCCTCAGAAACCCGCTCGCCGACCCGCACATCATCGGCATCTCCTCGGGCGCGGGGCTTGCGGGCATCTTCATTATGCTCCTCCTGCCGGGAGCAGCGTGGCTCATCACCCCCGCCGCATTCGGCGGTGCGATGGTCGCCGCGCTCCTCATCTACATCCTCGCGTGGCGCGACGGCATCCGTCCGACGCGCATCATCCTCGCGGGGGTCGCGGTGTCCGCATTCCTCGGCGCGGGCATCTCCGCGATGATGATCCTCTACAGCGACCGTGTGCACAGTGCGCTGATGTGGATGGTCGGCGGACTGTCGGCGCGCAGCTGGCCGCACGTGGAACTCCTCCTGCCGTACACCTGCGTCGCAGGACTCCTCGCGCTCCTTGCGGCGCAGCGGCTCAACATCCTGCAGCTCGGCGACGACATGGCGCGCGGCATCGGGCTTGCCGTTGAGCGCACGCGCATCCTCCTCACGGCGGTCGCCGCGCTCCTCGCTGCGAGCGCCGTATCCGTCGTGGGGCTTTTGGGCTTTGTCGGACTGATCGTGCCGCACGCCGCACGGCTCATGATCGGGGCGGACTACCGCTTTCTGCTTCCTGCGGCGGCGCTCCTCGGCATTGCCGTCGTCACGCTCAGCGATACGGCGGCGCGGTTGATGTTCGCCCCCTTGGAACTTCCTGTGGGCATTATCATGGCGGTCGTCGGTGCGCCGTTCTTTCTCTATCTTCTCAGGAGGCAGCTATGAGTGCCGGAATGATCGCCCGCGATCTGCACGTAAAGATTGCGGGCAGGGAGATCCTGCACGGGCTGAACGCCCAAATCACCGCAGGAAGGCGCACGGCAATCGTAGGCCCCAACGGCGCGGGCAAGACCACCCTCCTGCGCGTCCTCGCAGGACTCTCCCGCCGCTATACGGGCGAGGTCATACTGGACGGGCGCGAGCTCAGTGGGTATTCGGAACGGGAACTCGCCCGCGTGCGCGCCATCCTGCCGCAGGAACGCACGGCGGCGCAGGGACTCACCGCACGCCAGCTCGTCACGTATGGGCGCTTTGCCCATGCGGGATTCTTTCAGACGCGTTCGGATGCAGAGGACAGAGAGGCGGTCGCGTGGGCGATGGAGATGGCGCACGTCTCTGCCTTCGCAGAACGTGAGGTGCATACCCTCTCGGGCGGCGAACGGCAGCGTGTCTTTCTCGCGATGGCACTCAGCCAGCGACCGCGCCTCCTCCTGCTCGACGAGCCGACCACCTACCTCGATGTCGCACATCAGCTGCGCGTCATGGAGATCATCACACAGCTCAACCGCGTGCACGGCATGACCATCCTGATGGTGCTGCACGACATGGCGCACGCCATGCAGTACGCTGATGAGATCGTGCTGCTGCAGGCGGGGCGCATCGCCGCGACGGGGACACCGTGCGATGTCCTCACAGAGGAGCGCATCGCTGCCGTGTTCGGCGTTCGCGTCGAGATCTTTACGAACTCGTACGGCATCCGCGTCCCATCGCCCGTCGCACTCGTTGGAGAATAGCACTTGCACTAAAATAAATTGACAATGCATGAAAAAGTTCATACAATGTAGAAAAGGAGGGGATACCATGGCACAGGCAAGTGTGAGCATTCGCATGGATGCCGACCTCAAACGACAGTTTGATGAATTCTGCTCCGAGATCGGGATGACGATGACGACGGCGTTCTGCGTCTTTGCAAAGACGGCGGTACGCGAGCGCAGGAT
>ERZ773014.834-NODE-834-length-20406-cov-8.326225_pt1 | contig 20406 bp, 15 predicted proteins | sample MGYA00580841_ERZ773014 | MGnify/ENA primary metagenome ERZ773014 (study PRJEB29015, sample SAMEA2737989) | human oral metagenome | biome: human oral; feature: human-associated habitat; material: dental | place: China | collected 2067 ...
CTTGTCCTTAATATCCTTTAGTCCATCAATATATTTTACTCTAAGCTCATGCATCTGAACGGATCTTTCGGTTATATACTGTGGCATACCAGTTTCATTATTATAATAGGCGGTTTCTACCATCGCCGTTGCTTTATACCACGGAGTAGCAAATAGAATGTACAAAAGCCCAACCGCAATAAATCCGCAAGTTACTATACAAATTTGCTTTTTATATTTCCATATCTTTTTTGCCAAATCTAGCAAATCAATCTCATCATCTTCACAATAATTCTGTTGCATATTTCTTCTCCAAATTAAAATTTAAATTGCACCCTCGCGAACAAGGACCACCTTAAAGGTTTTTATGATTATCACGATATCGTTCCATATCGACCAGTTTTTCATATACCACGCATCCATGCCCGCCCTGGTCGCAAAATCCACATCGCTGCGCCCGCTCACCTGCCAAAGCCCCGTGATACCGGGCTTGACGGCGAGTATGAGATCAGCGTATTCGCCCATATCTTTGCGCTCGTATTGCGCGCACGGGCGAGGGCCTACGATGCTCATTTCGCCCTTTAGGACGTTGATCAGCTGCGGAAGCTCATCTAGAGAGCTTCTGCGCAAAAAATCGCCCAGCTTCGTGATGCGCGGATCATGCTCGTATTTGTGATATTTTTCAAAATACTCCACCTCTTGCGGATTTTGCTTAAGATACTGCGCTAAAATTTCATCACCGTTTTCTTTCATCGAGCGAAATTTCAGGCACCCAAACGGCTTGCCGCCAAATCCCATCCTTTGGTGCGAAAAAAATATGCGTCCCGTGGGCTCTTTTAGCTTCATCATCAGCGCGATTACGCCAAAAATCGGTACCAGCAAAGGAAGTGCCAAAATTATAAGCGCCAAATCAAGTCCACGTTTAAGAGCTAAATTTAAAGGGCTTTTCAAAGAATTTCGTATCGCAAAGAGGCTGGTGCGCGAAGCAAAAACGCTGTAAATATCTGCCTGCGTAAAGTCGTATGAGCGCAGCACGGGGGTGAATAAAATTTCTTTATTCTCCCTAATGTTGCTCTCGATGAGCTCGTTTAAAGCGCTCGCTTCGAGCCTGCTTCCGCCGATAAACAGCACGTCGTAATCCCTACCCAGCGCTCTTACATATCCAAGATATGTGCTTCCTAAAACAGCGCTTTCAAACTCCTCGCCCTCGCCTAAAATTTTCGCCCTCTTTTTCCATAAGCCAAATTTAAAAAGCTTCCTTTTCGTTACGAGCTTAAAAAGCGGCAAAACCACCGCCATAAAGGCAAAGCTCAGAATAAAGCTGGCGCGCGAAAATTCGTAATTGACTTTGATTAAAGCAAGTAGCGCTAGGCTTAGCAAAAGCCCAAAAAAGCAGCTTCTCACTAAAATTCTACTCTCGTGCCAAAAATCATACCGCCTCGAATAGATCCCTTGATAAAAAAATAGAAATATCATTATGACGTAGGACGGCGCGAAGCCCTGATACCTGCCGACGTCCAGCAGCACATTATCGCCGTAGAGCAAATTTTTAAGCACCACGGCAAGTCCGAAGCAAAGCCAGATGCCGAAAATATCGACCGCCAAGATTATCAAAACGCAGAGTTGCTTTTTCATCCTAGCTCCTATTAAAATCATCTTGCAGGCGCACGATATCATCCTCGCCGGTGTAGCTGCCGACTTGAGCTTCGATTAGCACGACGGGGATTTTGCCCTCGTTTGCGAGGCGGTGAACCTCGCCCATTCTAATGAACGTCGATTCATTCTCGCGCAGCAAGAAATTTCGCTCGCCCACAGTCACGGTCGCAGTACCGCTAACGACGATCCAGTGCTCGTTGCGATGATAGTGCTTCTGAAGCGATAACCGCTTGCCGGGTTTAACGACGATGCGCTTGATCTTGTAGCCGCGCTCATCTTCGAGCACCGTGTAGCTGCCCCATGGGCGGTGCGTCGTTACGTGCACGCGCGCCAGATCGCTATCTCCGAGCCGCTCTACCACCTGCTTTACCTTTTGAGTAGAGCCTTTTTTGCATACGAGCAGGGCGTCCTTGGTATCGACGATAGCGAGATCCTCGACGTCTATGGCGGCTATCGTGCGACCCGAACCGATGATGAGATTGTTTTTAGAATTTAGAGTGATATTTTGCTCGCTTGCAGTGTTACCGTTCGCGTCTTTAGGCAGCTCGGCGTCTAAGCTATCAAAGCTTCCAAGATCGCTCCAGCCGATGTCTGCCGGCACGACCTTAGCGAGGCCCGTGCGCTCCATAACCGCGTAGTCGATGCTATCTGCTGGAATCTCTTGCATATCGGGGAGTTTAATTCTAATCGGATTTTCCGCGTTAGAATTTTCATGCGTGCGAACGCAGGCTTCGTAAATTTCAGGGCTGTGCGCCTTTAACTCGCTTAGAAATACGCCTGCTTTAAACATAAACATGCCACTATTCCAGTAAAAATTCCCCGCCGCTATGTAGCTTTGCGCTGCCGCAAGCTCAGGCTTTTCGTGAAATTTTAACACGTCCTCGCCGCTAGCTTCGATATAGCCGTAGCCCGTATTTGCCTCCGCGGGCTTGATACCAAACGTCACCAAAAACCCCTGCTTTGCAAGCTCGCGCGCGCGTAAGACGCTGTTTTTATACTCCGCCTGATTTCTAATCAGATGATCGCTCGGCGTTACGAAAACGATCTCCTCGGCCTTTAAGCTCAAACACGCAAGCGCGATCGCAGGAGCCGTGTTTCTGCCAACGGGCTCGAGTAGAAATTTCACGCCGCGCGCGCCTAGGGCCTCAAGCTGATCGAGCGCCAAAAAATACTGCTGCTCGTTTGAGACGACGAGCGTGCGCTCGCATAGCGGGGAGTTTCGCTCGTAACTCATCATAAAAAGCGAGCGATCGTCAAAGAGGCGCACGAACTGCTTTGGCATAAGCGTGCGACTGATGGGCCACAGCCTCGTGCCGCTGCCGCCGCTTAGGATTATATTAGTCATTTAGGCCGTCCTTAAATTCCTCATATTTTTTCTCGACGTAGCTTTTGATCTCGGCTTCAAAGCGCGCGCGCGAAAATTTTAAAGAATTTTCTCTGATTTTTGTAGGCTCAAATTTATCATAATTTTGCTCAAATTTAGCTACGGCGGCGAGCAGCTCCTTTGCGTTTTGCTCCATAAAATACAGCCCGCTCTCGCCATCGCGCACCGTCTCGCGAGCGCCGCCGCGCCCAAAGCAGATCACCGGCGTACCGCATGCCTGCGCTTCTACCGGCGTGATACCGAAGTCCTCTTCGGCGGCAAAAACGAACGCCTTAGCCCGCCCCATGAGATCCGCCATCGTTTCATCGCTCGCAAAGCCCAAAAGCTCGACATTTTTGCCCGCTTTTGATTTTATTTTGGCCATATCGGGTCCGTCGCCGATAACGAGCAGCTTTTTATCCGTCTGCGAAAATGCCTCTACGATGAGATCAATCTTTTTGTACGGCACCATGCGTGAGGCAGTGAGGTAAAACTCCTCTTTGGCTTCGCGCAGCGTAAATTTATCCACATCCACGGGCGGATAGATGACGTCGCTAGACTTGCCGTATATTTTTTTGATACGGCGCGCGATGTAGCGGCTGTTTGCGATGTAGTGATCCACGCGGTTTGCGGTGCTCGCGTCCCAGAGGCGAATTTTATGTAAAAAATACTTCGCCAGTATACCCTTTAAACCGCGATCCAGCCCGCTTTCGCGCAAGTATTGATGATAGAGATCCCACGCATAGCGGATCGGCGTGTGTACATAGGCGATGTGAAGCTGGTTAGAGTGCGTAAGCACCCCTTTTGCGACGGCGTGCGAGCTGGATAGCACGACATCGTAACCGCTTAAATCAAACTGCTCGATCGCAAGCGGAAATAGCGGCAGGTAGTTGCGATATTTGTCCTTTGCAAAAGGAAGCCTTTGGATAAAGCTCGTATGGGCGCGCTTGCCTTTTAAAATTTTATCCCGGTCGGTGCCGCTTAAAAAGTCGATGAGGCTGTAAATTTCAAAATCATCCCAAATATCGGTAAAACTCTCGATGCATTTCTCCGCGCCCGCATAGGTGCTGAACCAGTCGTGAATAAGGGCTTTTTTCATTGCGGCTCCCTAGTTGATCTATTTTCAAATATCTGCTCGTAAATTTTTTCCACTTTACGAATCATAACGTCGATATCAAATTTATCTTTAAAATTTAGCAATGCTTCGCCTCGCATTTTACCGTATATTTTCTCATCGTTTAATAAAATTTCTATATCCCGACACGCCTGCTGCGCGTCCTCAAACAAAAATCCGCTTTTGCCGTTTTCTACAACCTCGTTATTTCCCACAACGTTTGTCGCCACTATAGGGATACTGAGCGACTGCGCCTCTATGAGCGCATAAGGTAGCCCCTCCCACCTGGATGTAGACAGGTAGATATCCGTAGCGGATAGATACGCGGGCACTTCGTCGGTAAAGCCCGTAAAGATTATATTTACGCCGTCTTTTTGCGCCATAGATTCAAATTTTGCCCTATCGTCGCCGTCTCCGAGCCATAAAAAAACGATACTTGATTTATCTTTAAATTTTTTGGCTATCTCGTACGCCAAACTCATATTTTTTGCGTAGTCAAATCTCGAAATGGTCGTAACTACCCTTTTTCCTGACAGATCAAATTTTATCTTGGCGTTATCGTCTTTCAAAAGAGCTTTTATGCCGTTATATACGATCTCACTCTTGCTTTTTTTAAATAATTTAAGCTTTAAACAAACGCTATTTTCGCTATTTGACACATTTATAAATTTATCGGTAAATAGCGTTAAAAATCGCTCCAAAAAAATATACGCGCTCTTTTTTAAAAAGCCGTATTCTCCGATATGAACGCCGTGTAAAGTATGGACTATTTTTAGCCCTGGATTTAAAATTTTAAGCATCCGCGAATAGATACCAGCACCCTTACCGTGGGAATGAATTATTTTTATATCGTTATCTTTTATGAATTTATTCAGTCCAAGGAGCTTTTTCGCACTAAATTTTCTATGCGGCAGGGTAAATATATCTTTAATCTTTTTTGACTTGCTCCACAGATCATAATAGGGCCTATCTTGCGGACAAGCAAGATATATCTCTATCTCGCTAGATAAATTATTTATAAGTAGATCGACGTGTTTTGGGCCGCCGCCGTGATCAGCTCTAAGCGTGATAAATAAAATTTTCATTTGTCATAATCCTTTAGTATAAATGATATATATATATATAAAATAAGCTCATGCAAAGCATTGACAAATAGGCAAGAAGTCAATAAAGATATAAAGGCAATAAATAAATTATGATTTGTCAATATAGCTTTTCTTAAAATATAAATTATAAAAGCACAAAACAAAATATAACCAATAACACCGAATTCAGAAAATACTTGTAGAAAAAGATTGTGTTGTTCTAATATCAAATTCATACGCTCTAAAGCATTTAAATGCAATAAGTACTCTGAATCAAGAATTAAATTTTTGCCATTAAAATATCCTATACCAAAACCATAATTATCAAAACCCATATTAGCATATGCAACATGTAACTGATACCTAAGAGACGAAAAATCATCTATTAAAATTTTATTATCTATATCCAAAATGCGGTCCACTCCAAGTATCAAAAACGGATATAGAAATATAAATAAAATATATAGACATCCAAAATAAACACTTACTCGTTTGTTTATCTTCGAGATTATAGACAAAAATATAAATAAGAATAAGGATATTATAAAGCTCCTATTAGCAGTAAAAATTATAAATAAAAAAGATATGGCAGAATAGTAGTATATTTTTTTTGTTGCGAATAAAAGACCAATTCCGGTAAGCAATAATGCAGTAAAATTAAATTCTCCAATAACCCCCCTGTATCGTGGCAAATAAAAACCAAAAAAATCTCTATAGCCAGCATTATTGCCCATGTATACTTCTAAGATAAAAACAAGTATAATAAATATAAGCATTATTTTTAATATTAAAAATATATCATACTTTTTTAATACCTTGATTAAATACATAGAGAAAAATAAAATTAAAGTAAGTTGCAGTAGCCTAAAAATCGATGATATCCGGGCAGTACATACACATACTACAACATTGCATATTATCATAATAAAAATTGGAATATAGCATGCATATATCTTTTTATACTTAAATATGTAAATAAATCCAAAAATGGGAGCCAAAGCATTAAAATATAATGGTAGACTAAATGGTTGTTTTAATATAAAAAAAGGTAAAAGTCTATAAAGTAACTTCATAAATCTTTAAGCAAGGTGCTTAGCTTGCCATTCCATGTAACATGTTCTAGATGAAACCTCTGCCTAGCTTCTCTACTTTCAATACAATTCAGAAAGCTATCGCTATTACATGCAAAATACACATAATCACTCATATCTTTAATCTGCTCCCACTCTACACTGACGACTTTTAGTCCGCAGGCAAGATACTCATACATCTTTAGCGGATTTATACTATTTACTAAATCAGGATAATCCTTAACATTAAAAGGAATTATGCCCACCTGCGAATTATATAAAAACGCGGGAATTTTATCATATGATATAGCTCCCAAAATATGCACGTTTTTTAGCTTTTTTAGTAAAGATAGATCTTTTTGCTCCGGACCTATTATAATAAAACTATAATTCGGCAAATTTTTAGCGCAATAATATACTAAATCCACATCAAACCAATCATGTATTGCGCCTACGTAAATTACCCTAGGTTCAGGAATATCTTCAAGCTCCTGCGGCAAAGACCTGTCTGCCGCTTTAAAGAAATCAAGATCAATACCATTTGGCACATATTTCATTTTAGATTTATCTTTTATCTCGGCATATTTTTCTTTTAAATTTTTTGCCGTATAAATGACTGCATCTACCTTGTTTGCGATATTTATCTCGGCATTAAACTGCACGTCCGAAACCGCATTAAAGCCTTTTGAATAATCAGCTATCCTTAAAATCGATTTCTTATAAGCTATAGCATCTAGCAAAAAGCCAAATAATGGGCTATCAAACCACAATATATCAACCTCGCCAAAACCTTGCTCCTTTATAAAATTTAATAAATTTGGATACGTAAAATTTTGCCAATTATTTAAAACGAAATTCGACGATAGAAATGGCTTGTTTTGAGGAGTAAAAAGGGAGCGTGGAACATAATAAAAAATACCGCCCGCGCTTTCGCCCCCTTTTTTATAAATTCTTTCCCGCTCTTTCAGCTCATTGCTATTTGCAAAAATTTTATGTATCGGCGAGATAGGATTTGAGATAAAAAGCACCTCATACCCTAGCTTTTCAAACGCCCTGGCATAGTGATGGCTGCCGACTTGAAACGGCGAAGTATAGTAATTTGCAACGGCCATTAAAACTTTTTTAGACATTTTTCATCAACTTCCCATATCCATTCGAATATAACTCAAATTTACTATAATAAAATTCCCTATTTGCCATATCGATAATCTCCAATTTGTCCTCTTTTATCTCAAATTTTCTAATTATCTTTACGCCCTTGTATTCTGCGGCAAGGCTTATAAAATTTTCTCCAAAATCCGTCACCTCGCATCTGCATTCCGCAAACATTCCAAATAGTCCTATCGCTCCCTCGCCCCAACTATTTTGTTCCAAATCGCCTATAATCGGCACGTTGTGAGCCTTGACGCTTCTAAATTCATTTCTTCTGCCGGGGAGCGGCGTATAAAGATATGTGCCGGGATCCTTCGCCATATCACGGCCGTCTATCCATAGCTCGTAGCCCAGCTTATCATTGTGCGTATGTCCGCCGTGACCCTTTTGCCCAAGTGGCGTAGCGCAGATGGCGAGGTAAAATTTATCTGATTTGAAAATAAAAATTCCGCTGTCCGGATAAAATATATTTTTGATCTCTTGCGAATTTGGAATTTTAAATTCCATGCTTTTTCGGTGCGGCAGTTCGCCGAATTTCACGCCCGAGGCGACCTGGCTTTTGTATGTTTTATCGCTTACTTGCAGCGTACGCCCTGCGAGCGAGCGAACAAAGCTCCTCTCAAAGCGCATATCGTTTTTAAATATCTCATCGTCAAAAATTCCGCCCATGCAGCTAATTAACGTGGAATGGTTTAAAATATTTTCGTCCCAAAACGGCTCGTCGCCGCCCTCAAAGCCGCTTAAATTTAGATATTTTCGTGCGACCTGTTGTTCGTTGCTCAAAAACTCGCCGTTTGGGCTAAATTTAAAAAATCTGCCGCTGTCGTTATCGCCGAATTGCGGTACTTCGCCGTTTGGCTTTGTAATGTCGGCAGTAAACCTGCCGATTTTATACAGCCTGTCCACGAACCACTGCGGCAGCGCTATTTGACCGCTTAAAATTTTAAATTCCTGCTCATCAGGCGGTAAAAGTTTCGGTTTTTTGTGCCAAAGCTTTGCGTCGTAATTTTTTAGCGATGAAATTTTTTCGCTTTTTAGACCCAGTATCAGAGCCGTAGCATACGCCATCAGCTCGCCGCTTAAGCGGTGATAGCTCGTAGAACTCTCGAAATTTCCGCCGTCTTCGTAAAATTCCTTTTTCATTTCACAGGTTATCTCTTGCACGGCAAATGCCAGCCACGCGTCTATCTCACCGCCGCCGTTCAAATACGCGCAAGCTTGCAGCAAGCCCGCGATATCGCTTAGATAGTGATTTGACGTAAGATGCGGCGAATATTCCAGATTATTTACGATATGAAGCGCATGCTCGTAGACGCTATTTGAAAAGGTCTGCTTGAAATTTTGATCCAAAATTCCGCCCTCATCCATCCGGCAAAACATATCGTAAGCCGCCAGCATGTTGGCGACCCTGATGCCAACGTCCATCGTGCAGGTCCAGTTTACGCCCATTCTAGGCGGATTATTGCTGATAAAATCTAAAATTTGATTTTTAAATTCCTTTAAATTTCGCTCTTTCAAACTCGGATCCGCCATCGCAAAAATAGCAAGCTGCGGCAAGTGCTGAAGCCTCGCAAGCTCCCACGGCACCTTTATATCGCTGCCGGGCTTGTGGGCTGTGCGCTGATCTTTGTACCATTTTTTTTCATCCCACCGAAAGCCGCTTTTAAAATCCTTTTGCCAATCGATCGGCTCGTAGCCTTCAGGTGCGCTCGCGGGCGCCGCGACATTCATATCGTATTTGCAGCCCTCAAGCCCAAGCGCCACGCTATCATAGCTATTTTTTACCCAGCCGCTACCGAGCAGATCAAATTTATGCTCGATGTACATTTTGGATAGGTAATCGGCAACATCGGGATTTATATTTGATATATCTAAATTTTTTATATTTATATAGCTAATTTTTATGATCGGAACGTTAAAATTTATGTGAGTATTGCCTAGCACATCGCACATTTTTTGAAATTTATTCTTTGTAGTATTTAAAATTTTATCAGCTATTTTTATGGCCAACTCATCAAACGGCATTGATCTAGCTTTTTTGAGATAATAAGAAATCCTACTCATTGCTTATGGCCTTTAAAATTTTATCCACATGCTTATCCCACGTGTATTTTTGGATGACCTCATCCCTAGCGCTATTGCCCAGGCGCCACCTTAGCTCGCTATCATCCACAAGCTCCTTCATGGCGGTCGCTAGCTCATCTATATTGCCGGGCTCTACCATATAAGCGGTTTTGCCCTGTTCTAAAATTTCAGACATCTGAGCCATATCGCTGCATATTATGGCTTTACCCACAGCCATATATTCAAACAGCTTAGTGGGGCTTCCAAAAAACTCGCTTCCGTCTGGATTTGGTACGGTGGCATTAATCAAAATATCGCAAGCGTTTAAAAATTTCGCCCCCTCATATTGTGGAATTAGGCCTGTTAATACGACATTTTCTTGCAAGTCAAATTCTAAAATATACTTTTTCACGGCAGACATCATAACGCCGTCGCCTATCATAAAAAGCTTCGCATTATTTTTATACTCAGGATACCTTTTTAGCAGCTTACCAAAAGCTAGAGCTATATTTTCAGCTCCATGCCACTGCCCAAATGTCCCTATAAAGCCGATTACGATTTTATTTTCGAGATTATATTTTTGCTTTACATCATCGCATTTTATCTGCGTATTATATTTACTTTCATCAATACCATTTGGATTTACGATTATTTTGTTTTCATCCACTCCAAATTTTAAAATAATATCTTTTAGCGCATCAGACACTACGACTATATGAGCCGCGCTATTTAAATTATATTTTTCTATAGCGGAAACGATAGGTAGTTTGAAAATTTTATAGTAAATGGTTTTAAAAATCCGCTTTAAAAACGTATCATTGTTTTTCCAATTTTTGATTTTCCATACATCCGATGAATTAAATTCCAAAACAAACGGTATATTCTTCTTTTTTGCTATATACGCCCCGCAAAAGCTGAATCCATTATATCTTTGATATATCGCGTCGGCCTTTAAATTTTTACAATATTTAATTATTTTAAAATTATAAAAAAGCTCAAGTATATCTTTTGGCACAAGCGGTATTTTTATAGGCTTAACGATTGTGATATCTTTGTCTACATCGGACAAAAAATCGTTTGAAACAACAGATAGCTCGACTTTTTTATCCATAGCATTTATGACACCCGCGGTGTGCCCTACCGAGCCGCCCGCCTTTAAACCAAACCAATACAGCGTTCTAAGATAGAGGATTTTCATTATATATCGCCCACATGCATAAATTTTAGCCTAAATTTATCTTCTGCATATTTTATCATATCGGCATCGACGTGTATCGCAGGGGCGAAATCCTCACTGCTCAAGCCACCCATATCCAAATCTTTTATAGATGTAAATTTACATTCTGCTTTGTTGGCGATACCTGCAAGAAGCCTTTTATATTCGTTTATCAGTTTATCGTTTATACTTATGTTTATGTATTTTTTATCTTTAAAATTATACTTCAAATTTAAAAAATTAAAACTGTGCAAAAAAAGCACTATTATGTAATTTTCAGGCATCGTATCTATCGCTTTTAAAATTTCATTCGCACTAGAGCCATATCTAAAATCAAATTTTTGAAAGCTGCTTTTTGTTTTTATAAAACTATACCGTTTTTGCTTTTCATAAACGGTAACCGGCAACTGCAATACACCATTTTTTTCGGACGCTTTATTTATGTAATCATAGTTTATCTTGCAATTTTTATTTTTATAAAAAAACGAACTATCTATAAAAATGCCATTAAAATTTAAAGCCTGAATCGTATCGTCGTTCGCTCCGTATCCGCCGGCCCTGTGAGCCAAGACGTCTATACCGATCCACTCTTTTATCTTTTGCTTGCCGAAATTTATAATCTCTGTCTGCTCATCTGCGCTATACTGCCACATAAATTTTCTATTTTTATCATATCTGCCTGATGGATGAGTGTGTAAATTTACGCCGTGTCCGCCATGGATGATATCGCTGCATAACCGCTCAAATTTGCACTCGTCATACCTTTCATAAGGATACACATCCACAAAATGCTCCACTGCCGCGCCATATTCGCTCGCCAGATCGTTTATGAGCTTTACACCCACTTCCCTACTTTGAACCTCGCCTTCTATAAAAATCTCAAATGCATCGGCCCTACCCGCATGCAGTTCGCCGACTTCGGTATCACAAGTTATTAAAATCTGTTTCATACCTACTTCTACTCTAAATATAGATTTGCTGAAATTATCCAATATTTCATTGAGACATTCACTATTTTCTTTTTAAGAGACGACGTAATAAATTTTTTAATTCAATTCTCAAGCCATACATTTTATATTTAACAGGTTCGTTATCTTCTATGTACTTTATTATATTTGCGTAATCATTTATTATAGAATTTAAATTTTTCGGCATATCTGGCAACTTATATAAAGCATTGATATCTTGATCTGTAAAACATAAATCAAATCCTAAATTAGTCATTACATTATTTAAGGTTGTAGCAGTAAAATAATAATTGTGATCTAACGATATTGACTCTAAAAAATAGTTATAATACTTATATGTGCTTAATACTCCAGGAACGCCTATAAATAAAATGGTATCTTTAGACATAATACTCTTAATCTTTAATAAGTCATTCTTCAAATCAACAAAATGCTCTACTACATGATTGGCTATTATTAAATCAAAATTATATTTTTTTAAGGTCGAATATATCGAATCTGTATATTTAAAAATTTTAATTTTATGCTCTTGCGAAAATTGTATATCCTCATCTCTATAGTCAAGACCATAACAATCGCAATCTTTATAATATTCTTTTAATGCAAATGATATGCCTGCCGTTCCGCAACCTATTTCAAGTATTCTTTTTGGATTATTAATATTGTGCTCTAATAAAAAATTTAATATATTTTTGCCACGTTGATATTGATAAGCGAAAATTCCTTCCACACTCATATTCCCAACGCATAAAGCTAGGTAATAATCACTATAGAAATTATTAGTTGCATCTTGATCTATTCCATCTACCCAATAAATTAAGCCGCAATTTTTACAAATTACTATTTTTTGCATTATTCCATATTTATTCTTTTCAGATAATACTTCTATATTTTCCTTTTTACATAGGCAGCATCTTCTATTTAACAATAACCATTTAGAAGTTTTAATCTTGTCCTTGATGTTATTGGCGGCTATTTGTGATACATGACTCATGGGCCAAAATGCTACATTGTCATTACGATATAAATTACTTATCATTGGCTCTTCTCCTATAGAATAAAATACAATACACTAAAAAACAGAAATTTGATAATATTCTTGACAATACCGCTCCTGTGGCATTAAAATTATAAACCAAAATTACATTAAAAATAATATTGGAAACAGTAAATCCAATAGATATATGAAACATATCTCTTCCAAAGCCATTAGCCATTAGCCAGGAATTATAAGGTTGAACTAAAGCCTGCAAGATAGTCGCAAAAGAGGCTAATATAAATAGTATAAACATGCCATTATACATTACACCCAAAAAATATATAACAGACAATCCCAAAATAAAAATCAGTATGGCAATAACTAACACAAGTAATAGATGGATCGACAGTATTTTATTATCTATTTTTTGTTTAAAAATTTTTTTCAAAATCGAACTTGCAAATGAAGAAGCGAGTAAATTTATTGGGCTACTCAATGCTAAAGATAGCGAATACAATCCTACGTCTTTTGCGCTTACCCAAAGCGCAATCAGAATTTTATCCATTTCGGCACTACCAGTTCCTATGACCCTGGATAAATAGTTATAAAAACCAAAAAATTTATTTTCTCTTTGCAATAAGATAAAATTTGATTTTAGATTCTTAAAAGTAGGTTTTATATTCAAAATGCAACATAAAAAAGAAACTATTGAGATTGTGGAAAATAACAGTATATTATTTATAACGGTAATACTATCTAAAAAAAATAGTACTATTAATAAAAGTGTAAACGAACTCTTTTGGAATATAAAAAAAAAGCTTAGAGCTCCAATCTTGTTTGCACCCTTTAAAATAAGATCTAAATAAAATGAAACCAAAAAACCAAAGTTACAAAAGGATGACATTCTAAGGATTTTTCCTATTTTATCGTTAAAAAAATCATCTATAAAAAAAGATATTATGAATACTGTTAGTGAAAAAAGAGAAAAGCAAATTATGCAAACTATGAGAGCTAAGCCAAATAATTCTCTTTCTTTCAATGGATCGTTGTTTTTAATTAATAGCCTTGATACACTAGCTATATATCCAAATTCAAAAAATATAGACAAAAACATAATCACAGCTACAGCAAAAGAATAGATCCCGAAATTTGTAACACCCATCGTTTTGGCCATTAAAATATTAGATATAAAAGCACTAGCCATGCCAAATATCTGCGCTACAAATAAAAATAGCGTTTGTTTCGCGACTTTTGAGGCAAATAAATTTTTAAGCATAACTTCCATCTACTTTTAAAACATTAAACTCATCGTCTATCCAATCGGTATTTTGAGCGTTTTTTACGACTACTTTGTTGCCGACTAGCGAAAATAGAGGCATATCCGAACGACTATCGCTATAACAAAACGAATTTTTTAAATCAAATTCCTTTAAATTTAGCTCGCTACCTAGCAACTCTACTTTTTTATCTTCCAAGCATTCATCGCCTACGATTTTGGAAGTAAAAATGCCGTTTTTAAACTCAAGCTTCGTGCTTATTAAATAATCTATGCCGTAACTTTTAGCAAAGTGCTTCAAATATACCTCAAATCCACCCGATACGACTACGATAATATGACCGCTTTTTTGATGCGCTAAAAGAGCTTCTATAACGCTTTTATGAAGTCTATTTGCGACTATGCTACGATAAAATTCTGCAGCGTATTTATCCATCTCCTCTTTTTTGATACCGTAAAATACCCGCATTAAATTTTCTTTATATCTTTTGCTATCAGATGAGGGTATTTTATTCGTTTTCTTTATAATTTTTGCGCATATTTTCTTGACTATCGGAAGTTTGGACTCCAAAAAATCCAAAAAAAACGTAGCGGATTGACCGTCAAAAATCGTATCGCAAAAATCAAAAATAGCTAGTACGGGCTTATACAATATCGTCCTTAAATATCTCCCTAATAGCCTTAACTATGATTTCGTTTTCTTTTTGCGATCTAGCGGCAATCCTGATAAACTCGCCGTTTAATCCGATCTTGTCGCTGCAAGTCCTGGTATAAACGCCGTATTTTATTAGCATCTTTGAAACGAAATTTGCGCTAGTACTACCGTCGAGTAGCTCGATAAGAGCAAAATTTGCCATGCTAGGATAGACTTTTATTTGAGGTATCTTTGAAAGCTCATCAAAAAACTCTTGCGCATGGGCGATATATTTTTTCCTTACTTCTTCGTATTTTTTAAAAAAATCGCTTCTATTATAGAGCCTAAAAAAGTATTCGCTAAGTCCGCTAGAATTCCACAAATATCCGTTTTTAAGGAGTTTTGCCACTTTGTATTGATCCATTACTCCGTATCCTGCCCTAATGCCCGCTATACCGAAGTCTTTAGATAGGCTTTTGATGACGATAACGTTTGAAAACTCTTTAAAAAGCTCGGTAGCAGAAATCAAGCTATATTCGCTATCCTCAAAGGCAAAGTGTATAAAACTCTCGTCTATTATGATATTTTTAACCTCTTTAAGATTATTTAAAATAAATCTTAAATCTTTATATTTTATGTATCCGCCGTCCGGATTGTTTGGATTAATTATTACTACGCTATCCGGGTTTTTAGACTTTACGAAATTAACGTAACTTTGGATATCAAGCTTAAAATTTTCGTCTTTATTTAGCTGATAATAAATCACTTCCGTATCGTCTCTTGCAAACTCATAATAAGATGAAAACGTAGGGATATTTACGATCACCCTTTTTTCTACGAAATTATGCATCACGGCTTGGATAACCTCTATTGCGCCGTTTCCTACAAAGATATTTTTACTGTCTACGTCTATAGATTTACTTATGACGTCGGCTATTACGCCGTTTTGCGACGGATAAAACTCTAAAACGTCTTTTAGTTTATTCGTATCGATCAAATCTTTTTTAAGGTAATCTAAAAAAAGCTCCGTCGCGTATGGATTGGATAAAAAGCAAGCGTCCACTTTAATATTAAGCTCGGAAAGCTTCTCGCAAATCGTAAAAATACTAGGGCTATGGCTACCGGCGGCATCCTTTAATCTTTTTATTTTAGAGGCGATTTTTTGTTCGCCCAAATTTAACTTTATCATACCAACTCTCCTTTTTGAATCGTTACTTTTATTTTACCTGTTTTCACATCTCGCCCGATTTGCGACACCTTTTCTATATTTAGCTTTATGTTTCCAAGCCTCCTATAGACTTCGCTAGCTATTAAATTTACGTATTGGCTCGAATCATTATCTAAAACCACTTTTAAGGTTATGCTTCTGTCTTTATCTTGGATTATCTGAAACTGCCTTAAATCGCTAAAATTTTTCATCGCAGTAGAAAAATTTGCCGTAGGTATCGCCGTTCCGTCATCCTTGATAAGTATATCATCGCTTCTGCCTTCTATCCCTTTAAAAGGGATAGATAAACGCCTACCGCAAGGACAAATCGGTGCTTTACCGTCTAAAGGTATAGCCTTATCGCCGGTATTATATCTAATAAAAGGCATTACGTAGTTATTTAAAGAAGTGGCTATGATTTCATTTTTATCGTTAAGTTCGACTATCCCGTAATCATCATTGTTGTGATAGTTACCCGCCCAGCATTGTTGAACGGTTACCGTTCTTTCGTTTTGCCCGTACCAGTCTAAAACGGGCAACCCCCAATACTCCTCGATCGCGCTTCTATACGTAGGCAGTAGCGTCTCAGATGAAGTTACTATAGTTTTTATTTGGGGTATTTTTATGTTTTTTTGCTTTAAAAGTAGGGTAAAAATATATATGGAGCTTGCGTATCCTCTTATTATTTTGGCTTTTGACTTTTCGATAACGGATAAATATAAAGCCAAATTTGACTCGTTAATGTGAAACGGGGATAAATACCAATAATCGCCCGAAATTTTATAAAGCGGCTCGCCTGCTTTTGGCGAATACGTCCTTAAAATGATTATCGGATCACCGCTTTTATAAGTATAATCTTTGCCCATACCCCAAGCTCTATTTGACGTTATTTTTTCTATTGCATCGCTTTCATATGGGACTTTAAATTCAAACGGAGTCCCGGTAGATCCCGACGTATGAGATGCTTTTCCGTTAAATTCGATAGAACAAAAGTCTTTAAAATTTTCTTTGATTACTTGTTTATTTATAATCGGAAATTTTTTCAATTCATCTAAGCTAAAATTTTCAAAATCTATTTTTAAATCTAAATTTTTATAAAAAGGCACGAAATCAACCGCCTTTTTTACTATATTTTTTAGCTTTTGAGTTCTTATACGCTCTATCTCTTCTGCGCTTTTCCACTGAAATTTATCATATTCGCTAAAATTTCTCTTGATAAAAATATAATTTTTGATTTTACTTTTTATCTTTTTGTAAATTTGACCGGTCATAAATTTAGCCTTTTATATCAAAAATGAAATCTCCGTCGTCTGCACCATATCCCAAAGCTCTATCGGCCAGCCTTTTTTGCTTCCCTTTAGAGCCCCAAATAGCGCCTCAAGCTCTTCAAGCTGCCCTTTTTGACTCATGCTCGTTGAAATTTCTTTCAGCCCCACTCCATATCCTTTTAGGCTTTTATAATCGTCCAAAACGATGCTCTTGCCGTCGAAGTGGATCTCCATAAATTCCTTGCTTAGCTCCTTGCTACCGTTTGCGAAATACTCGATATTTGCCACCGAACCGTCTTTGTATTTTAAGACGATGGATTTGTTATCCTCGGCGCTATATTTTTCATTACTCGGCGTGATCGCCTGTGAAAATATACCCTCTATCTCGCTTCCCGTTAGCGCCGTCATTAGATCTATTATGTGGCACGCTTCGCCCACCATTCTGCCGCCGTTTTCATGCACCCAGTGATCCATCGGTATGTAGCCCGCGTTCATTCTATATCTAATTATCATCGGATTTATTCTAGCGCTCGTGTACTTTTTTATCTCCTCTGCATAAGCGCTAAATCGCCTGTTAAATCCCACGAATAAAAGGGGCTTGTCGCCTCCCTCAGCGTAAAATTTCTTTATCTTTTCAAGCTCATCTTTATTTGTCGCAAGCGGCTTTTCTACAAATACGTTTTTGCCCGCTTCAAGCGCCTTTAAAGTAAGCTCCGCATGGCTATCGTGCCTTGTGGAGATGATCACAAGATCGACATTTTTATCATTTAAAATATCGTCTAAATTTGAAGTAGCGTAATTCGCTCCGTATTGCTGCGCCACTGCCTTTGCCTTATGCCCGCTTCGGTTCATGATCGCGTAAATTTTATACTTGTCTGTAAGCTTTGAGATATTAGGCAGGTGCATTCCTGTGGCAAATCCGCCGACTCCGACGAATGCGACGTTTATCACATCCCTGTTTACTGGCGCGGAGCTTATGATGATTTTTTTATCGTGATTTAGATAGCTATCAAGCTCGGCCAAATTTGCCTCGCCGTAGTCAAGCAAAACCATAAGCGGCTTATTCTGCGATGTTTGCAGCGACTCAAACGCCTCCGTTACCTGCTCGATAGGATATTTTGCGTCTATGAGCCTATCCAGCTTTATCAAATTTTCATTTACCAGCCTTAGATACTCGCTCATATTTCGGTTTTCGGTCCATCTGACGTAACTAAACGGATAATCAAGCCCTCCCTCTTCGTAGCTCTTGTCGTAGCGACCGGGACCATAGGAGGTGGAGATAAGAAAATCAAGCTCCTTTTTATACATATCCTCTCTATTGATCTGCATGCCGGCAACGCCTACGAGCACCACTCTGCCCTTTTTCTTGCACATCTGAAAACTTTGCGATAGCGGCTCGCTACTGCTCGTAGCAGCGGTAAATAGCACTCCATCGGCGCCGTATCCGCCGCTCCAAGACGAAACGACGTCTAGCAAATTTTCCTTTGAAGGATTGATAATTAGCTCGGCGCCGTACTCTTTGGCTATCTGCAAGCGTCTATCATCAAAATCGCTGACCGCAACCCTTACCCCTGAAATTTTAAGCATCTGCACCGCAAGAAGCCCTAAAATCCCAGCTCCCACGACTACGCAGGTCTCGCCCAGCCTTAGATCGATCCGCCTAACGCCTTGCATCGCTATGCCGCCGAGCGTCACGGTGCAAGCTCGCTCAAAGTCCATATCCTGCGGCATTTTCATAACTAAATTTTTAGGCACGTCTACGTATTCTGCATGGTTCGCAAGCCCTGCGCCGGCTGCGGCAACGCGCTCTCCGACTTCAAAATTTGAAACGCCCTCTCCGACCGCTATGACGACGCCGCTAAGCGAATAGCCGGTCGGGCTTCCGCTATCAAGCTTGCCCTTTACCTTCGCGTAGACGCTGGCTATGCCATCGGATTTCACCATATTGATGACTTTTTTTACATTCTCCGGCTGCTCCAAGGCCCTTCTGATCAGGCTTTTACCGCTATTTGATACGCCGCTTATCTCGGTACCCGCCGATATGCAGCTATTTACCACCTTAATGAGAACACATCCCTTTGAAACACTTGGAGCAGGGATCTGCTCCGCTAAAACCTTACCTTTTTTAACTATTGCTTGTAACATTAATCTACCTTGAAGAATATTAAATATTAGTATTTCGCATGCCGCAAAAATCCAAAACTTCTTTTTCTATTTTTAGCCCTTTAAATTCCTTATGTCCGACTAAAAATACGATAATGTCCGAAATTTCGATAGCCTTTTTGTAATCCGCTATCTCAAAATCCTTGTGAGCCTTGATATTGGGCTCCACGGCGACCACATCGACGCCGTCTGCGATCAGGTGCTTGGTTATATTTAGCGCAGGCGACTCTCGCAAATCGTCGATGTCCGGCTTAAAAGCAAGCCCCATGCACGCGACTTTAGGCTTTCTGCCGTTTTGCAGCTCAAATTTCAAAGCGGCGTTTTTGATCTTTTCTATACACCATTCAGCTTTGTGATCATTGACCTCTCTTGCGGATTTGATCAGCCTCGCTTCGTAGCCGCCCGCATGCACTATAAACCATGGATCGACCGCTATGCAGTGCCCACCTACGCCGCAGCCCGGGCTTAAAATATTAACTCGCGGATGGCGGTTTGCTAGCGAGATAAGCTCCCAGACGTTAATACCGAATTTATCGCACAAAATGCTAAGTTCGTTTGCAAAGGCTATGTTTACGTCGCGGAAAGAATTCTCTGTAAGCTTTGACATCTCTGCAGTTTTTGAGTCGGTCTGTAAAACTTCGCCTTCTACGAATTCTGCGTAAAATTCCGCTATTTTTTTAGTAGCAATTTTTGTAGTTCCACCCACGATTCTATCGTTTTGCGTAAGCTCTTTTAAAATTTTACCCGGCAAAACCCTCTCCGGGCAGTGAGCGATATAAATTTTAGAAATATCAACACCGCCATTTTTTAAAATTTCGCCTATCTTTTCGGTAGTACCTACTGGTGAAGTGGATTCTAAAACGACCATATTATCGTCTTTTACGTATGGTATTATAGATTTTGCCGCACTTATGACATAATCGATATTTGGCACGTATCCGTCTCGAAACGGCGTCGGAACAGCTATGATAAAAACGTCTGCGAAATCAGGCTTAACATCTGCTTTTAAATTTTCGCTCTGCACTGCTTTTTTAACAAATACGTCAAGTTCCGGCTCGACGATATGAATTTTACCCTCATTGATCGTATCTACGACGCTCTGCACTACATCAACGCCATGGATTTTATAGCCCCTATTTGCCAAAAGTGCTGCTGTCGGCAGCCCTATATACCCAAGACCTAAGATGCAAACTTTTTTCATAATATTCCTTT
>ERZ773014.835-NODE-835-length-20400-cov-9.261342_pt1 | contig 20400 bp, 21 predicted proteins | sample MGYA00580841_ERZ773014 | MGnify/ENA primary metagenome ERZ773014 (study PRJEB29015, sample SAMEA2737989) | human oral metagenome | biome: human oral; feature: human-associated habitat; material: dental | place: China | collected 2067 ...
ATAACCAGTATATGGACATGTTCCTGGATGAGTCGCATGAGCATCTGCAGTCGCTCAACGAAGGCCTTCTGCGCCTCGAGGAGAACATGGAGGAGATCGATGCCGTCAACGACATCTTCCGCAATGCACACACCCTCAAGGGCATGTCTGCGACAATGGGCTTTGCCAAGATTGCAGAGCTCACGCACGAGATGGAAGATGTGCTTGATCTCGTCCGCAAGAGCCAGCTCAAGCTGAACGAGGACATCATGGACACGCTGTTCAAATGTCTGGACTCTCTCGAGCAGATGGTGGACAGTGTCGGCAACGGCGAGGCAGAGGATGTTGTCGATGTCTCCGATCTCGTTGCAAAATTGAGCTCCATTTCTAAGGGAACACCTGCGCCTGCTGCGGCAGCCCCCGCTGCAGCAGCGGCTCCTGCACCCGCAGCCAATGAGGGTGAGGCGTCCGGTGTGGATCTTGACCTCGATGAGATCGACCTTGATGTCATGAAGAAGGCCAAGGAAGCCGGCATGAATATGTTCCATGTCAAGGTTACCCTGATGGAGACCTGTGTCCTCAAGGCTGCACGCTCTGTCATGGTCATGCATGCGCTGGATGAGGTCGGCGATGTCATCAAGAGCATCCCGCCTGCCGAGGATCTTGAGCAGGAGAAATTCGAGCGCAGCTTTGACGTGCTCGTCGCCACGAGCGGCGATGCCGAGGCCGTACAGAACGCCGTAGATACGGTATCCGAAATCGAAGACATCCTCGTTGAGCCAGTTGATCCCGACAAGCTCGGCAAGGAGGCGGCGCCTGCGGAAGCTGCTGCACCCGCTGCGGCGGCACCTGCGGCAAAGCCCGCAGCACCTGCGGCCAAGAAGGAGGCGGCAAAGCCTGCAGCGGCTCCTGCGAAAAAGCCGCATCAGAGCCAGAGTGTCCGTGTCGACATTGAGAAGCTTGATACGCTCATGAACCTCATGGGCGAGCTCGTCATCAATAAGGTGCGCCTCGAGCAGATCGGACAGACGCACCGCATGAGCGACCTCATGGAGACGCTCGAGCAGATGGATCGCGTGACGGGCGACCTGCAGAACATCGTCATGAAGGTTCGCATGGTTCCGGTTAGCGCCGTGTTCAACCGCTTCCCGCGCATGGTGCGCGACGTGTCCAAGGAGCTCGGCAAGGAGATTAACCTCACGATTGAGGGCGAGGAGACCGAGCTTGACCGTACCGTTATCGACGAGATCGGCGATCCGATCATGCACCTTCTGCGCAACTCGCTCGACCACGGCGTTGAGAGCCCCGAGAAGCGCGAGGCAAAGGGCAAGTCGCCCGTCGGCGAGGTCGGTCTCATTGCGCGCCACGAGGGCAACAACGTCGTCATCATGATCACGGATGACGGCGCGGGCATCGACGCCGACAAGATTCGTCGCAAGGCGGTCGAGAAGGGCATGATCTCGCAGGAGGAGGCGGAGCGCCTCGACGATGCGGATGCCGTGCGCCTCATCTTCCTGCCGGGCTTCTCGACGGCGGAGCAGATCACTGACATTTCGGGACGCGGTGTCGGCATGGACGTTGTGCGCAGCAAGATCGAGGCGCTCTCGGGTCACGTCGACGTGGAAACCCACATCGACGAGGGCTCCGTCTTCAAGATCAAGCTGCCGCTCACGCTCGCGATCATCCAGGCGATGCTCGTGCAGGTGCAGGAGGAGATGTACGCCATCCCACTCGGATCCATCGACAGTACGATCAATATCGAACCCACGGATATTCAAACCGTCCAGAACAAGGAGGTTATCGTCCTGCGTGGGGAAATCATCCCGATCATCCGCATGGAGGAGGCACTCCAGGTACCGCATACGAAAGATTCCGACGAGCTCTTCGTTGTCGTTGTCCACGCGGGCGAGGCAAAGGCAGGCATTGTCGTCGATAATCTGATCGGACAGCAGGAAATCGTTATCAAGACACTCGGCAATCTCTTCGCCGGACTCAAGCTCTTCGGCGGAGCAACCGTGCTCGGTGACGGTAAGGTTGCACTGATTCTCGACGTTGCAACAATGATACAGCAGTAAGCAGGGGAGGGCAAAGAAGATGGCAGAGGATATGAATCAGGGAAATGCGCCGCAGAACTCGCAGTATGTGGCGTTCAATCTTCGCGATGAAGAATACGGCGTCAGCATTCTGAACGTACAGGAGATCCGTAATCTGACGGACATCACGCGCGTTCCGTTTGCAGCGGACTTTATCAAGGGCGTCATCAATCTGCGCGGTTCGGTGCTCCCCGTGATCGACCTCAAGCAGCGCCTTGGGCTTGCGGAGACCCCGTATACTGACCGCACACGCATTGTCACAGTATCCGTTGAGGATGTCCACGTCGGCATGCTCGTCGATGCTGTGACCGAGGTTCTGAGCCTCGAGAATGCGCCTGTCGACACGAAGAAGGCGACAAATGCACGCGAGAGCAGCCGTTTCCTCAGCGGGATCGGCAATATCAACGGACGCCTCATCGTCCTTCTCAATCTGGAGGAGATCGTCGGACTTCCGAAGGAAGCGAAATAAGAGGATCGGAGCTTCCCGATCATTGCCCCATGACGAGAGGTAGAGTCAATGAGCGTAGATGAGAACCTGACAGAACTGTCAGAGCTGCAGCTGGATGTGCTCAGGGAGATTGGAAACGTCGGCGCGGGAAACTCCGCGACGGCGCTTTCTCGTCTCATTCAGCGTCGTATTGAGATGAATGTGCCCCATGTGGCGCTTGTTCCAATTGAAGATGTGCCAGAATTTGTCGGCGGACCGGAACTGGTCGTCGTCGGCATTTTCTTGCGCGTCTACGGCAAGGCACCAAGCAACATTCTGTTCCTCATTCCGCGTGACAGTGCGTTTGCACTGGTAGATACCCTCCTCGGACGCGAACGGGGCAAGACCACCGAACTCGATGCGATGGACGAATCGGCGCTCATGGAGATCGGCAACATTCTCGCGGGTTCGTATCTCAACGCGTTCTATACATTCACGGGCATGAGCATGCTGCCCTCTATTCCTGCACTTGCTGTGGATATGGCAGGTGCCATTCTCAATGTCGTTTTGGTTCAGCTCGGCGAGATGGGGGATCATGCGCTCCTCATTGAGACGAATTTTGTTGCAGAGGATCAGAGCATCAGCGGGCACTTCTTCCTTGTGCCCGACCCCGGATCGCTCAGCAGCATTATGAATGCGGTAGGAGTTGAATGATATGCCGGATTTGATAAAAGTCGGTATGGCCGACTACAAAGTCGGCGCAGCTCCATCCACACTCATCAGCTATGGATTGGGCTCCTGCATCGGACTTTCCCTCTACGATCCACAGGCAAAGGTGGGGGGACTCCTCCACTATATGCTGCCGGACAGCAAACAGGCGCGTCCATCGGACACCCCTGCAAAATTCATCGATACGGGATTTCCGCTCATGCTCGCGGATGTCCTGAAGCTCGGCGGTGTAAAGTCGCGTCTTGTGGCGAAGATCGCGGGCGGTGCGCAGATGTTCGCGTTCTCGAATACGACGAGTGTCATGCGTGTCGGAGAGCGCAATGCACAGGCGGCAAAGGAGCTGCTTGCACAGCATGGCATCCGTCTCCTCGCGCAGGATACGGGGCTCAACTACGGGCGTACGGTTGCAATCGACCTGAATGACGGGACCTATACGGTGAAGACTGTCAGCAAGGGAGATAAAACAATATAGAGAGGAAGGTGAAGATATGTTCAAACTCGGCATGGCTCTGGTCTTTGCTGTCATTGCAGCACTTGTTGTATTTATTACGGGCATGATCGGGGATGCGCGTGTAACAACAGCACTTCTGCGCAGCCTCATCGCATTTCTCTGCGCCGGTGTATTCACCTATCTCGTGACATTTATCCTTGAGGCGAAGGCATGGGCGGCGTTTGACAAAGAGCCGGCTGCGCGGATGCAGGACATGAAGACGCAGCACTATGATGCGGATGACATCGACTTCGATGCGGTGGAGAAGGGGGAGCAGGCAGCGGAGGAGTTTGCCGCACCGACGAACTTTCAGCCGCTTGAGGAAAAATCCTTTGTCCACATGAGAACCCCGCAAACGGAGGGGGATGAAGTGGTGGCTGCACCGGCCTGAGTGTGTTTTTGGGAGCTGAGAGGAGATGATGCAGATGGCGGAGCAGCCGGCAGAAAATATTGATGCACTGTGGCAGGCATACGCGACGGAAAAGACCGTTGACGTACGCAACCGCATCGCCGAGCATTATCTGCCGCTCGTTCGTCTTGTTGCCGGGCGGATTTCCATCAGTCTTCCGCAGCATGTTGATCGGGAGGATCTCCTGAGCAGTGGCTTCTTTGGGCTGCTCGATGCGATTGAGCGCTATGAGCTTGCGCGCGGCAATAAATTTGAGACCTATGCCGGTGTGCGTGTACGCGGAGCGATGCTCGACCATCTGCGTGCAAAGGACTGGATTCCCGTCAGCGTGCGTCAAAACATCAAAAAATACGAGAAGGCGGTTGCGCGTCTCGAAGGCCAGCTCGGACGCACGGCAAGCGATGAAGAGCTTGCTGAGGAGCTGGATCTCACGGTTGAAGGGCTGCACCACCTTGAGGGACAGGTCAGCGCGGCGACCATCATCCCACTGGAGGAATATCTGCGCACGGATACGCCGGCCTCCATGGAGGACGGCCCCGTAGAACATGCGGAGTGGACTGAGGTCAAGGAGACCCTTGCTGCGGCGATTGAGAAACTTCCCGAGAAGGAGCGCACGGTGGTTGCGCTTTATTATTACGATGAGATGACTCTCAAGGAAATTGCGGCGATTCTGCACCTCTCCGAGGCACGGATCTCGCAGCTCCATACGAAGGCAATCTTCCGCATGCGGGGGTCGCTTGCACGCATGAATGAAGAAGTATGATGTGTTGTAAACTGGGGGAAAAAGTTATAATAAAGGCGCAATTTTGAAGGATCGGAAGTGATGTTGTGGAGAGAACAGTAGGGAATGTCAAGGAAGGGTTTCAGCTTGTTGTCAAAGCTGACGGTAGTTATCTGACAGTCTATCCGGCGACCAAGGACAATCCAGCGATTGACCTTGAGACACTGAAGCAGCGCCTCGAGGAGGCGCGCATCGCGGATTATGATGAACTTCAAGTGGCGCGCCTTGTGCGTGCGGCGGATGGATTCGAGGTGAAACTGGATATGGCTTCAGCAGACGATAGGGAAAATGAGGTCATCCCGTTTACGATTGAAATTGCACGGGATGCAATGAGTGCTGCAGTCCGCTTCGATGAGAAGCGGGGCAATCTGGCGCCTGATGTCTCAGATGTGTTGGATGCGCTCGCTGCAAAGAAGGTTACCTATGGTATTGACCGCGATGCCATAGGGCGCGGTGTTGCGCGTCTGACTCCCTTTATGGCAGCGCGCGGAACGGCACCCGAGGCGGGCATTGATGCGCGCATCGAAAAGAAATTCGATATGGGTGCAAAGGGGCGGCCTGCTGAGCGCGCCTATGACCGCGTGGACTATAAGGATATGAACATCTTTATCCGTGCGCAGATCGGCGACGTGCTTGCCGTGCGTATTCCAGAGACCAGCGGCGTGGCGGGCACCAATGTATTTGGCGAAGAGGTTCCCGCAAAGCCGGGGAAACCGGCAGTGCTTCCGCAGGGAAAGAATACGAAGATCGTCAATGAGCACGAACTCGTCGCGCTCATCGACGGGCAGATCGTAGATGATGGGAAGAAGATTGGCGTCGATCCTCATCTCGTCATTGACACGAGCGTCGATGTCGGCACGGGCAATGTCGACTTTGCCGGCAGCGTTGAAATCAAGGGAGATGTGGAGAGCGGCTTTGTCGTGAAGGCATCCGGAGATGTTGAGATCAAGGGCATGATCGGCGGGGCACAGGTTGAGGGTCGCAACGTCATTGTGCATGGCGGCATTCGAGGCATGAACATCGGAAAGATTTACGCCTCTGAGGATATTAGCATCTCCTTTGTCGAGAATGCGAATATCGTTGCAGGGCGCGACATCTTTGTCAACGATGTGGTTTTGCACTCGGAGATGCGTGCGGGTCATCATGTCCGCGTCGAGGGGCGGCGCGGCATCATCACGGGCGGCAAGGTCGGCGCGGGCGAATCCATCCGTGCCAAGGTGATGGGCAATAACTTCTATGTCCAGACGAGCTTGGATGTCGGCATAGACCCGAACCTCAAGCATCAGCATGATACCTTGCTCAAGGAATGCCAGGCGGCGGTCAAGCGTCTGACGGAAATCCGTCTCTCGCTTGACACGCTGAAGAAACAGCCTCTTACGAGCCTTTCCGAGCGTCGGCGGGAGCAGCTCGTCGAGATGACGCACGCGCAGTTCCCTCTTGCCAACGAGATCAAGAAGATGCAGGAGAAGCTCGCACAGATGGAGGAGGAGCTGGAGCAGATGAAGCGCGGCTCCGTGGCCGCCTCGGATACGATCTATCCCGGGGTGAACGTCACAATCAGCGGTGTGAAGAAGTCCGTGGAAGAGGAGCTGCATCACGCACGCTTGCAGATGCTCGATGGACAGATTGCTGTAGGAGTCTTTTGAAGAGAGGCAGGTGCCGTCATGAATGTCACGCCAATCAGCATGCAGATGATGATCCCGCAGTCCAATGAGGCAGGGAACGTCCAAAGCAATATGCAGAATCAGGTCAACGTCCAGCAGAGTTTTGAATCCATCCGTCAGAGGCAGGATGCTGAACTCGCGCGTCAGCAGGTGCGGGCAAAGGAGCAGGCCAGCGAGGATGCGCGTGTGAAGGATGATCCGGAGCGTGAGCGGCGGCAGGGCGGTCGCGGCGGCGATGGACGACGCCGTGACCGCGAGGATCACGGGCCGGAGCTGCTGCAGCGACTGGCTGCCGATCCGAGTCGCGGCGTGCATCTTGACATCAGTTTTTGATTTTTGAAATGTGGATAAGGGAGGCGTCCTGTTATTATTTCTGTTACCGAAATTCTGGGGGCACTCATCATCCTCGGGGCGGTTCTTCTGCTCATCGTGCGCTACGTTCTTCATCGGCGTCAACGCAGCGATGAGGCGGATGAGGATCTTGCGGAATCCATTGAGAAGCTGAAAAAGGAGCTGCAGCAGTCTGCTGACACCATCATCAAGCGTCTCGGCTCTCATGTGACGAAACTCGAGGGGTTGTTGCGTGAGGCGGATGATCGGCGCGTGCGTCTCGAGACGCGCGTTGCAGATGCGCAGCGCCTTGAATGGGCGCTGCGTCAGCGCATTGAGGAGTTGGAACGCCGCTTGCGCGATCTCGGTCAGACTGCGTCTGTTCCTGCTGCTCCCAAGGCAATTCCTGCGGTGGAGACGCCCGCGTCTCCCATGCCACATGTGCAGGAGGCGCGGCGTACGGACGGCGATGAATTTGCCGCCGTTCTGCACGCATCCATTCTGCGTGAGCAAGCGCGTGCCGTGGCAGAGCCTCCAGCGCAGCCGTATACGACAGGGGCTGCGCCGCAGGTCTATGTGCCGCCCGCGCCACGCGCAGCGTTGCCGCAGGAACGACCGGCGCCTCCACCTCCGACACACGGGCAGCCGATGCCGCTGCAGCGCACACAGCTTCCTGATACAGCTGTGCCCCCGCCTCCAGCTCCTCCCATAGAACCGGAAGCACCCGCAAAGGAGGACGAGGCGATCATCAAGGCACGTGCACTCCTGCGTGCGGGACGTACGATCGAGCAGGTCGCACGCGAGACGGGGGTCGAGATCGGGGCGCTCCGTCTCATGAAGCAGATGACGCAAAGGGATTGACAAAACGAGAAAAGACCGTTATAATACCATTTGTTCGGGACGTAGCTCAGCTTGGTAGAGCGCTTCCTTGGGGTGGAAGAGGTCGTGAGTTCAAATCTCGTCGTTCCGACCATTTTCAGCATAGGAACCTCCGCGCAGCTTGCGTGGAGGTTTTTTTCGCGTAAGGAGGAGGGCTTCTATGAATCTTATTGTCGATGTCGGTGTACTTCAGGTGCTGCTGCTCGCCGTCATGTTCCTCTCCATCATGGTGGAGATCAAGACAGGCGGCCTCGGCGTGGGCGTCCTGCTCGGCATTGTCGCGGCGGCGGTCTTCTGGGGCAGCCAATATACACGGGGACTCGTGGAACTCTATCACATAGCAGTCTTTCTTGCGGGCGTGCTCATGATTATCGTGGAGATCCTGCTGCCGACCGTGGGGCTGCTCGCGGGGCTCGGTGTTGCGGCAATGCTCTACAGCATTGTGCTCGCGCTCGGCGGGGACATCGGCGCACTCGCGGCACTCGGGATCGCGCTCGTGATCTCCGTCGTGCTCTTCATGCTCATTGTCTCGCGTCTGCCGTCGAGCAAACTGTGGAACAAGATCGTTCTGCAGAAGAGCTCGCGCACAGAGGAGGGCTATGTCAGCGCGGCGGAGCAGTCCGAACTTGTAGGGAAAACGGGGGAGGTGCTCACGGAGCTGCGTCCTTCGGGGACGGCACGCATTGACGGCCGCCCCGTGGATGTCATCTCGGAGGGCGCGTATATTCAAAAAGGGAAGCAGATTGTTGTCCTGTCCGTGAACGGCAGCCGCGTCGTCGTGCGCGAGGCATAGCTAGCCATCGGGCAGAAATACTAAGGAGGTACGTATGGGAACTCTGTTTGGAGGAGCATTCCTCATTGTCATCGTCATTCTTGCCGTATCCATCTTTCTGCACTTTGTGCCGATCGGACTCTGGATCTCCGCGATCTCGGCAAATGTCTCGGTCAGCATCATGTCGCTGATCGGCATGCGCCTGCGCCGCGTTCCGCCGAGTCGCATCGTACTCCCGCTTATCAAGGCGAATAAGGCGGGGCTGGATGTCGGCGTGAACCAGCTCGAGGCGCACTATCTCGCGGGCGGCAACGTGGATAAGGTGGTTGACGCGCTCATCGCGTCCCATCGTGCACAGATCGCGCTGCCGTTCGAGCGCGCAGCGGCTATCGATCTCGCGGGGCGCGACGTGCTCGACGCCGTGCAAATGAGCGTTAACCCGAAGGTTATTGAGACACCGATTGTCTCCGCTGTCGCGGCGAACGGAATCGAGCTCAAGATCAAGGCACGTGTCACCGTCCGCGCAAACATCGACCGTCTCGTCGGCGGTGCGGGCGAACCGACGATTATCGCGCGTGTCGGCGAGGGCATTGTCACGACGGTCGGCTCTTCAGAGAACCATAAGGACGTGCTCGCAAATCCCGATGACATTTCCAAGACGGTGCTCGGCAAGGGGCTCGATGCGGGTACGGCATTCGAGATTCTCTCCATCGATATCGCGGATGTCGATGTCGGGCGCAACATCGGTGCGGAGCTTCAGACCGATCAGGCGGAGGCGGACAAGCGCATCGCACAGGCAAAGGCGGAGGAGCGCCGCGCAATGGCGGTTGCACGCGAGCAGGAGATGAAGGCGTACACGCAGGAGATGGAAGCAAAGGTTGTCGAGGCGCAGTCCGAGGTGCCACACGCGATGGCACAGGCTCTGCGCGAGGGCAAGCTTGGTGTGATGGACTACTATCAGCTGAACAATATCCAGTCCGACACCGATATGCGCCACGCGATCAGTGCCTCGGGGAAGGTGGACGAAAAGCATCCGGCATCGCCTGTAAAGTGAGGAATGTCGTATGGAATATCTCATTGTCATTGCCATCGCAGTAGCGTTTGCCGTCTTTGATGACCGTGTGCGCGGCAAGAAAAAGGTGCCGCCGCCGACGGTGCCGCAGGACATTCCACGCCCGCGAAAGAGGGCGGAGAAGCATGCGACGTTTGAGATTCCGCCGATGCGCGGCGTTCCCTCAGAGATTCAGGTCACTGTTGACGCAGAGGTGCTGCGCGCACGGGAACTGCGGGAACGCTGGGAGGAGCAGCAGCGTGAGGCGCAGCGCGTGAGGCGTGCGCGTGAGCGCAAAGAGCGCCTTTCTGCAGAGCAGATGGCGGCCGCCGCCGTGCCGTGTACGGTTATGCGGACGCCTGCGTCACTCCTGCCGGAGTTGACCCCCAACACGATGCAGCAGGCGATTGTGCTTGCCGAGGTGCTCGGAAAGCCGCGTGCGCTGCGCAGATTTCCAAGAAGATAAAACAGAATCGGGATGTACCGGAACATTTTACGTTGGGTGCATCCCGTTTTTCATTGACGAATGTCGGGCAGACCGTACAGAATTCTTGACACTATAGAAAAAAAACATTAAAATAGATAGGAGTATTTTATAGCGATTTTTCCATCATGAAAAGGAGGTGGCCGTTATTCTTACTGAATTACTAACGGTAATTATTGCTGCCCTTGTCGGCGCTGCTGCGGGCTATGTCGCACGCAGACGCACGGCGGAGGCTCAGATAGGATCAGCTGAGGACGAGGCAAAGCGCATTGTCGAAGAGGCCGAGAAGAAGGCGGAGACGAAACAGAAGGAAGCCATGCTTGAGGCAAAGGAGGAAATCCAGCGTCAGCGGCAGGAGTTCGAGCGTGACTCGAAGGAGCGGCGCAGCGAGATTCAGCGTCTTGAGCGCCGTACGATCCAGAAGGAGGAAAACCTCGACCGCAAACTTGAGTCCATCGAGAAGAAGGAGGAGGGGCTTGCGCGCAAGGAGGCGCGTATCGACAAGACGCAGGCGGAGGCGACAGCTCTCTACGAGAGTCAGAAGCAGGAGCTTGCGCGCATCTCGGGACTCTCGGCGGAGGAGGCGCGCACGATTCTCATGGCGGAGGCGGAGGAGGAGCTAAGGCATGAGAAGGCGCGTAAGATCAAGGAGTACATCCAGCAGACGAAGGATGAGGCGGACAAGGCGGCGCGTGAGATTCTGAGCGTTGCGATTCAGCGCTGTGCCGCCGATCATGTGGCGGAGACGACGGTTTCGGTCGTGGCTCTGCCGAACGATGAGATGAAGGGGCGTATCATCGGGCGCGAGGGGCGGAACATCCGCACGCTCGAAACGCTGACAGGAATTGATCTCATTATCGACGATACGCCCGAGGCGGTCATTCTCTCGGGCTTTGACCCCGTGCGTCGTGAGATCGCACGCATTGCACTCGAGAAGCTGATTCAGGACGGGCGCATCCATCCCGCGCGCATCGAAGAGATGATCGAGAAGGCGCGGCGTGAGGTCGACCAGCGCATCAAGGAGGCGGGGGAGCAGGCAACGTTTGAGACGGGCGTCCACGGCATCCATCCCGAGCTCGTACGACTCCTCGGGCGTATGCGCTATCGGACGAGCTACGGGCAGAATGTGCTCGCACATTCGATTGAGGTCGCGCATCTTGCGGGACTCATGGCGGCGGAGCTCGACTGCGATGTCATGCTCGCCAAGCGCGGCGGCCTTTTGCATGACATCGGCAAGGCGGTCAGCCACGAGGTCGAGGGTCCGCATGTGACGGTCGGCGCGGAGCTTGCGCGCAAGTACCGCGAGTCCAAGGATGTGATCAATATCATCGAATCCCATCACGGTGATGTGGAGGCGACGACGGTTGAGGCCGTCCTTGTTGCTGCGGCCGATGCGGTCTCGGCGGCACGCCCCGGTGCGCGTCGCGAGAGCCTGGAGTCCTACATCAAGCGCCTCAAGGCGCTCGAGGAGATTGCCGAGTCCTTCGAGGGCGTGGAGCGATGCTTTGCCATTCAGGCAGGGCGTGAGATCCGCGTGATGGTGAAGCCGGACAAGGTGGATGATGCGGGCGCGGCTGTGCTCGTGCATGACATTGTGAAAAAGATCGAGGGCGATCTTGAATATCCGGGGCAGATCAAGGCGACGGTCATCCGTGAAACGCGCGTTGTGGACTACGCCAAATAATGACAATGCTATTGTGATGGATCGAATATGGGGGGCGTAAGCCCCCCTTTCTAGGAATCCTGCGCTATGCAGAGATTTTGCAAGGAGGCCATATGCAGCAGTTGACGTACATCGTTTCCGGTGCTGCCGACGTCCGGCGCGAAGCGGAGCGAGTGAAGGAAAAACTGGAGCGCATTCCCCACACGGAGTCCCTGCTGATTACAGTTGCAGCCCCCTGCGAGATGCCGCAGGAAAAGGTGCTCTCTGTGCAGCGTGCCGTGCGGGAGCAGTTTCCGCATGCAAGAATTCTGACGCACACCTGTGCGCTCAAAATGGTGGATATGCGCCTTGATATGGGCGGCATCATGCTGACCTTTACGGCGTTTGAGTCATCGCAGGTGGATTTTCTGGTCGTAAGTGGAAAACAGCCGGAGGCGAGGGAGCGCTTTGAACGCTTTATCGCCGCACACCCGCATACGAAGGTAGTCGAGTTTTTCGTCGTTGGGCTGGTAGAAAAAATCGACGATCTGTTTGACGGACTTTCAGGGATGGATGAGCGCGTTCAGGTGTTTGGCTCCTTTGTGGATGCGCCGTCTATGAATGCGTGCGGTTATCTCATCGCTGATGACGTGGAGATGAGGATTGGGATACTCGCCGTCATGTTCCACGGAGAGAACCTAGAGACGGTTGTCACCCGTAATTTTGGCTGGAATATGCTCGGACGCGAGATTGTTGCAACGCGCGCTGAAGGCTATACGGTCAAGGAACTCGACGGCGATGTTCCGCTCAAGATCTATGAGCGATATTTCGGCATCAAAGGCGACGGTGACTTTGGCGCGGATGCCGCGCTCTTTCCCCTCTGTTTTGAGGAGGAGGACGACTCCGTTTCGGCGCGTGTTCCCCTCAAGATCGATAAGGAGACGGGGAAACTCATCTTTGGTCTCCCCATGCAGCAGGGAACGAAGTTTCGGCTTGCTTATGCAGATCCCTACGGCATTCTCACGAAGGCGGAGGAAAACGCACGCGTGATGTCCGCATTTGCACCGCAGGCGATTTTTGGAGCTGCCTGCATTGGACACTACCTCCTGCTCGGCGATGATGTTGTGACGGAGATGTCACCCTGCGCAGGTTTTCCGGCATCGACCCTGTTTATGTTCGGTGAGGTTCGGCGCGCGGGCAGGCGTATTATCACGGCGAATTTGAACGTCCTGCTTGTGGGCATGAAGGAGCATCCGGGCAGCATCACGACCGCACAGGCTGAGACGAAGCCCATGGCGCATCTCTCATACGATCGGAGGATGCTGGCGTTCATGTCGCACTTCATCCGCGTTTCAGAGGAGGAGCTGTTTTCGGCGAATCAGCGGCTCAAACATCTTGCCAGCCGCGATGCACTGACGAATCTCCTGAATCGCCGTGAGATGGAGCGCGTTCTGAAGGTCGCGGTAATGCACGCACAGGAGAACAGTACACCGCTCTCGGTCATTCTGATGGACATTGACCACTTCAAGGGGGTTAATGATACCTACGGGCATGATATGGGCGACAAGGTCATCCTGACGGTTGCAGATGCGATCTCTCATACGATCCGAGGCTCGGATGCGGGTTGCCGCTGGGGCGGCGATGAGTTCTTCATCATTCTCGAGGGAGCGCCGCTTCCGGTCGCAGGACGCGTCGGGGAGCGTATACGCCGTACGGTGGAGAGCGCGAAGATGCCCTTTGACCGGAGTGTTACGGTCAGCATTGGTGTCGCGGCGTTTGATCCGGAGCGGGACAATGAGCTCCAGCTCTTCAAGAATGCGGATGAGGCACTCTATCAGGCAAAGAAGGCGGGACGAAATGCAGTTTATGCACTCGGTTTCGGGCGGATCAATAGTATTGAGTAGTAATTTGGGGAGGTGCCCTTATGTTTGATTTTTTGCGTAGGCATTTCGCGGGGCGCCGCACGGGCCGTGTGCGGAGTGAGCAGGCGCGCCCCGGCGTACAGCTGCTCGCCTCTGTTCTCGTCTGTTTTCCTGAGATCGAGTCGGTTTCCTACGATCCACGGCAGGAAGTGCTGACGATAGACTTTGTTGTCCGCGCGCAGCTTTCATCTGCTGAGATCGAGGCGTTTGCCGCGCTGATTGCCGAGAGCATTGAGACCTATCAGGCGATCGAGGGCGGCGAGGCGAGTGAGGTTGATTTCGCATACGAGCAGCACGACGCGCTGACGATCCTGCACCTTGCGCGGCCCATGGAAGAACTCTCGGAGCGGGAGCTCAGCCTGACGGTACAGCTTCTGACGGAACGCTTTGGTGAGGCCGTTCATGTCGATCCGCATGGGGCGGAGATGCTGGATTCAGAGTTCCGTACGCTCCAGCATGAGACGCTGGAGCGCATGCTGGTGGCGGTGCGTGAGATCCCGCTGCGCGAGCGTCTGGTCGGCATCCGTGAGCGCGATCAGGTGATTGTTTACAATCGATGAGGAAATGAGGAGGGTGTGCCGTGCGCATTATGTTGGTCGGTGACGTTGTCGGGCGTGCGGGGCGGCGTGCCTTTCGTACGATCACGCCGCGTCTCAGATCGGAGAAGAGCATCGATGTCGTCATTGTCAACGGTGAGAATTCCGCCGGCGGCAAGGGGTTTACGCGCAAGGCGCTCGATGAGCTCTACGCAGGAGGTGCCGATATTGTGACCGCGGGCAACCATGTGTGGGACAAGAAGGATGTCTTTGCCTTTGTGGATGACGAGCCATTCCTCGTGCGCCCTGCGAACTACCCTGCGGGTGCGCCGGGGCGGGGATTCTGCATCTTTCCGTTCAAAGCCGTAAACATCGCCGTGATGAATCTCTCGGGACGATCCTTCATGCAGGCACTTGACTGCCCTTTTCAGAAAGTGGATGAAATTCTCGGAGAGCTCGGCGAGCAGGCGGATGTCATCGTGCTCGACTTCCATGCGGAAACCACTTCGGAGAAACTCGCGATGGGGCACTATCTGGATGGGCGCGCGGACATTGTGGTCGGCACGCATACGCATGTGCAGACGGCGGATGAACAGATTCTGCCCGGCGGCACGGCGTACATTACGGATCTCGGCATGGTTGGTGCGCATGACTCTATTTTGGGCGTGCGCAAGGAGATTGTGATTCAGAAGTTTCGAACGGGGATGCCTGTGCGCTTCGAGATGGCGGAGGGAGCGTCGGAGTATGCTGCCGTCATTGTGGACATCGAGCCGAACGGACGGCGTGCGCCCCGGATTGAGCGCATCTTGCTCCGTGAAGCGGGCTGAGCGAGGAGAATTTTATGCCAAGCGATTTGCATATCCATTCGACCTTTTCCGATGGGAAGGATACGCCGGAGGAGATTGTGGAGGCGGCAAAGGCAGCGGGGCTGCACTATATTTCCATCACGGATCACGACAGTGTCGAGGGTATTACGGCGCTCTATGAGAGCGGACATTATGCTTCGGGCAGCCTGCGCATCATCCCGGGGGTTGGATTCAGCACGGGAGACGGGCAGCAGGAAATCCATATTTTAGGCTATAATATCGATATTTACGACAGCGGGCTTCAGGAAAAGCTCGAGGAAATCAGTGAGGCACGTTGGACGCGCTTCACGGAGATCGTAGAGCGCCTGAACGGGCTCGGCTATGAGATCGGAGAGACAGAGGTGCTGACGGACGAGGGGCTCTGCAAGGCAATCGGCCGCTCGCATGTGGCGCGCGTGCTCGTCAAGAAGGGATATTTCGATTCGATCCGCGCCTGTTTCGATCAGCTCCTAAAGCGTGGTCAGCCTGCCTATGTGCCGCACTTTCGCATCCCTTCCGAGGAGCTCATTGCCATCATCAGGGGGGCGGGCGGAATCCCTGTGCTCGGAAACCCGAAGGACCTTGCGGACGAGAGCTGTATGGAGCGCCTGATCGCACAGGGGATCGAGGGCATTGAAGTGTTCTATCCGACCCATGATCGTCAAGATACGCAGCGCTATATGGAGCTGGCACAAAAGCATGGGCTGCTCGTCTCCGGCGGTTCGGATTATCGCGGATTCGCGGGACGCAGCCCGGATGCGATTGGGCAGTTTACGATAGAGGACATCTACGCGGAGAATTTTTATCGGCCGTAATAGAGAGCGGACAGGAAAAGAGGAGAAGCACGATGGACGTTATCGCCCTTGTCGGACCGAGCGGTACCGGCAAAAGCCACCGCGCCCTGTGGGTCGCCCAAAAAAATGGTGCGGATGCCATCATTGACGACGGCATTCTGATTAAGGACGGAAAGGTGATTGGCGGCAGTTCTGCGAAGAAGGAGAAGAATCGGATCATGGCGGTGCGCCGTGCCATCTTCGTCCTTCCGGGGCATGCCTCGGATGTGCGTCGCGCAATCGCGGAATCCAAGCCGCGCCGCATCCTCCTGCTTGGCACGTCCGAGAATATGGTGCAGAAGATCGCAAAGGCACTCAAAATAGGAGCTGTCAGCAAGATCATCCGCATCGAGGACATTGCCTCGAAGAAGGATATGGCACTTGCACAGTATCATCGTCTGAAGCGTGGTGAGCACATCATCCCCGTGCCGACGATCGAACTCAAACCGCATTTCTCGGGCTATCTCATCGATCCGATCAAGAGCTTCTTCAAAACCTCCTCGTCGAAGCGCCGCCGTCTCGGTGAGCGTTCGATCGTGCACCCCGTGTTCAGCTACTACGGCAAGCTTGTGATCGACGACTCCGTCATCAAGAGCATTGTGCACATTGTCGCAGAGGCACTGGAAGAGGTGCATCGCGTCGGCTCGACCCACGTGAAGCACCTCGTGAGCGGCGATGAGGATCTCGGCATCACGGTCTCGCTCGAGGTGGTCTTTGCCTATGGTCATGCCATAGCGGATACGATGACGCTTCTGCGGCAGCGCCTGCAGACGGAGATTGAGCACATGACGGGCATGGTTGTGCATGAGGTCAACATTCTTGTAAAAAGTCTGCACATCGACAGGGCTGCTCTTGCGCACGTATAGGCTGCAGCTGTATTTTGCGGACGGGAAAAAAAGGATTCTTCACTTTTTTGGGAAAAAGTGTTAGAATGAAAAGGATTTTTTTTAGGAATGTAGAACTAAATATATATCTGTTTTATGTGCAGCTTTTTTTTCTGTGCATATGAGGAAGACGTCGATGTATTCGGTGCTTCCTGCAACATGGGGAAAGGAATGTGACGTTTCATGCTTGAGCAGCTGGTGAACACCTCGACGCTTGACGTTGGCAGCCGTGCGATGGCGGCGGCATCACTGCGCCACGAGGTACTCAGCAATAACATCGCCAACGTGAATACACCGAACTTTAAGCGGAGTCATGTCCGCTTTGAGGACTTGCTGAAACAGGAATTGGGTCTCGGCAGCGATCCTCTGATGAAGGTTGTGCGCACGCATGACCGGCATTTTCCCGTCGCGTTCCGCGGAAAGGCGCGTGCTGTGATCGAGCAGGACGAGAGTACGAGTATGCGCCTTGACCGGAACAACGTCGATATTGATGTTGAGATGGCAGAAGTCGCGAAGAATCAGCTGTACTATAGCGCGCTTGCGACAGCGCTCGGAGGACACATCAGCAGGCTGAAGAGTGTTATTACGAGCGGTCAGGGCGGCTGATAAGGAGGGAACGATATGGGAATGTTTCTGGGAATTGATGCGGCAGCTTCGGGTCTTACGGCAGAGCGGCTGCGCATGGACGTGATCTCCAACAATATTGCAAATGCAAATACGACGCGTGCACAGGGCGGCGGCGCCTATCATCGCCGCTATGTCGTCTTTCAGCCGCGTGAGAAGGGCGCGGGCATTGGCTTTGAGTCCTTCCTTGCACGTGCATCGAACCGCATGCGTCCCGGGGATGGCGTGCGCGCAGTTTCAATTGAGACGGATCGCAGTCAGGGAACGCTTGTCTATGAGCCGGGACATCCCGATGCAAATGCGGAAGGCTATGTCGAGCGCCCCAACGTCAACATTGTCTCCGAGATGGTCGATATGATCTCGGCTTCCCGTGGTTACGAAGCGAATACAACGACGATCAACGCGGCAAAATCCATGGTGACTGCGGCGCTTCGTATTGGCGGCAATGGCTGATTACCGGGCACGTTTTAAGGGAGATCAATGTATATGGAAGTACAAGCACTACAAATGACCCCCGTAGCGATGCGTGCAACCAGTCATCTGGGCGAGACCATCGAAAAAGAGCCGCCGAAGAGCTTCGGTACCTATCTGAAGGATGCCCTCTCCGAGGTCAATCAGCTCCAACTCGAATCAGACAAGCAGAACAAGCTGCTCGCGGCGGGCGAAATCTCGGATGTCTCTCAGGTCGTCGTGGCAGGGCAGAAGGCAGAGATTGCGCTGCAGCTGACATTGCAGCTGCGCAATCGTGCTGTGGCTGCCTATCAGGAAATCATGCGGATGCAGGTATAAGGATTGCCTGTCGTTTTCGCACGCCTCGCAGGAGACGTTGCATAACCGTGATGACTTGAAGGGAAAGAGATTATGGGAGAGTGGAAAGAGCGCGGTCTTGCCTTGTGGAACCGCTTTGACAAGCGCCAGCGCTACATCATGCTCGGTTCGGCGCTCGCGATTCTCGTCCTCATCTTTGGTCTGAGCTTCTGGTACGGCAGCAAGCCCGATATGGTGCCGCTGTTTACGGATATGGAGACCAAGGACGCGGGTGAGGTCGCCAACCAGCTGCGCGAATCGAAGATCACCTACGAGGTGCAGGAGAACAAGTCGGGCACGACGATTCTTGTGCCGACGACAAATGTCCACGAGGCACGTCTTAACCTTGCAACGCAGGGGCTTCCGCGTGGGAACAAGGGGTTTGAGATCTTCGATGACAGCAAGCTCGGCGTCACCGAGTTCCAGAACCGTGTCAACTACCTGCAGGCGCTGCAGGGCGAGCTGACGCGTACGATCGAACAGCTTGAGGCGGTTGAGAAGGCGCGTGTTCATATTGTGCTGCCTGAGGACAGCCTCTATAAAAAAGAAGAGAAGCCTGCAACGGCTTCCATTATGCTGCGCCTCAAGCCCCATGCGGAACTGACGAAGAAGGAGATCAAGGGCATTGTCAACCTTGCAGCGCACAGCATCAAGGGGCTGACGCCCGAGAATATCACGATTGTCGATGATACAGGCAAGATCCTGAACGATCCCGACGATCAGGATGAGAATTCCATCGGAGTTAAGACGCTCACCCAGCTCGATATGACGCGCAAGGTGCAGGACAACATCGAGAAGAAGGTGCAGTCCCTGCTCGATCAGACCCTTGGCGAGGGACGTGCCTTTGCACGCGTCAGCGTGGAACTTGACTTTGACGACCGCCTGACGGATCGTCAGACCTTCACACCTGTTGTGGACGACTCGGGCATCATTCGCAGTCAGCAGGATATCTCCGAGAGCTATGTCGGCAGTTCTACGAATCCCGGCGGCCCTGCGGGTGTGCAGAGCAATGTCCCCGGCTATGTCGAGCAGGAGACGAATGCGAATGCCGAGTATGAGAAAAAGGAATCCACAAAGAACTACGAGATCAACGAAGAGCGTCAGCACGTCATCGCCTCCCCGGGGTCAATTCGTCGCCTGACGGTCGCCGTTCTTGTCAATGACGATGTAACGCAGCCACAGCAGGAGAGTATCCTGCGCACGGTGAGCAGCGCGGCCGGCATCAACCCGTCGCGCGGTGATACGATTTCCGTCGAGCCCCTACCATTCAGCACGGAGGCAGCAGAGCGCCGCGCCGCAGAGGAACAGGCAGAGAAGGATCGTCAGGATCGCATCTTCTATACGCAGGTTGCACTTGCCCTGCTTCTCATTGCCCTCATCGTCGGCGGCATCCTCATGTATCGCCGCAAGAAGCGTCTCGAGCGCGAGGCTGCCGAGGAGGCACAGCGCCTCGAAGAGGAGCGTATTGCAGAGGAGCGTGCTGCGGCGATTGCAGCAGGCGAGGTCGAGGAAGAAGATCTCTCCGAGGAGGAGCAGCAGCAGATCAATCAGCGGCAGGCTCTTCTTGCGCTCATTGATGCCAAGCCCGAGGAGGTTGCACTCCTCGTCAAGACCTGGCTTTCGGAGGAGGAGTAAGTATGCCGGATATGTATGGCAGCGGTGATCTGACAAATCAGCAGAAAGCTGCAATCCTCTTCATTGCGATTGGTCCCGAGTACTCGGCAAAGCTGTTTCAGCACATGGACGACGATGAGATCGAGCATCTGACCCTCGAGATCGCGAATCAGAAACAGGTTTCCTCCGCCCTCAAGGCGGAGGTCATCTCCGAGTTCTACTCCATGTGCATGGCACAGGACTATATCTCCTCGGGCGGTCTGCAGTATGCGCAGAACGTTCTGGAGAAGGCGCTCGGTCCCGACAAGGCACTCGAGATTATCAACCGTCTCACGACGAGTCTGCAGGTGCGTCCGTTCGACTTCCTGCGCAAGACCGATCCTGCACAGCTGCTTAACTTCATTCAGAATGAACATCCGCAGACCATTGCGCTCATCATGGCGTACCTTGAGCCGGATCAGGCGGCAATCGTTCTCGGATCGCTGCCGCCGGAGGCGCAGGTCGAGGTCACGAAGCGCGTTGCCATGATGGATCGCACGTCGCCGGACTTCATTCGCGAAGTCGAGCGCGTGCTCGAGAGAAAGCTGTCGTCGATGGTGACGCAG
>ERZ773014.836-NODE-836-length-20378-cov-20.259607_pt1 | contig 20378 bp, 24 predicted proteins | sample MGYA00580841_ERZ773014 | MGnify/ENA primary metagenome ERZ773014 (study PRJEB29015, sample SAMEA2737989) | human oral metagenome | biome: human oral; feature: human-associated habitat; material: dental | place: China | collected 2067 ...
CGATGGAGTTGTCCACGACCTCATAGACAAGATGATGCAGTCCGCGCTCCGATGTCGAGCCGATATACATACCGGGGCGCTTGCGTACCGCCTCCAGTCCCTCAAGTACCTGAATCTGCCCCGCGCCGTAGTCGGCGTCGACGGCGGTCACCTCGTCGCCCATCTCCTCGGCGGAGATGGCAATGCCCGAGAGGTCGGGCATGTCCGCCATCTCGGCGGCTTCCTTCGCCTCCGCCTCGGTGAGCGGACGGACCTCCGCCTGCTCCTCGTTTGCATTCAGATCAATTTTCTTTGCCATCATGTCCTCCTTGGGGGTTCTGCGAAAATGATTCCTTAGGGAATTTCAGAGATTTTACGCGAATCAGCTCGTAGCCATTTTCTTTCAAGACAGTAGCACAAAACTCCTTTAGGATTGGAATATCACGTGATACTGTATCCCAAACAACTTCAAAATCAAGACTGTGATCGTAGTCATGTGCAAACAAGTTCCGCATTTTCTTAAATATCCTTCCACGGAATTTCCGTGCTTTTCTCAAGAAAATCCGGTGAAAGATTTTTTGCGACCTCTCCAATGGTCTGAATCAACATAGAACATCCGCTATGATATGCATAATTATCTATGAATTCTTCCTTGGATTTACCGAAAAGGCGAGAGATTTCGGCAATCTCATCACAATGCTTTGCGATAATCTTGAGGATTTACGCGTCCTTCTTGCTGACTATCATATAGGAGTATCTCATCCCTTTCCACATATTTCTTGAAAATTTCAAGCTCCTCCGGGATTCTGGTTATAATATCAATTTCTTTGCCCATCGCTTCTTCAAGATCGGCGTAGATGCCGCCGAGCTGAAACAATGTCGTACCTTCATTGACTTTGATATGAAAATCTACATCGCTGTCCTCGCGCGCCTCGCCGCGCGCATACGAGCCGAAAAGCCAGAGTTTTTGAATCTTGTGCGCCGCGCATATAGGGCGGATTTTCGTGCGGATTTCGTCGATGGTGAGGATCATGACAGTCGCCCCTTTCTATATGGACTTCATTTTATCAGCGATTCCTTAGGATTTCTTCTTCGAGCCCTTACGTTTCTTCATCTCTTCCCAGAATTCGCGCGTGGTGATGAGTTCGTTCCGCAGCTCCCAAAAGGTGCTCTGAATCTTCTTCGGTGTGACCTCCTCCGGGGGCAGACTGCGGTGGAGCATGGTGAGGATACGGGCGTTTTCGCTGTCCTGCGCGGTATAGTCGGTCTCGCCCGCGATGCGGCGCACGAGATCGGCGCGCTCACTGCCGAGCAGGAGGGCGTCGCAGGAGGGGACGCGTTGCACGACGTCCGCGAGCTTTGCCCACGGCTCTCGTTGCAGGATGGCACGCACTTCGCGGCGCACGCGGCGCTCCTCGCTGCGGCGGCAGTCGTGACAGACACCATTGACCATACGTCCGCAGGTCGGGCAGGGCAGAAAACCGCGCTGCTCCTTGAGGCGCTTTGCCTTGCGCGTCGTCTGATAGGCACGGCGGATCTTGACGGCAAGTTTCTCATCGCTGACGGATTCTGCGAGCTGCGCGCCTGCTGCGATCTCCGCATCGCTGAGTCCGGTGCGAACGAGGGCGCGGGCGTAGGCGAAAGGTGTCTCCGCATCGCCGTCCTCCTCTGCGTCCATCGGAACAGGACGCATCGTACGCGCAAAGGCGATTTCCTTCACGAGCCGCCCGCCCGCATAGTTGTTGACGCGCTGGATGATCTCGGGGGCACTCATGCGCATCTCGTTCTTCCATGTGGCGTCGGGCGCATAGAGGAAGAGTTTGCCGTCCCGAACGGCAACGGCGCGCACGCGGCGTGCGATCATATCGCCCACGATGTCTGCCCAGTGGGAGAGTGTTGTATGTGCGATGTAGTCGCGCTCGAACTTGGGACCGAGGCGATGGATCGCGGCGCGCACGTCATCGCCCGCGTTCGCCGTGCCGAGTGTGGTGCGCATAAATCCACCTCCATTCCTGCGCCGCGTGTGCTCCACGCGAACGCCTCGTTACGCAAGCGGTTGGCTACGGATCTGCGAGAGCATCACTGAGCCGATAGAAGTGCCCCCGCTGTGGCGGGAGGCTTTTCCCTGCTACATCTCCCGTATCTGCCCCGCCTCTACAGAGCGATATGTCCCCATGCGTTCGACGGGGAAATACGCCGCATCCGTCGCGGTGATAAAGGTCTGGATCTCCTCGCTCCGGATAAAGGAGAGGAGGGCGCTGCGGCGCTCTGCATCCAGCTCGCTCATCACGTCGTCGAGCAGGAGGATGGGCGCCTCGCCGACGTTCTCGCGCAGGTAGAAGAGCTCGGCGAGTTTCAGCGCGAGTGCGCCCGTGCGCTGCTGTCCCTGCGAGCCGTAGCTCCTGAGATTCATGCCGTCAACCGCGAGCACGAGATCGTCGAGATGGGGGCCTGTTCCCGTTGTCGCACGCGCAATGTCGCGCGCGCGTTCGTCCGTGAATACCTCATTATACCACAGTTCGAGGCGCTGTGTCATGCCATCTTTGTCGCTCGTCAGCCCCTCCGGCGCATGTGCGATGCAATAGGAGATCGTGAGCTCCTCGCCTGCGGCAAGCACTGCCTGCACGCGTGCCGAGAGCGCCCCGAGCTGCGCGGTCGCCGCGATCCGCCGCGCAACGATGTATGCCGCACTGCGCGCAAGCTGCGCATCCCACGGCAGGAGCGCGTCAATCGGGGCAAGGCGCTCACGGATGTCCTTCAAAAGAGCATTCCGCTGGCGCAAGATGTGCGTATAGCGCAGCAGCTCTCCGTAGTAGGCGGGACTTGCCTGCGAGAGCTCCGCGTCCAGATAGCGGCGTCTGAGTGCCGGCGCACCCTTGACGAGAAAGAGATCCTCGGGGGAGAAGAGCACCATCGGCAGGATGCCGACAAGGTCGCGCTGTCGGAGATGCTCCCCGCCGCGCTCGATGCGCCGCCGCGCCCCGTGCGCAAAGGTAAAGGAAAGCTCCCCCGGTACGTCGTGCCGCAGAAAGCGGAGCGCGATGTGCGCCCCCGGATCGCCCATGCGAATAAGCTCCGCATCGCTCGATGTGCGATGGGAGCGTCCGAACGCGGCATAGTAAAGTGCCTCAATGATGTTTGTCTTGCCCTGTGCGTTCGCTCCGAGAAAGATCTGCACCCCCGCATCGAAGGCAAGACTCAGTTCTTCATAGTTGCGGTAGGAACGCAGTACAAGTGATGTAATCTGCATAATTACGAACGAATGACACAGTATGTATCTTCGCCCTCGATTGTAATGACATCGCCGACCAAGAGTTTGCGACGGCGTGCCGTCTCGACCGCCCCGTTGCGGAGGATCGCTCCGGCTGCGATCAGTTCCTTCACCATACCGCCGCTCGGAACCGCACCGGCGAGCTTCAGGAACTGATCGAGCTGAATCGTGTCCGTATGAATCTCTACTTCTGTCAATGTGTCCTCACAGGCGTTACAACATAGATATAGTTCGGGTCAACGTCCTCACAGATCGTGATGGGTGAGAGGTTCATGCCCTGCGCGTTTGGGCCCTGTAGGGAGAGGATGAGGGTATCGCTGTCCAGCGATTTCACCGCATCCATGAGATAGGAGGCATTGAACGCGATCTTGGCATCATCGCCCGTCACCTCTGCGGGAATCGTCTCCTCCGCCTCACCGATCTCGGGGCTGTTCGAGGAGATGCGCATGAGTCCCTGCGCAAAGGCGAGCTTGACGATGTTGTACTGATCTGTGCGTGCGATGAGGGAGGCGCGCTCGACGGCGGAGGCAAAGGTCGCGGCATCCAGTACAACGCGCGTCTTGATGCTCTCCTCTGTCGGTATGACGCTGCGATAGTCCGGGAATGCACCCTCGATGAGGCGCGAGGTCATATAGATACTGCCCGAGGACATGCTGATTTGGTTGTAGGAGCAGGCGATGTGAATATCGGACGGCACCTCGCCCGTGATCGTGCGCGTGACCTCCTCAAGGAAGCGTGCGGGAATGATGATGCGGATCTGTCCGGCATCCTCTTCGAGCATCTCACTCTTGACGGCTAGGCGGTGGATATTCGTCGCGGCGAATGTGACCTCCCTGCCCTCGACCTCAAGCTGACAGCCTGTGAAGATGGGACGGCGGTCACGCTGTTCCTCGCGCAGACAGGCAAATGCCGATTTCTTGACAAGACGTGCGAGTGTACGGTCTTTCATAGTAAATTGCAGTGTTCCCTCCATACGGTGCAGGACCGGGAAGTCTGCGACTTCCATTGTACGCAGGGTGAATCGTGCCGTACCGGACTTGATGATGGCGAGACCGTCGGAACTTTCCGTGTCGATGGAGACCTCTTCGGCAGGCAGCTTGCGTGTAAATTCCGTGAGGTATTTCCCTGGGAGAACTGACGTTCCTGTCATGTGAATCTCTGCGGGAATTGTGAGGATGAAGCCGAGCTCGTAGTTGGTGGATTGGAGTTCGAGCTGTCCTTCTTTTGCCGTCATGTAGATGCCCGAGAGGATGGGCGTCTGCGGTTTGGTGGAGAGTCCTTTGCTGACGATCTGCAGCGCGGAAATGAGATCCGATTTTCCGAGTGTGATGTTCATATGCGTTCCTTTCCGGAGTTTTCTGGGGGCAGGCTCCCGTTTTCTATGGGTACTGTGTTATATATAAATATAGTAGTCGTAGTAGTAGGGGCTGTGGATTTGTGGAAAAGTGGAAAAACGCCTGAAAAATCAAAGAGCTGGTTGTGGATAAATTAGGGGAAGTTATTTCTTAGTTATCCACAGTTTACACAGATGAGGAGTGGATGAAATGTTATCCACAAAACGTCCACATGAAATGAGGTGGGAAATGAACAGGGATATGCACAGGTTCAGGAAGCACTGATAAATTCAGCAGCATCATCTCTTAGATCCCCTTGATCTGGATCGTCAGCGACTCGATGAGTGCCTTGGTTGCGGCATCGCTGTCCGTGAGGTTTTGGATCTTCTTGTGCGCGTGAATGACCGTCGAGTGGTCGCGGTTGAAGAAGCCGCCGATCGTCGGCCACGAGACCTCCGTCAGCTCGTGACAGAGGAACATGGCAATCTGGCGCGGATAGGCGATGTCGTTGCTGCGCTTCGTGGAGCGGATGTCATCGCTTGTCACCTTGAAGTGGGTGCAGACAATGCGCTCGATCATCTCCATCGTGATGCGCCGTCCCTTTTCGCCGCGCAGATAGTTGCCGAGTGCCGCGATGCAGGTCGTCTCGTCGATCGGCATGCGCATCATCGAGGCATATTTGATGAGGCGCATCAGTGCGCCCTCAAGCTCGCGGATGTTGCTGTCGACGCGGCTTGCGATGTAGGTCACGACATCCTCGGGGATATCTACCTCTTCGGATTGTGCCTTCTTTTGTAGGATTGCGACGCGCGTCTCGAACTCCGGCGGTTGGATATCGACGACCACGCCGCCGGCGAAGCGCGAGATCAGACGATCCTCCAGATCCTTGACATCCTGCGGCTGGCGGTCGGAGGTCAGGATGATCTGACTGCCGTTGTCGCGCAGCTTGTTGAACGTCTGAAAGAATTCCGTCTGTGTCTGCTCCTGCCCCGCAAAGAATTGGATATCGTCGATCAGCAGCACGTCGATGCTGTAGTACTTCTTGCGAAATGCGTCCATGCTCTTCTCGCGGATGGAGCGGATGAATTCGTTCGTAAAATCCGTGCTCGCAATGTAGAGCACGCGTTTTTCGGGGTGATTGGCAAGGATCTTGTGCCCCGCCGCATGCATGAGATGAGTCTTGCCGAGTCCCACGCCCCCATAGATGAAGAGCGGGTTGTGCGAGGGCAGCCCCGGCGCGTCCGCGACCGCCTTTGCCATCGAATACGAGAACTGATTCGAGCGGCCCATGACGAAGGCATCGAAGGTGTACTTCGGGTTCAGCGTCGTGATATCATCTGGCGCTGTCGCGTGCGTATCATCGCTTGGTGCAAGCGGGAGACTGCCCTGCGTTGGATATTCGACGGTTTCCGCTGCCGTCATTTCTCCGGCGGAAGGATTTTCCACCGTGTTTTTTTCTGTCGGCGGGACTTTTTCTTTCTTCGCGGTTTTTTTCTTTACCGCTGCCTCGGGATCGACGATGACGCGGAACGTGAAGTCCGGACCGAGCGCCTGCTGCACGATATCGCCGAGAAGCGCACCGAGGCGCGACTCGATGTACTGCTTTCTGCCGGGCAGATCGACGGCGAGAACGAGTTCATTTCCTTCGAGAGAAACGGGAACGCTGGGGGCAATCCATGCATTCACAACGTCCTCGTGGATGATACCGTCGGTTTTTTCCAATACCTTTTGCCATTGACTCTCGATGGATGATGACTTTTTTTCGGACATACCGTTGCGTCCCTTCAAAAATTTTTTGGCCTGCACATGTTCCTGTTATCCACAGAGTTATTCACAGCTGTGGATAACATTGTCGATGAAAAGGATTCGATTCTATGCACAGATGTGAAATTATACACCTTTTTTTCACAGGTTTTCCACAATAACAACGGGGATATTTTAGCAAAAAAAAATGGACTTATCAACAGGGGCTTTTGCCTCATCTCCTGAAAAAAAGGTGCAAATAGAGTGCTTTCGCCTTGACAGTGCCGCTTTTTTTCGTCTATAATGACGCCTAGTAATACATATGATGATTGCCGTAGATGGCACATGCCGTATGAAATCGGCAGCAAAGGAGGTGACGAGAGGTGAAGAGAACATTTCAGCCCAACAATCATTGGAGAAAAAAGACACATGGATTCCGTGAGCGCATGAAGACGAAAGGCGGCCGCCTCGTATTGAAGAGAAGGCGTCAGCGCGGACGAAAGAAGCTGTCGGCGTAAGCCGAAGCCGATCAGAGGTCACCCGCGGTGACCTCTTTTTTCACATTATGAGAGATGCTCCGGTCGAGCGCGGGGGGCGGAGTGAAACGGTATCCCCTCACCCACAGGCAGTCCATCCCCCGTCGTACCTCTGAAAATACCGACGTGGATTGAAAAAGCGATATGGAAAAAAAATACACATTGCCGCGTGCAAAGATGATCAAGCGTCGCAGCGACTTTCAACACGTCTATCAAAAGGGGACCGCTGTCGCAGGACGCGGAATGGTCCTGTATGTTCTGCGGGAGCAGCGCGTTGCGGGCAAGGTCGGCTTTGCTGCCGGGAAAAAACTGGGCTGTGCCGCTGTGCGCAGCCGCACGAAGCGCCTTCTGCGCGAGGCGTATCGCCATATGCAGCACGAATTGCGTACGGATGTGGGGATCCTCCTCATCGGACGCGCGGGACTTGCTGCGGGCAAAATGCAGGATGCCGCCACAGAGCTCCGGCGGCTGGCACGCCGCGCGAACATCTTTGCAAGCGGTGCCGCGCGTGCGGAGGAGCGGCGATGAAGTGCCTGCTCCTTCTTCTCATACGATTTTATCAGAGCGCCATCTCGCCGCTCACCCTGCCCAGCTGCCGCTACTATCCGACGTGTTCCGCGTACGCAGTCGAGGCAATCGAGCGCTATGGTGCATGGCACGGCGGATGGATGGCATTTCGCCGCATCCTGCGCTGTCATCCGTTTCACGCGGGCGGCTACGATCCCGTACCATAGGATGACGTAACGATGTGTTCGCGTTGGGCATCGTATCACGAACACGAAAACAAAGAGAAACCATACAATCGAAATTTTATACACATACTTCCAAAAAGTAGGAGGAAACACCGTTGATCGAATTTTTTAGCAACCTCTTTGCACCCATCATTCATCTCCTGCAGCTGATCCTCGGCGCATTCTACACCGTTACCAGCGCCGCCGGACTCGTCAGCTACGGCTTTCCCATCATTCTCCTCACCATCCTCATCAAGGTCGTGACCTACCCGCTCACCGTCAAACAGATCAAATCCATGAAGGCGATGCAGGAAATCCAGCCGAAGATGAAAAAGATCCAAGAAAAGTACAAGAACAATCCGCAGATGCTCCAGCAGAAGACGGGCGAGCTCTTCCGTGAGGCGGGCGTCAACCCGCTCGCCGGCTGTCTGCCGCTCCTCGTGCAGATGCCCATTCTCATGGGCATGTACTACGCCCTCTTTAACTTTACCTTCCCGAGCGCGGAGGCAGCCGCATTCTTCTGGCTGCCGAATATGAGCGAGCCTGACCCGCTCTATATCCTGCCCGTTCTCTCCGCTGCGACGACCTACCTCCAGCAGAAGATGACCTCCACCGAGATGAACGCGCAGATGAAGATCATGATGACCGTCATGCCGCTCTTCATCGGATGGATCAGCCTCACCTTTCCATCGGGGCTCGTACTCTACTGGGTAACGATGAACGTCGTCCAGATCACCCAGCAGTGGTGGATGTATCGGGGCAAGAATGCACCGGTGAAGGAGGCGCACTGATATGGCAGAGATCATCGAGACCACCGGAAATACCGTCGAGGAAGCGCTTGGAGCCGCCCTTGATAAACTTGGCTGCGGGAGAGCCGAGGTCACCTACGAGGTCATTCAGGAGCCGTCCGGCGGATTCCTCGGATTATGGGGCAAACGCGAGGCACGCATCCGCGTCACGACACGCCCCGTGATCCTGCCGCAGCGTACAGAGATACAGACCCCGCCGCCACCGACCGTCCTCGCGCCACCGCCCGTGCCGGCACCGCCGCCTGCAGAGGAAGTGCGCACAGAGGACGACGGCTTTGGCGTGCGTCCGAAGCGATTTCACACCGATCTGCGTTCCTCCGCGCGCAAAAATGCTGCGGAGAACGCACCGCGCCGCACCTTCGGCGAGAGCCGTGAGAACGTTGGGCGCGGCTCCTATGAAGAAGCGCGCACACCGCGCGAAAACAGCCGCGGCGGCTACGGTGAACCGCGGCGGGACTATCCTGCGCGCAGCTATGGAGAGAGCCGCGCACCGCGCGACTACCGTGCGCGCAGCGGTGCAGACGAGCATCGTACGTACCATACACGCTCCGGCATCGACGAGAGGCAGGATGATTTTCGTCCGCAGCGTCGTGAGCGTACCGACAGTCTGCTCATCCCACTCACGGACGAGATGGCGGCTGCTGCCGAGAAATTCCTCAGCGAGATCTTTGCCTCCATGCATCTCACCGTCGCACTGCGCCGAACGGATACCCCGTCAGGCACGATCTTCAACATGCGGGGCGAAAATCTCGGCATCCTCATCGGCAAGCACGGCTCGACTCTCGACGCACTGCAGTACCTCACGAACCTCGTCGTAAACAGGATTCCGGAGATCGGCTATGGGCGCATCATCCTCGACGTGGAGGACTACCGTGCGCGCCGTGAGGAGACCCTTACGCGGCTCGCGGGACATCTTGCGGACAAGGCGTGCCGCATCGGCGAGGAGATCCACCTTGAGCCGATGAGCCGCCACGAGCGCAAGATCATCCACATGGCGCTGCAGGACAATCGCCGCGTCACCACCTACAGTGCGGGCGACAACCCGCGCCGCTACGTCGTCATCGTCCCGAGGCGCAGACGCTACATGCGGGACTATGAGGAGAGCAGCTACGACCGCTACGAGCGGTGAGGGAGTATCCCGATGAGGGTACTTTGGATGATACGGGAAAATCATATAAAGTACCTGCAATATGGAAACACTGATCGATAAAATGAGGTGTGTTGTACGGAGCAGAACGCTTCATACAGCACACCTCTTTCCGGCATTTTTGAGAAACGGGAAAGGGAAAGCATGACCGAGGAAACCATCAGCCAGATTGCCACCCCGCAGGGAACGGGCGGCATCGGCATCATTCGTGTGAGCGGGGCAGACGCTCTGCGCATTGCGCATACGGTTTTTCGTCCCATACGCGGGACGCTTGGGGAGATTGCGCCGTACACCGCACGCTACGGGAATATCGTTGCGGCAGACGGCACCATCATCGACGAGGGGATTCTCCTCTACATGCGTGCGCCGCACTCGTATACGGGCGAGGATACCGTCGAGCTGCAGTGCCACGGTGGTACGATCGTCCTGCGCGAGGTGCTGCTGCGCACATGGGAGACAGGGGCGCGTCCGGCAGAGGCGGGCGAATTCACCAAGCGTGCCTTTCTCAATGGACGGCTGGACCTTGCGCGCGCCGACGGTGTCATGGAACTCATCGCGGCAAAGAGCGCCCGCGCCGCGCATGCCGCACGCGAGCGCATGGCGGGCGCACTCTCGGAGAAGATCACAGCGATCCGCAGGCGTCTCCTCGGCGCGATCGCACGCATTGAGGCGGGGATCGACTTCCCCGAGGACGACATTCCTGCCGTGCAAAATGCCGCACTCAGAGAGGACATCATTGCTGCTGCGGACGCCGTTCGCCGCCTCCTCATGGGCGCGGAGGCGGGGCGCATCCTGCGTGAGGGCGTCAAGACCGTCATCGTCGGCCGCCCGAACGTCGGCAAGTCCAGTCTCCTCAACGCACTGGTCGGCACGGAGCGCGCCATCGTCACCGATGTCCCCGGCACCACGCGGGATGTGATCGAGGAGGAGATCAGCGTCGAAGGGATTCCGCTCAGACTCCTCGATACCGCAGGACTGCGTGCGGCTGAGGACGCCGTCGAGCGGATCGGCGTTGCACGCACGGAGCAGCATCTCGCGGATGCAGAGCTCGTCCTCGCCGTCTTTGACAGCTCGAGCGCACTCACCGACGAGGACAGGGAAATCCTCAAACGCCTGCGTACGATGAACGCCGACACCATCATCCTCTGCAACAAGGAAGACTGTGCCTCCGTTCTCAGAGCCACCGACTTCGACGGCATGAACGCCCCCGTCCTGATGATCTCCGCGCACGCCGGCACCGGGATGGACGTCCTGCGCGAGACCATCGCTGCGCGCGTCCGGATGATGGAGGGCGACCTCAGCGACGGCGCGCTGCCGAACAAGGAACGCGAGGTACAGACACTGCGCCGTGCCCTCGGTCACCTCGATGAAGCGGAGCGGACGCTCGCGGCGGACATGGGCAGCGACTTCGTCTCCATCGACCTGCGCGCCGCCTACGACATCCTCGGCGAAATCCTCGGTGAGACCTTGGACACCGACCTCATCGATCGCATCTTCAGCGAGTTCTGCATCGGAAAGTAGGTATGGGATGCGGCATTACGGCGAAATATCATGGGCAGCGCGGGAGACACAGATCTTTGAAGCATTGCGAAATCTTGCACGCACCTACGGTGCAGAGCGGCTTGTCCTCTTTGGCTCGCGCGCGCGGCGTACGCATGGGGACAGGAGTGATATCGACCTCGCCGTCTATGGATGCCCGCAGTTCCGCGATTTTTCCTTTGCCGTGGACGAGGATGTGGAGACACTGCTCTCGTTTGACCTTGTCCATATGGACGGCACGGTTTCTCCTGCGCTCAGGGCAGAGATTGAACGGGACGGAGTGATTCTCTATGAAGCGGTATGACGAATTTGTGCGCCACCTAAAAGTTCTGCGACAGGCACGCACACAGGACTTGACAAATGAATTCATCATCAGCGGGATCATTGACAAGTTCTTTATTCAGTTTGAGCTTGGGTGGAAACTCCTCAAGGATTTCCTGCGCTATGAGGGACTGGAGGTCGCCGCCTCCGGGTCGCCGCGCAGTATCATCAAGGAGGCATATCGCCTCTATGACTTCCTCGATGAGGACATATGGCTTCGTATGCTCCGTGCACGGAACGACGTGACGCACATCTATAACAGTGCGCTAGCACAGAAACTGGTCGGGGATATCCTGACGCAGTACATCCCCGCATTCAGTGCAGTGGAGACGGGGGTCAGGGAGCGCTATGGGGCGTTGCTGACCGCCGATATGCCCTAAACTGCCCGTCACAAACGGGGAAGGATATTGCAGTTTGTGGGATGCATGCGGATCATTCTGCTTCAACCCGCTCCCGCGCCTCGGCAATCACATCCGCGAGCGTGACCGACTCCATCGCGCGCTCCATTGCGCGCTGGATGGCATCGAGGTGGCGGTCGAGGATCGCGTGGATGCTCCGTCCGACGGGGCACGCAGGATTCGGATTCTCGTGGAAGCTGAAGAGCGTGTCGTCCCCGATGCTCTCCACGGCACGAAAAATGTCCGCGAGGGTGGTGTCACTGAGAGGACGCGCGATGTGGGCACCGCCCTCCCTGCCGCGTGCAACGGTAATCAGTCCCGCACGGCGCAGCTGCCCGAGAATGCGGCGGATGACAACGGGATGTACGCCGATGCTGCCCGCAAGCGTTTCGCTCGTCGCGGGCGCCTGCTCTCCGTAGAGCTCGACGCAGATGAGGATGTGGATGGCGATGGTGAAACGGCTCGAAATCTGCATATTGTACCCTCCATTGTTCTGTATCTGTATGATACAACGAACAGCGAAAAAATACAAGTCTGATATCATAGCATCAACTGTCGCGCCTACGCGTATTCTGCTGCGCTGTCGAGCTGCCGCTTGACATCGAGGAGCAGCTTGTAGTGGACGGCGCGTCCTTCTTGCATGAGTTTCCTGACGGTGGGCGGCTGCCAGAGCGTATGGATGACCGTGCCGCTTTGCAGGGCGAGATCGGTACCGTGCGCACTGCGTGCGATGAGGGGCGTGCGTGCGATGTTGATGTAGCCGAGTCTGCCGAGGCGCTTCTGCACGTGGCGCACCATGATGGGGGCAAGGACGCAGCCGTGCAGGATGGGGAGGATGATGTTGCGCCGCCGCGCGAGCTGCCGTGCCGCATTGCGGCGGATGAGCCGCAGCTCCTTGTCCTCACGTCCCGCGAGACAGGAGAGGACGTATTCTGTGGCGGCGTGCAGTGTCAGACAGTCGCCTGCGGCGGTGTGAATCACGGTCTCATTGCCGCCGCCCGCGCCGGTGATGGGTACGAGTGCGAGAATATCCGCTGCCTCAGGCAGACGCTGCATGAGCATTTCTCTCTTCGTCCAGTTCATTTCGGATCTCCTTTCCTATGGGCGGGTGCGCCGCCCCTCCTGTCTGCCGTTGGCGAGACGCACAGACACGAGAAAATAATCACCTGTTCCTTTCTGATCTGTATTATATAGAAAATATGTTCGCATGTAAAGAAATTTTTCAAATGGGCTCCTCCTTTTCTCATTTGTGGCAGGTATTCCTGTGTAAAGCGCTTACGGATATCAACAGAGAAAGGAGTTGATCCACATGGCACGCAAAGATGCAGCGAGCAAGATCACGCTCAAGGTGACGACGGGAGTCGGCGCGGACGGCAAGACGCTCTACAAGAACCGCACGATCAGCGGGATTGCGCCGAGCCTCACGGATGCGGATGCGCTGACGGTAGGCCGCGGTTTCGCGGGTCTCCAGAAGCACGGCCTGAGCCTCGTGACGCGCACGGACACGGCCGTTCTCGAGGACTGAGAACGCTACTAAGATCATAGAAAGGAGGGAGTTCATATGTCGACGAAGAAACAGCTGCGCATGACGATGAAGATGTCGAGCGGCAAGGAGATGACGCTGAGCCTGATGGATCCGAAGGACGGTCTGACGAAGGCAGAGGTCACGACCTGCCTGCAGGATGTCATCGATAAGAAGGCGATTGTCGCAGGCGAGGCGTACCCCGTCTCGGTGAAGGACATCGCGATCCAGACGGTGGATACGGAGAAGCTCGCCTAAGAGCGCTCCGTCACTCGCACCCCGCAGGAATGCCTGCGGGGTTTTTGTATGTACTTGCATATCGCGCTGTCTTTTGATAAAATGCAATAGGCTTGCGGTTGTAGCTCAGATGGATAGAGCATCTGCCTCCTAAGCAGAGGGTCGCGCGTTCGACTCGCGCCAATCGCACCATTTCTTTGATATGAAAAAAGCCCCGACGCTTATCGGGGCGTTTTTTTGTGCGTTATTTCAGCCTTTGCCGAAGCCGAAGAGGGATTTGAGTTTGCTGCCGATGCCTGTGGGTTTGTCGCTGTCTGTTATGACGATGTCATTATCAGGCATATCGTCATATAGGTCGCTGTCCATTGTTTTGCGTGGCTTTGCATCGTTTCGGCTCTCCGTGTCGTCGTCGCCGAGGTCGAAGCCTGCGCCGTAGTTCGGCGAGAAGCCGGAGATGATGGGGATGCCGCAGTTCGGGCAGGCATTTGCGGAGGAGGGGACGAATTTGCTGCATTTCGGACAGAACATGATTGCCTCGCTTTCTGTCTATTGTCAGAGGATATATGCTCGGTATCTTTGCCGAGCAGTATCAGGACGATGAAGTGTTATCGTATTCCTCATCTCTGTGCAGCAGCCGCGTGACGCCGATGAGAGCGAGGATGCCGCAGAGGATGGAGAGCGCGATCAAGAAACTGTTGCCGTCGCTGCTGATGGAGATGTAGTCATACAGAGGTGTGCTGTCGAGCGGGGTGGCGTCGTCGACGCGGTCGAGCTCGCCGAGGACGGCGGAGATCTTCCAGGAGAGGAGGAGGCACGGCAGGAAAGGCGCACATGTGAGCGCCGCCTCCCATTTGCTCCTGCCGAGGGTGCGCAGACGGCAGAGGATGAGCGGCAGGAGCGCGAGCGGGAAGAGATTCGGGCTGAGGAGGAGGACGAAGAAGTCGAGTCCCGTGGGCAGAATGCGCATGGCATCCAGCATGAGGACGACGGGGTAGAGAGTCGCCTCGATGAGGGAGGGAACGAGGATGGCGGCGGCGGCGAGGAGGAGGAGGGAGCGCATGATGAACGGCGTGCGCGCAATTGTGCCCTGTGTCGGGAAGTATGCCGCGCGGACGGGGGGAAGCTCCTCCTCGACGGGCGGTTCTCCGTAGCGATTGGCCACCGGGTCTCCCTTTTTGAGAAAGATCCACGCGGAAAATAGGGCAAGCACGAAAATGCCGATAAAGACGAGGAAGATGTAAACGAATGCAAAGCTGCCGAGTACGAGTCCAACTTCCTCGGGGCTGTCAAAGAAGATGAGGTCGGGGCTGAGGTTCATCATCTCAAGCACGCCAGCGAGAAAGAGGAGGGCGAGCATGGGCAGCCCGATGGGGATGAGACCCGCGAAGAGGAGGGGAAAGGCGAGGCTGCCGCTGCAGCCGATGTCGTGCAGGCGTCGGACGGTGGCCGGGATGGCGAGCAGTGGGAGGAGGGTGTAGACGAGGGTGATGATGAGCGCAAATCCTATGATGAGGAAGATCCAGAACGCGGCGGTTGCCTCGCGGAAGAAGGCTATTGCCGCAGTATAGGCGGCGGGTACGAGGAGGTAGAACGCGATATTGAGGGCGAGTGCTGTCGCGCCGAAGAGCACCCCGATCCGGAGGGCGTAGTCGCGGCGCGTGAGTCTGCCTGTTCTGCTGAAAAAATGATTGTTCATGCGCGGTCAGTCTTTCTGATCGTGCGGCGGCGCGATGTCTGTCGGCGCGTCGCCGTAGGTGGCGCGTGCGTAGGGGTTCTCCGGTCTTTGAGGGGTATCGGGTGCAGCTGTTCCAACTGCGCTGCCAAGCGGGTCGGGGCCGTAGGCGTTGTCGCCCACTGTGCCCTGCTTGAATAAGAGGTAGAGGATGAGCCCGAGGTTGACGAAGGGGATGAATGCCGCGAGGCAGAAGTAGCCTGAGAGTCCGACATCATGCAGACGGCGGATCATGAGCATGAAGCTCGCGACGGTGAGCGGGATGCGCAGGAGGGTGAAGAAGCCGACGACGCCCATGGCGGCGGTTTCGTCAGGATGTGCGGGGTCGCCGCCCACGAGGAGGGCGAGGAGTGCCATGAGGGTGTAGATGGCGAGGCCTGCGAGGAAGATGACGATGGTGCGGTTGAGGTAGCGCTTGCGGTTGAGGCGACCCTTCCACTGGAAGAAGTTTTCTTTGATGCCAGTATCGATCTGGTGCATTGGATTCTCCTTTTTAGATGATAGATGAAAACGCCCTCATTGTAGCATATTGCAGGGGGATTGGCAAAAAAACAGGATGAGAAGAAAACGGAGAGAGCGCCGTCTGCGGAAACGGCGCTCTCTCCATGTCTATATAGAAGGTTGTGGTATGGGGGCTAATTGGGGCTTGGCGCATCTTTTCCGCCCACTCTGTCCTATCGCGCCTACGCCGCACCCTCCTCATTCTCGGCGGAGACGGTGTTGCGTCCCTTTTCCTTCGAGATGTAGAGGGCGCGGTCGGCGCGGTCGATGAGCGCGCGGAGACGATCCTTCTTGCCGTGCCAGGTGGAGATGCCGAAGCTGAGCGTGACGCCGTCGAGGCGCTGCTCGAGGATGCGTCTGAGATGCTCGCAGAACGCAACCATTGCCTCGAGGTCGTAGTGCAGGGCGAGGAGGATGAACTCGTCGCCGCCGTAGCGGATGAAGAGGTGGCGGCGGTCGATCTCCTCGTGGATGGTATCCGCGATCTCCTTGAGGATCTGGTCTCCTGCGAGATGTCCCTTCGTGTCGTTGACGGTCTTGAAATGGTCGACGTCGAAGATGGCAAAGGAGAATTTGAATCCGCGCTCGTAGGCGAGGGCGGAGAACTTTGCAAAGCCATTGCCGAGTTGGTGGCGGTTGTAGCAGCCCGTGAGGAAGTCACGCTGCGCCTCGTTCTGTGAGATCTCCAGCTCGCGTACGAGCTCTTCGTTCTCCTGCGCAAGCGCCGCGTCCTTCAGCATTTGCTCGCGGATCGTGTAGAAGATGAAGGGGATGCTCGCATAGATCGAGAAGACGGTGGTCGAGAGCATGACGGAGAGCTGATGATACTCCCAGTGCAGCGCGTCGATGCCGCCGAATATGACGATCGCGGTCATGGCGAAGGCAGCATAGCGGCAGGCGGGGTGATACTCCCAGTTCGAGCGGACGAGGGTGTAGATGAGCACGAGGCTGCCGATGAGCAGGAGCGGATAGAAGAGGAAGAGGAGATTCATGTAGCCGTCGAGACCCACGATCTCCGTGATGGTCGCCGTGACAAAGAGCAGGGCGAATACCTTCATTGTTTTTTTTACGTGTCTAATGAACTGCGGCGAGACGATTTCCTGTGTGATCCGTGTGCAGATCAGAGGCATGATGTAGAGCATGACGAGGTGGAGTTCCCACCAGAAATTTGCCATGCCGTAGATGCGCGGGAAGAAGGAGGAGGTGCCCGTTGTCCACAGGATAAAGCTCGCGAGATAGGCAATGAGATAGAGCTGCATGCGGCGGCGGCGCGCATGTGCGCCGCGCCACGCGAGATCCATGACGAGGAAGACGATGAGCGCGACTGCGACCGACAGGCTCGAGATGTAGATTGCGTCGGCGAGGCTGAGGCTCCGCAGAAAGAGGCGCGAGGAGCCGATCATGAAGTAGTCGATGCTGCCGAGCCAGTTCGGATAGCCCGAGTGCAGCATGATCGTGAGGCGTTTGCCCGCCAGATCTTGATCGAGATGCACGTAGTGGAACGCGCGCCCGCGTGAGTCCGTGAGCTTGCTCCAGTCGCCGTGCATATAGATGAGCTCGTCATCGAGGTAGACGTAGGCATCCTGATTCGTCGTCGCAAATAGGATGTGGTCGTTCACAAAGCGCGCGGAGAGCGGGATGCGCCACGAGAGGTAGACCGTCGTGGTGTCATCCGGCATAGGCGGCGGCGCCGGGTAGTCATACTCCTGCCAGTCGAAATTGCCCGCACGAAATCCGATGATGTCCTTGTACTCTGGGTTCCCCTTCATGACGGCGTACTCGGCACGCATATAGGGATCGAGCGGTGTCGCAAGGAGGTGCCACGCGAGCGCCGTTGCTCCAATCAGGAGCGATACACAGAGCAGGGTGAGTACATTCCCCCGCAGAAACACGAGTATTTTATTCATGGGGTGCACCCCCTTGGAGAGAGGAGCAGAGACGATCATTCACTGATATTTATCTTGATTATATCATCCTATTAGATAGAGAACAATAGAAAAATGAAAAAGAATACGAGTTTTGCTAAGCAAAAACGAGGTATACACGAAAAAAGACTGCCACATGAGAACAAATGCTTTCATGTGGCAGCTATATTTTGTATTTATGGGGAAAGTTACGCTATTGTTATGCCGCGCGTCAAACTGTCTCGGGCTCCTCCGGACATTCGTCCTCGCCGGAGACGGCGTTGCGCCCCTTTTCCTTCGAGCGGTAGAGGGCGCGGTCGGCGCGCTCCATGAGCGCCGCCATATGATCCGTTTCGCCGTGCCATGTCGAGACGCCAAAGCTCAGGGTAACGCCGTCCAATGTCTCCGCGAGAGTCTGGCGCAGCGCGTCGCAGAATGCGACCATCTCCTTGAGATTGTGATGGAGGGCGAGGAGGACGAATTCATCGCCGCCGTAGCGGATGAAGATATGGCGGCGGTCGATGTGTGCGTGAACCGTATCCGCGATCTGCTTCAGCACGCGGTCGCCCCCGAGATGGCCGCGCGTATCGTTGACCTCTTTGAAGTGATCCACGTCGAAGATGGCGAACGAGAAGTTGAATCCGCGCGTGTTGGCGAGTGATCCGTATTTTGTAATGCCGTCTGCGAGTTGATGGCGGTTGAACGCACCTGTGAGGAAGTCGCGACTTGCCTCGTCCTGCGACTCCTGCAGCTCGCGCGCGAGCACTTCATTCTGCTGTGCGAGCTGCGCGTCCATCTGCATCTGCTCGCGGATGAGGAAGAAGACGAAGGGGATGACGGCGTAGATCGAGAAGATCGTGGTCGAGAGCATGGATGCGAGGAGGTGATACTCCCAATGCAGGGCATCGATGCCGACGAAGATGGTCAGCGAAAGCATTGCAATCACGCCGTAACGACAAGCAGGATACTGCGACCAATCTGAACGGAAGAGCATATAGATGAGCGCGAGGCAGCTGACGAGGAGAATCGGATAGAAGAGGAAGAGCAGGTTCATATAGCCGTCGAGCCCGCAGATTTCAAGGATCGTGGCAATTGCAAAGAGGCTTGCATATGCGATGATGACGACTCGCACGGCTTTCTTATATTGTGGTGCCGTGATCTCCTGCGTGATCTTGGCGAATGTGATCGGCATGATGTAGAGCATCATGAGGTGGAGCTCCCACCAGAGCTCAGGGATGCCGAGGAGGCGCGGGAAGAAGGACGATATGCCCGCCGTCCACAGGATGAAGCTCACGAGGAAGGCAATGAGGTAGACCTGTATTTTGCGCCGTGTACGGATATCGCGCCAGACGAGATCCATGACGAGGAAGACAATGAGGGAGAGTGCGATCGAGAGACTCGCAATGTAGATTGCATCCGCCGTGCTGATCTTGCGGATGAGGGATTTTTCGCTGCCGATGAGGAAGTAATCGAGGCTGCCGAGCCAGTTCGCATAGCCCGTGTGCAGCATGATTGTGACGCGCTTCCCCGCGAGATCCTCGTCTACGTGGAGGAAATGAAGCGTCCGCCCGCGTGAGTCTGTGAGATCGGACCAGTTGCCGTGGATGTAGATGAGTTCGTTGTCGAGGTAGACGTAGGCGTCCTGATTTGTCGTCGTAAAGAGGACATGGTCGACAAAGAGTGGTATTGTCGCGGGAATCTGCCACGAGAGGTAGACTGTGGTCGTCCCAGGTGGCATGGGCGGCGGGATGGGATAGTCATACGGCTGCCAATCGAAATGCGCGGGGTCGAAGCTGATGATGTCCTTGTACTCGGGTTCTCCCTCGAGAACGGCATACTGCACATGGGTTGGCGTGTACGGCACATGCGAAAGCGTCTGCCATGTGTGCGCCGCAAGCGCTGCAATCAGCGCGCCGCACAGGAGCAGAACACGGCTGTCCCATATGTTGTGGAAGAATTTTGTCATGTCCCTGCTTTCCCTCCGGTCTCGGGTGGGGAGGTTCCAATTCTTTTAGAATAATGAATAGTATATCATAAAATAAGGTTAATGCATACTATAATATAATGTATAAATTGTAAAATGAGGCCGTGGGGCTAAGTGAGGATAGAAAAACTGCCGCATGAGTGCGTCATGCGGCAGTCTGTGTGTATATTTAGTTCTGGAAGCCCGAGAGGTCGAGGGCGTCAAAGCCTCTGATGAGCTCCTTGACCGTGCGCTCGATCTCGTCTGCGCCGCCCGCGGCGTCCGCCTCGATGTTGAGCGGCATGTTCGGGTCGTGCAGCGACATTCTGAGGAGCGCCCAGCCGCCGTCAAAGACGATGCGCACGCCCTCGTAGGACGGCTCTGCAATCGTGAGTCCCTTTGCCTTTGCACGTTCCTCGAACGCGGCGAGGACTTTCTTGCCGTACGCTTTCACATCGTCCACATCTTTGATTTTGATGCGGATTTCGCGTGCCTCAGCCGGCTGGCGGAGGTTTACGATGAGGTCGTCGAGCGTTCTGCCTTCGGCGCGTGCCTTTGCGGCTGCAATGATGAGCTTCACGGCGAGGTAGGCGCCGTCGTCGAGGTAGTAGTTCTCAGAGAGTGCGCCGTGCCCAGAGGTCTCGATGGCGAGTGGTGAGACCTCGCCCGCCTCGTTGCGGCGGATGCACTCGTTGATGACGTTCTTGTAGC
>ERZ773014.843-NODE-843-length-20241-cov-16.626424_pt1 | contig 20241 bp, 9 predicted proteins | sample MGYA00580841_ERZ773014 | MGnify/ENA primary metagenome ERZ773014 (study PRJEB29015, sample SAMEA2737989) | human oral metagenome | biome: human oral; feature: human-associated habitat; material: dental | place: China | collected 2067 ...
CGTGTATCGGGTCGGCTTGAGGAGCTCGCTGCGGGCGTTGGTTGCCGCCGAAGGGATAGGTATTGGTAAAGTCGGGTTTAGTAAGACCTATCCTAAACTTCACGGGATTGCCGGGGCCATTTATGCGAAGCGTATCTTCTTTAAACTTGAGCATAAAGCCCTGCATCGACGAGATATATTGCTCCGAAAGGAGTGTAGCATTACGCATCGGCACGGCAACATATTGGCCGGCTCCCGATCCCGTACTACCGCCATTCCAGTCGGCAACGCTACCCGTATTGTATATATATACGGTAGCTTCTATCGGCTCCTGTCCTATCGCATACCTCGCTTCGAGGTCGACGAAGAACTTACCGTTCGAGATATTCAGTGCCGACGTGTAAGAGTTACCGAAGAGATTCTGTCCAAGTCCGTAGTATTTCTTCTGTATATCTGTTCCAGTGTAGGCAGTTACTTCGGCTGCCTGGCGTGTGAGGGTCAGCTCTTGCGGACAGTGCAGCAGACGTCCTTTGAAGACGTATACCTTCGGAGTACGGCTTGTAACCTCGTAGCCCGCAAAAGGTACGAGTGGCTGCCACGTTTCGTCGGCTCCCAGTTTACGCCACTTGCCATAGAAATGGTCTGTGCTATTGAGCGTTTCGTCGTACTTACGCAGGTAAGAGCCGTAGAAGGCATTTACTATCTCTCCTTCGACAGGAATACCGATATACTGCCATTTGTACGACGACGATATGGACTGTCCGTGTGTGGGTGAGCCGGGTATATTGTCTGTCCACGAAACGGGCGTTGCCGACTTACTGGCTTTAGAGTACATCTCTACAGTAGCATATACGGGCTTGTCGCATGGCTGTCCGGCAAGGATAAGCGAGCCGTTCGGGCGGGTATCGTCTGCCTTTACTACTATCTTATCTGCTTTGCTTGCCGAGTCGCTACCCAATACCAGACCGCCTATATAGAGGTGTCCGTTTGGTTCTATCACCAGCTTTTTATTCGATTTGTTTATAAAGTTGCCGAAGCTATAGAACGATATCACGTTGGGATCGCTTCCGGGCGGTGTATACGGCAGCGACGGGATATGCATATCATGCACTGCCAAAGAGTCGAAGGCTACCGTCTCTTTGAACTCTCCGAGTATCGGACTCGACTCGGCACGCCGTCCGCCTTGCCAGTTGGCATGGTCGGTTATGTCGGTTGATACTGCTCCTGTCCACATATAAATACCACAGTATTGGTCGTAGGTATCGCCGATGATAGTCCAGCCCTTACCTCCGTTGGCAATGGGTTTCGTCAGAATATCACGTGACTCTTTACCTATTATATTGTAATTTCTATTAAGTTGACCTATAAAGTTTAAACCGGTTTTGGTAAGCGGATTGTTTGCCCAACCCTGTAAGGTCTTAGAGTAGTTACCGCAACTCATACCTTTATTGAGTGGAGAATTGAACATATAAACCACTCCCGAGACATTTTTCAATGTCCAGCGAGATAAGTCTTGGTCGAATGCTTCGGCATCGCTAAACATATAATCCGTAGAAGTTACTTTCTCTACATTCCAATTTCCTATATCTTGATTAAATGCTTTAGCACTGTAAAACATTGATAGCATAGTAGTAACATTTGATGTATTCCAACCACTTATATCTCGATTAAACACTTTGGCGTCCTTAAACATTCCCCACATACTTGTAACATTTGCCGTATTCCAGCCACCGATAGGTTGATTAAATGCCTCAGCTAAATAAAACATTGATTGCATAGTAGTAACATTTGACGTATTCCAACCACTTATATCTTGATTAAACGAGGTAGCTCTGTAAAACACTCTACTCATATTGGTTACGTTCTCTGTATTCCAACTACCAATAGGTTGATTAAATTTTTTGGCATCCAAAAACATTGCTTCTATATTGGTAATACTATCGGTACGCCAAGTATTTATCGTAGGATTATATACGAGACTATCGCAATCGTTAAACATATTAGACAAATCGTTTACTCCGTGTAGGTTGGGTACGTCGGTTGCAGTTACATCCATACGGATACAATTGCGGAAAGCTCCTTCAAGGGATGTCCATCTATTGGTACCCCACTGCGTTACAGAGTCGAGACGTTTAGCATCGGTACTATAGCTACCGCCGACTGTGGTTGAGAGTTTACTAAGTATACTACTCGGGTTCGATGGGTCTGCATACGCAACGACGCGGTAGCGTTTGCCCGCCGTAAGTCCGGTGATGGTATACGGTTCGGTAGTGGTAGTTACAGTAGCTGCTCCCGTAGTACCGTCGTTGAGATTGAGCCACTCTACTACGAAGTTCGTACCCCAGAGATTGGTCTTAAGAGTAGTCGCTGCGTCGGGGCGAGTGCCGTAAGCAGGCTGCGACAAGTCCCACTCCGAGACGTAGTCGGTGGGGAATGGCACACCCGAGCCGCAGGTAAGGTCTTCGGTATCTTGCCCGAATGTCCAGTTTTTGGCTGTCGTAATTTTATTGCGGGCATATTTGCCTCGACGGTTATATTTCATATTGTGCTGCAAAGTCATCAGTACGTTCGGTTTTAGCGAATCGACGTTTTGTGCCCAACCGTAGAGAGTACCTGAGTAGTTAGCACAACTCATACCCGAGTGACCGAACATCTCGCCCATCATGGTGCTGGAGAATGGTTTCCACTTGCCAAGAGGCTGGTCGAAGGCAGTAGCACCGTAGAACATAGCCCCCATACTCGTCGCTTTACGTACATCCCAGCGGTCGAGAGGTTGGTTGAAGGCAATAGCGGTATTGAACATCAAATTCATATTGGTAACTTTCGATACATTCCAGTCGTTCAGCGGTTTGTTGAATGCTTTTGCATCATCGAACATACCACTCATATTTGTTACAGCACCCACATTCCAGCTGCCTATCGGTTGGTTGAAAGCATCAGTACGAGCAAACATACTACTCATATTGGTTACTTTCGATACATTCCAGCCTCCTATCGGTTGGTTGAATTTAGCAGCACGAATAAACATACTACTCATATCGGTTACATTAGATACATTCCAGTCGGCAAGAGGTTGATTGAATGAATAGGCATTGTCAAACATACCGCTCATATTGGTTACCGCCGATACGTTCCAACTATTTATATTGCGGTTGAAACGGCCGGCAGTATGGAACATTCCCTTCATACTCTTTATCTTACTTACGTCCCATGTACCAACCTTGTCGTGTACGTCACTCATATTAGCACATAGATAGAACATACCATCCAACCCTGACGTACCTGTCACCTCACTAAGATCGGGTGCGTCGGTAGCTTTTAGTTCCATACGTTCGCAGCTGTAAAATGCCGAGTCGAGCCGCTGCCACTTGTTATTGCCCCAGTGGTCGACGCTCGTGAGGGCTATAGAGTGAGCTCCGGGCATATAGAGTCCGGTAAGCGTGCCGTTGCCGGCGAAGACTTTGACCTTTACCGTACCGGGGACACTTACTTTTTGCCAAGAGTTTCGCAACGTATACGGATGCCCGGGCGAAGCATTGGCGGCTGTATCGATGCCTGCTTCATATCTTGGAGGATACTGAGTACTATCTATAGCTTCCCACAAAACTGTAAAATTGGTACCGATAGCATTAATAGTAAGGGTATCAGCAGGAGGCCAAGAGGTAGACTTAGCTACCTGCCAAGTAGTCTCGTAGAAAGTTGTCGATCCTGCTTGGCAGTCGGAGACATAGTAAGCTAAATCCATATCGTAAGCTCCTCTATTTATCAGTACTCTACGTGCAGCCCATCCGGCAGGATTTAGCGGTACGGGGCTATATCCGTAGTAGAAGTGTGCGGCAGGAATAAACGGCTGAGCTGCCCAACCTACAAGGGTAGCCGAGTAGTTTTCGCATCCCATACCGCTACGATAGAACATATTGTCGCCATAGCATCCCGACTTCATAGTCCAAGCACCAAGATTTTGGTCGAACGACGAAGCCTCCTGGAACATAGAGGAATAATTGCCTACATTAGCCATCTTACTACCCCATAGCCCTATCGGTTGGTTGAAAGAAGTAGCTTCTTGGAACATACTATACATACTAGTAACACTCGAGACATCCCAGCCCGATATATCTTGGTTGAACGAAGTAGCTCCTTCGAATATATGTTCCATATTGGTTACATTAGATACCTTACTTCCCCACAAAAGAGGGCTATTGAACGAAATAGCTCCTTTGAACATAGAATTCATATCGGTAATATGCGACACATCCCAACCGCTTAGGTCTTGGTTGAAAGAGGTCGCTCCTTGGAACATATATTGAAGATTTTTTACAGCACTTGGCATATTCCAGCTATTGATAGAAGGAACAATAGTAAGCGACGAACATCCGTTGAACATACTTTGCATAGGACCATTATATGGATATGGGTTCAAATCCGACAATTGAGTAAGATTCGGAATATCGGTAGCAGGTATTTTCATGTTACGAGCACTAAGGAAAGCACCATTTAATGTTTTCCACGGACTATTGCCCCACTGCTCTACATAGATAAGCCTACCTGCATCAGGAGAGCTCCATCCCATACTTAATATAGGGTCGGAGCCGATAGTAGCCTTAAGGCGATATACTCCTGCATGAGGCAAACCTGTTACCCGTATATTGTTACCGCTAAGACCGGTAAGAGTACCGTTATTAGAGGTATTGCCCACCTCTTCCCAGTATATGGTAACGTTGTTTCCGCATATATTGGTCTGAATATCGAGTAAATCTGTAGTTCGAGTGGTTGGTATACGGGTATCCCATACTGTAATGTATCGACCCGAAGCGTCGGCTCCATCGCAGCCTGCCGAGAGTTGGTCGCCTACGAAAGTCCAACTTTTGTTTGTCTGTAAGTTAGTGCGTATCGCTGTAGTTCCGTTGCCGTAGTTTACGTTTGCAGCTCCGAGCCGGATATTGTTTGGAGTAGACGACCTCATACTCCACCCTATCAAGGTCTCTTTGTACGAGGCACAGCTCATTCCCGAGTTATCGAGCATATTTAGCATTGCCGTATTGCCGTCGGTAATGCCGCCAAGATTCCACTCTCCAAGCGGGCGGTCGAAAGCAGTAGCCCCTGAGAACATACCCGAAAAATCGGCAATATGAGATACATTGAGGCGATTTAGAGACTGGTTGAAAGAGATAGCTCCTGCAAACATCGACTTTAACGAGGTTACGTTCGATAGATTCCAATCTTCTATATTTGGTACGACAGTAAGCCCCGTACAGTTTTGGAACATCGCCTCGAGGCTAGTACACTCCGATAGATTTGGTACGTCGGCAGCAGATATATGAATAAGCCCCGTACAGCCCTTTAAGGCATCTTTTAGCGACTGCCATTTGATATTGCTCCAGTTGACCACATCGATAATATAGCCGTTCGATAGAGGAGCTTCCGTAGTAGAGAGCTTTGTTATCGACGACGACGCACTACCTGTAGGCACAAATACGCTTATCTTATAAGTACCGGCAGAAGGTAGCGTTATGGCATCGCCAGTATTGAGTCCTGCGACTGTACCGGTATTCCACGGATTGCTTACATCGGTATACGTAACAGAGAAGTTGGTACCCACTACATTGATATTTATCGCTCTATTGGTAGGAGTAGCTCCTCCGGTAGCATCGCGACGAGTATCGACTTTTATCGTGTACTGATCGAAGTTTATTCCATCGCAATCTTGAGAATAGTATCCGGCTTCCAGAATATTAATACCTTTATTCTGACGTAAGTATCTCATTATATCTCTTGCAGTGCGGCTATAGACTACACCCGAGAAATCTATCTCGATAGTATTCCCTATGGTAGACGGATTGAACTCACTATTTTTTGCCCAGCCATTGAGGGTTGCCGTAAGGTTTTGGCACTGCATTCCCGAACCAAATAGTATTTTCTCAGTATTACTACGACTCAAACTCGAATTTAGAACCCAGTCTTCGAGCGATTGGTTGAAAGTCGTGGCTCCCTTGAACATCTCTTGTATATTGGTAACATTCTTCATCTTATTGCCCCAGCCGTTTACATTTCCATTGAAAGCTGTAGCACCGGAGAACATATAACTCATATTGGTAACCTTCGACACATCCCAGCCGCTAAGGTCTTGGTTGAATGCTGTAGCTCCGTTGAACATATTATCCATACCTATAACACTCTGTGTGTTCCAGTTACCTATTGGTTGATTAAATGCAACAGCTCCGTTGAACATATTCGTCATAATATTAACATTCGCAGTATTCCAGTTACCTATGGGTTTATTAAATGCAGTAGCTCCGTAGAACATTTCCTTCATATTGGTTACACTCTGTGTATTCCAGTTACTTAATGGCTGATTAAACGCAGTAGCTCTGTAGAACATAGAACTCATATCTGTAACACTCTGTGTGTTCCAGTTACCTATGGGCTGATTGAACACAATATTGCTGTAAAACATATTATACATACTAGTAACATTCGCAGTATTCCAACCACTTATATCTTGATTGAACGACATATTCCCCACTCCCCCATATCCTTTAGCAAACATACCACCCATATTGGTTACACTCTGTGTATTCCAATTACCTATAGGCTGATTAAATGCAGTTGCTCCATTGAACATATAACCCATATTGGTAACACTCTGTGTATTCCAGTTATTTAATGCCTGATTAAATGCAGTTGCTCCGTTGAACATACCACTCATATTGGTAACACTCTGTGTGTTCCAGTCATTTAATGGCTGATTAAATGCAGTTGCTCCGGAGAACATATAACTCATATCTGTTACACTCTGTGTATTCCAGTTATTTAATGGCTGATTAAATGCAGCAGCTCCGTTGAACATACTACTCATATTAGTTACACTCTGTATGTTCCAGTTATTTAATGGCTGATTAAATACAGCAGCTCCGTAGAACATACCCCGCATATTGGTAATATTTGCAGTCTGCCAACCCGATATAGAGCCATTACCATTTACAAGACTTGTACAATTTTCAAACATATTACTCACATCTTGGCAAGCAGAGAGATTTGGTATATCGGTAGCAGTTACATCCATATTGGAGTAATCTTTGAATGCTTTTGCAAGATTAGTCCATGCGTTAGTACCCCACTGCTCCACAGCGATAAGCCTTTTGTAGTCTGTATTCCACGCAGCTTCAAAAAAACCTGTAATAGCACCAACACCTTTATATATTTTGACACGTACTTTTGTTGTCCCCGATGGTACGGAAAGGTAATAAGGCGACCACGGTGTCGATATGTTTACTATCCCGTTTGTCGTAGTCTGATCTACATCTTCCCAGTAGAGAGTATAGTTGGTACCTCTGATAGGAATAGCTATGGTCGAAGCTGGATTGTTGATAGTACGGTTTGTAGGTTTCGATATATCCCATACGGTTACAAACCAATCGTTAGGAGCTCCATACGAAATCTGCCCGCGAACGGCAGTAGTAGCTGCCACGAGCATAGCAATAAAAAGTATAGCTTTCTTCATATCATTAAAGTGTTTTGTTTTTTATATAGTGTATATTATCTTAATTTCCGGTATTATCATTGTTCGGCGGTATACATACGCCGAAAGGCACCCCTCGGCAGGTTACCGAAGCGTGCATAGATGAATATATTTATAAACAAATGTCCATAGGGAGAGGAGGGGGATATTCGTTAATACTCCAATAGAGGCTATGCGTAGCCTCGCAGAGTGTAGCGGTAGTGTTTTCCTCTTTTGAGTCCTCATCCTCATTACTATAAAATTATTCGCGGCTGCAAAGGTAGCACTTTTTTTGCATTCTGCAAAAAAATGAAGAAGTAATAATGAAAAATGAAGATTTTTGTGTAAGCGTTTAATTGTGCTTCGCACAAATTAAAATCGTAATTTGCTTCGCACTGCTGGTCGTAATTCGTAATTCGTAATTAATTTGCTATCTTTGCGGTGATATTACTAAATAATATATGTATTGTAACTATGGCAACTATAACATTGGAATACGACGGCAGAAACATTGTCTTCAAAAAACTGATAGAGGCTTTTATCGCTTTGGGAGCCACTGCAAAGGTCGAAAAGAAAAAACCAAACGGTCTCGACAAGGCAATTGAAGATATCGAAAAAGGACGAGTATATAAAGCCAAGAATGTCGAAGATATGTTTGAGCAAATATTAAAGTAATATGGCATACAAAGTAATCTATACTAATTCTTTCAGAAAGAGTCTAAGACAATGCCATAAAAGAGGTTACGATATAAATTTGGCAAAATATGTCATAACCTTATTGGAAGAAAACGGGCAATTGCCGTCAAAATACAGACCTCATAAACTAACAGGCAATTATAATGGCTTCTGGGAATGTCATATTAAACCCGATTGGCTACTGATATGGAAGCAAGACGACAAAAATCTGATATTGTTGTTTTCGTATACCGGCACTCACGCCGATTTGTTTGAGTGATATGTATATGTTGAGGCGTGTAAGCGTTTAATCGTGTATTTGTGCTCTGCACAAATTAAAATCGTAATTTGCTTCGCACTGCAGGTCCTAATTTGTAATTCGTAATTAATTTGCTACAAGCTGCCGGTCGTAATCGAAAAATGTAGTGGCAATGAGCAAAAGTTATAAAAATGTTAGTTTCTTAGGATCGCTACGATTGTCTTTAAAAGCAAGAATATATATTTCTCTGCGGATATCTGACACTTTATAGTAGACCGAATATCTATCGACAATGATCAGCCTTCTAATATTATCACTAAACACTTTCCCCATCCGAGGATTGGACGACAATAGTTTCAATACGCTATCAAGAGAATTTTGAATCTCTATAGAATACGTGGACGAATCATTGTTTTCGCACCAAAATGCAATAACTTGGCTATATTGAATCTTAGACTTCGACGTCCATACTATCCTTATGCATCACTTCATTTCGGATACTTTGCCATTATTCTTAGTGTCTCCTCCATCACCTCCTCGTGAGAGAAGACCTTACCGTCTGCAATATCTTTGAGCGATTCTTCAATATCTTGCATTATTTCGCGATAATGGGCATTTTCATACTCAAAATTTATATTATTTTTTTTGAAAAAACCTGTTATCTCTTTTGTCTCTTTCTCGTCTTTGGGATATACCAATAAGTTCATTGTTTCATTGTTATTTTTTGCAAAGGTAGCACTTTTTTTGCATAGCAAAAAACGACCGACAGTGCGGAACAAATTAATCTTGTGCTTCGCACAAAAAATCATAATGCGTAATTTTTAATTTATAATTTAATAAGTACGGTTGTCCGTTGCTTATTTGTCGAGACAATTCAATGAGCGACAACAATCGACTTAAAAGTTGCAAGTGTCAGAATTTTTAATGTGGGCAGCAACGACGATTTTATCTCCAATATATCCTTATCGCCCGAAACCAAATATTGGGCTTTGCTCTGTATGGCAAGATCAAATATAAAATTATCGTTTGCATCCCGACAACCGTTAAACATCGGTTTTATATACTTATCTTCGGTAAGATTACAGTAAAATTCAATATAATCGGCTATCGGCAAATCAAAATATTTGACAAACTTCGGGCGAGCAAGTACAAGCTGCAATTCACGTAAAGTATCGGCAGACCGTACAAAACAAATATCACGGTCGTATTTAAGGGCTACCAACTCTTCTAACTGCCTATTTAAGAAGTAAGACACCCAAACGTTGGTGTCGAATACGGTAACAATACTCATCGCTCGGCTCTGATATTCCTGATTTCTTCGATAATCTCTCGTATAGCGACAGTGTTGTCGACTACTCCTTTCGACAACCGTTGAGCCTCACAGGTCATAACCAAACGCTCCAATTGCCGCTCTATTTCGTCCTGAAACCTTACGGGCAATACCTCCACTAGCCGTGTAATACGCTTCACTCTACCTGCATCGGAATATAATGTTGTAGCATTCATAATAATATCGAATAAAAACACTTCGGCAAAGGTAATATATTAATTACAAATTACGACCGACAGTGCGTAACAAATTAAGTAATTGAATAGAATTGTTATCACCCTCCGATATCCAAAAAGAGCGAGGTTGCCCTCACTTACGGACAACCTCGCTTTCAAAAATTAATTTATTATAGCAATCTTATTAACGATTCAAAAACCTATGATTACTGTATCTCTATCTCTATACGTCTGTTTTCGGCTCTTCCCTCTTCGGTATCGTTGGTAGCGACAGGTTGTGTCTCACCGCGTCCTTCTGCCTTGAGGCGTTCGGGAGCTATACCGCGTTCTATCAGAGCATTCATCACTGCGATAGCACGTCCTTCCGACAACTTCATATTGTACGAGTCAGATCCTTTGGAGTCGGTATGACCTGTGATGAGTATATGTATATCGGGATTTTCTTTGAGGAATTCAGCCTGCTTGTCGAGCTCTGCGTTCGACTCGGGTGTAAGAGTCGTCTTGTCGAAATCGAAGTATATATTCTTTATTACGAATGTCGTACCCTTCTTGATAGGCTGTATATAAATCATCAGCGTATCGCCTACGTTAGAGGCAAGTCGACTATATTGGTAGTAGTTTGGCACGGTAACTTCCACCTTGTAGACTCCTGTCCTGCGTAGTTTGGTATTGAACACACCATAATTTTTGAGTGCCTCCGAATAGAGAACTTTACCTGTAGTGTCTTTCATTACCACTCGGGCGTTGTTTATCTCTTTACCTGTTTCGAGGTCGACAATCTTACCCGTAATCAATTGCGGTGGCGGTGGCGGTGGTGGCGGCGGTGGCGGCGGCGGTGGTGCAGGTGCCAACTTAGGTTTGGTAACATCGAAAAATACCGTACCTTTTACACCTACTACAAACGGTACAACCTTTTTTGCCTTGCCGTCTTCGAAAGCACGATTGGTAGTAAGTAAGTTCTGTTGAGCGAAGATTACTGCCTGTGAACTTTCGTCGAATCCTATGGGCTCCGAAGGATATTCGCCTCCCGTATTTGCATTGTCGTTGATATTCATCAAACCGTAATCGACAAATAGAGCTGCTCTCATACGCGGAGTTTCTCTTTCGAAAGGTTGATATTGTCGTTTGTTTTTACCCTTGCCCACTGTCTTAGGTTTCATGGTCTTGGTGCTCTTGCTTTCTATGCCCAAAGCCTTGTCGAGCCATTGGTTCACTTCGAGCCCTACCTCCAACGATGCCATAAGATTGATATTGCCAAACTTCGATGGATGGGTTTCGCTTTTTACTTTTTGCACCCCGTAGAAGTGGTTTTTCATATTTACGAATGTATCTATATACTCTTCGTGGAAGCCTTCGGTAGTAAATTTGCCGTTTGTGACATTGTATCCCAATACCGGTAGCCCCACCTTGACCCCTGCCAAGAAGTAATAGTCGTAGTTGGCTTTTATCCTCATACCCGCCATCAATGGCACATTGAGTATCCCTACGTTTTGCCCGTCGGTATGCCTGATAGCTTTATATCTAAATCTGATATCTTTACTTGCCGTACCGCCCGGTTTTATGGGGTCTTTGTATTTTATAAGCTTCTCTGCCGAAAGTCCCTTGACATTATTGGACGAATTGATAAATTCGAATTCGAGACCTGTCTTGAACAAAAAGTCTTCGATACGCAGTTGATAGCCGACACCGATACCTGCTCCGATACCGCCGATGACACTTGTACGGTCGATATCGTGTATCAACCGCGAATATCCGGTATACAACCATCCGCCAAGGTAATGCCTCGTCTTAGTCGGCTGGGTCAAAATCTCTTCGTCAGCAGCCTTATTCTGTGCCCGTAAGCCGAGCACAGATAAGGTAGCTATACTTAACAATAATAACGTTTTCCTCGTCAATTGATTCAACTTTTCCATTATCCTAAAATATTTACGTTTCTCCTTTTGAACATCATTGTCCGACAACAATCTTGAATACTTTCGTCAGACCGCTCTCGAAGCGTATGTTGACGATATACACTCCCGAAGCCGACGGCATAACGTATTCCGACGACTGCGGCGTTATAGTCTGCGACGATACCAATACACCGGTAATACTATATATATTCACTTGTGCTTTTCCCGACAAGTTGTATACTCTCAAAGGAGACGCAGCCGATACGAATGTAGGTGTGGTGCTGCCCGAGTATGCTTGTGCCTTTACCGGACAAGTGAATATCGGGTAGTTTTCGCCTTTTCGGGTAAGCTGTACCTGATAGTCGGCTCCGACTTCGAGCCCGCCCGGGATATAGAGATAAGACTTGGTCTCACCCTGTATCTCTTGGCCGTTTTTGAACCATTTAAATTCCGAGAACTCATAGCCTTGGTCGTTGCCGTTGTTGTACTGCCGATTGAGTACGGCTATTACGTCGTTCCAGTTTTGCTCTATGATATTCGATTTGTATTTCACTTCGAACGGAATATTTATATCGCTTCCCGGACATTTGTATATCGTATCTTCGAATAGTATTTTTACCTGATAGTTATCGGGACGTATCTTGGCAGGTATCGGTATCATTATCGCTTGTTGCGGGTCGTTGATATCGAACGTACCGTTGCTTACTCCGAACGGATTGCCATCGCCCTCGAACTTAAGGGTGTATCTATTGGGAGCAGTACTACCCGAGTTGGTATACTTTATAGCAAATTGTGGGTCGTCGGCACATATTGGAGCCTGGAACGGTACCAACGATATATCGATGACCGGATTTACGGTAAGATTCAACGTTACTGTGCTATCGCAACCCACCGAAGTAGAATACGTTTTGGAGTAAGTACCTGATTTACTATGTACTTCACCCTCAAATGTTACCGTCTGCCCTTGACAGATAGTGCTATCGATGATAGTTTGTATCGTCGACTCTACTTTGAAGTCGATATTAAATATACTATCGCAGCCGTTAGACATATGCACAATATCTTGATATTGTCCGTCGACAGTCAGAGCTCGTCCTCGCCACATATATGGCAGCCGCTGGTCGCAAGTGATTACACGGCTGTTTTTAATGATATTACCTATTCGCGGCACATCTATCGTAAAGGTCGCAGTATCGTTGCAGGCTCTTGTATACAGAGCTACCTGTGTGATATGATAGCTGCTCGCTTCGTTGGGGAATATCATCAACGGATTCGACTCGGTAGTTCTGAATATTATCGGTCCTGAAGGTCCTCCTTTGCGTACTACCCAGCGTACTCCGTTTGTGGGTTCTGTCTGTCCGGAATTTACATCACCTATATATACTACGCTGCTATCGTTCAACTGTACCTTATTCTGACAGTCTTTTTGTACTACACTATAACTATTGCGAGCTTTTGGTACACGAGGAGCCAAACGGGTAGTAAGCCCAAAGTAGCAACTCTGCATTGTACCCGCTTCGGTCTTAAGCATTATCTTACATACGTAGGTGCTTGTGTCGGATGTCGAAGACGGCACAAAACCTCGTTTGTCGCTAAGACAGGTAATGGTATTCAACGAATCGTGTTCGGTATGAGCAATAGTACCGTCGGGGTTGTATTTTTTGAACCAACAATACGAGAAACCTGCCGGAGCGTATATGGTATCGACTTTATCTGTCCTACAGCTGAAGCCCGAGAAAGCCTGAGGCACACAGTTGAGCATAAAGTAAGCATATCCGTAGTGTCCTCCCAGCGAGCAGTCCCACGTCGAGAGACGTATCTTTATCTCTTGCCCTGTATATTGCGATAGATTCAGACCTATCGTACTCCAATCTTTCCATTCTATTGTAGTACCTCCACCGGTTATTTTATGCCAATTTTGAGTGTTGGTACCGGGGATAAACTCTATATTACCGCAAGTAGGGCTGATAAGATTATTGGCGTGGTCCAATATCTCGAGTCTAAATCGAGGCTGCTGGCTTGGATTATGTATAGGGTTTTCGAGTACCACTGCATATCGCATTACAAGCAGAGCGTGTTCCGGAGATACATTCAATTTATAGACGAGTCCCTCACATTGGGCTCCATTAATTTCATTTCCGAGTTTTACGGTAGCCAACTCGCCGTAAGGTATTGTAAGTAGTCCGGGCAGTATCGTGTCACTCGATTCGTTAGTAACAGTTCTCGGGTCGTATTCCATAGTAGTTATCACTTTATGTCGACCTTCACTCGCTATGGACTCAGGATTCAATTCCTGACTAAAAGCTTGATTTGTTGCAGGAACACTCCACGTACCGATAGAAGCGGTCGCTACCTGCGGGTTTGTTATATCGCCGTAGTTGATACATCCTTGTCCTGTAAGCACTACCAACTGATGCTTCGTAGCCCATGCACTCGTATCGTTCACCGTAACACCGCATTGTGTATACGAGCCCATACATACCTTACGTACGAATACCGAGTAAGAGCCCTTACCTAAGTTGTTGATAGTATACGGAGAACGCACATTGTTTACTGTCTGGAATATTCCGTCGAGAGTATCGTATACATTTCTGTATGCTATTTCGTAGGTAGATGTTCCGTCGTCGTCCCACGACACGACGATACCTCCGCCGATAGCTTTAGCCTCGCTGATAATAGGAGTAGCACAAGGAGCAGGCAGTATTTCTTGGTGAATTGACGAATTGTCGAGACCTCTTGTAAGCAAGAAGTTGTCTATCGCTACGGGCGGGTTGTATGTCTTTTTCGAATTATTTACCCAGTAAAATACGAGTCGTACGGGGCGTCCTATCCCTTTTACCTGAAAAGCAGCGTGCGTCCAAGCCGGCATACGGCTTACCTTAGGTTTACCGTCTTTTACCACTATTTTAGCATTGCTGATTATTGTCGGACTTGGGATACTTCCCGAACTTGCCCAGTTATAGAAACTACTATCGGTAGGGCTATCGAGCCAAGCTACATGCATATAGTCTTGAGCGTCGCCACCACAGATAAAGTCGAACTCTATATTGAACCACTCTTCGGCAGGTAAGGTAAAATCTTTGACAACCGAGACAATTCCCTCAGCACTACCGTCGTACGAGAATTTAGAGTTGTCTTTCGATATATAGAGCGAGTTTTGATTAGACATCGATACGGAGCTGCCTATCATCCACTTATTGACAACACTTCCAAATTCGGGAGTATTGTGCAGAGTCCAGCCTTGTATCTCTTCGGCAGAGTCGAAGCCTGTGAAGTAGCGTAGAGGCGAATTTTTGTTTAACTGTACGTTATCTACTCCTATTTCGGCAGGGATATTGTTTACACTCGAAGAAGGATTGTTCTTTTTCCAGACGAAAACCAACTTACCCGTAGAGCCACCGCATACCGTAAATGAGCTAACCTTCCAATAGTTTGAGGTGATGTCAGTCGTTTTTGCATACTGCTTCACCCACGAAGGTAATACTCCTGTCGTAGTGGTGGGGATATTGACATTCGGGTCGTCGACCCAACAGATGAATAGAGAGTCGCCCACCTCGGCTTTGTGCTTATAGTCGAGATAGAAAGAGTATGTGCCTCCTGCCGGTATAGTGAAGTCTCTATACGCCATAATTACAGTAGAACCATTACCGTTGAATCCTGCACTTGTACCGTTGTCGTACGAGATGTACAGTAGTTTTGTAGAGTTCGTACTGATACTGCTCATAGCACTACCTACAACCCATTTATTAAGCGGGTTGCTATTGTCCGATACCATTGTCCAGTTTGCGTTTTCGGTAGCATCTTCGAATCCGTTCCAATAGTACGGACGGAATGCTATGGGATCTTGTCCCCACATACCGATAGCAAATACCAACGATATACTCAATACTAATAATCTTGTAACTGTAGATTTCATAAATATTGAAAGTTTTATAAATTGATAATATAATTAATTCGTCTATTATTCACGTTATAAGGCATATATGTATAATTTCCCTATAATATCGGAAGTACAAAAATATAACTTTTTTCATACAAACGCAAGTTTACAATGAAAAAAGGACAAGTTTTTTTATAAAACATTGCCCTTTATATATTTTTAACAAGAAAAACAACTGTCTACTGAAGCAGTCCTCTTGCTTGCAACATCGGTTTTATCGACGGGTCTTGTCCTCTGAACTGCCTGTATAGTTTCATCAGGTCGTCCGACGAACCTTTTTCTAAGATATTTTCTTTGAACGATTTAGCTGTCGCCTCATCGAATATGCCCTTTTGTCGGAATAGCTCGAAAGCATCTTTCTCGAGCATCTCAGACCACAGATATGCGTAATAACCGGCAGAGTAACCGGAGTTGAAAATATGGTTGAAGTATGTAGAGCGGTAACGGGGAATGATTTCATCTATAAGTCCCATCTCTTTGACAGCCCGGTTTTCGAACGCTATGACATCGATGCCGTCTACCGATTTGAGCGTATGCCACTTCATATCGAGCAGAGCCGCTGCTACCAGCTCGGCAGTCATAAACCCTTGGTTGAATGTAGCTGTGGTGTTTATCTTCCGTACCAAAGAGTCGGGTATGACCTCGCCCGTTTTGTAGTGTTTGGCATAGGTCTTGAGTACCTCGGGTTGGAAAGCCCAGTTTTCGTTTATCTGCGAGGGCATCTCCACAAAGTCGCGAGGAGTATTGGTGCCGCTCACCGTACGGTAGTTGCACCTCGACAGCAAGCCGTGCAGAGCGTGTCCAAACTCGTGAAACATAGTCTCTACCTCATCGGTAGTGAGCAATGAGGGCTTCGAGGTAGTCGGTTTGGTAAAGTTGCCCACATTTACTATAATCGGGCGAATATCTTTGCCTGCTATCACCTCTTGGTCGCGGAAGTTGTTCATCCACGCACCGCCGCGTTTGCTGTCGCGCGGATAATAGTCTGTGTACAAGATACCTACCAAAGACCCGTCTGCATTGTTTGTAATCTTAAATGCCTCTACTTCGGGATAATAGATGGAAGCATCTTTGATTGGTTCGAAGCCGATACCATACAACTTTGATGCACAGTCGAATACTCCTTGGCGAACATTCTCCATTTTGAAGTATTGTTTGACTTCGTCTTCGTTGAGGTCGTACTTTTCTTTTCTTAGTTTTTCGGCATAATATGCCCAATCCCAAGGCTGTAGCTTGAATCCTCCTTTCTGTCGGTCGATTATTTTCTGCATCTCTACCACCTCGCTTTTGGCTTTTTTCAGAGCTGCGGGCATAATAGAGTTCAGTAACTTATAAACATTGTCGGGGGTCTTTGCCAGCGAGTTGTCGAGGAAAAAATCGGCAGGCGTATTGTATCCCAGCAGCGAAGCTTTTTCTATACGTAGCTTCATCAGGTCGAGTATCACCTGCTTATTGTCGTTTGCATTGTTGTTGTTGCCCCGCATAGAGTATGCACGGAACATTTTTTCGCGAAGCTCTCTATTGTCTGCATATTGCATAAAAGGCACATAACTCGGATTTTTCAGCGTAAACACCCACTTGCCTTCGTTGCCTGTGGCTTTCGCCTCGTCGGCAGCCGCCTCTATGACGCCTTCGGGCAATCCCGACAGGTCTTCTTTCTTGTCCACTACGAGTGTGAAAGCATTGGTCTCGGCAAGCATATTGTTAGAGAATTTCTGCTGCAAGAGACCGATTTGTTTGTTTAGCTCCCGAAGACGAGCCTGTTTGTCGGCAGGCAGGTTGATACCGTTGCGGGTGAATTGCTTATAAATCTCCTCGAGTACTCTCTGCTGTTCGGTGGTTAGTTGCTCCTTTTCGCGGTTTTTGTAGACTGTCTCCACTCGTTTGAAGAAGTCGGGGTTCATAAATATATTATCGTTATGCTCCGACAGTAGCGGTAGAGCAAACTCCACGATAGCTTTCAGCGAGTCGTTGGAGTTGGTCGAATTGAGGTTGAAAAGCACACCGACGACCTTACCCAAAAGCTGTCCCGAGTGGTCGTACGCCTCTATGGTATTTGCAAACGTAGGAGCGTCGGGATTATCGATAATAGTTTGTATCTCAGCATCGTGTTGTCTGATACCCTCCAATACGGCGGGACGATAGTCCGCATCGGTAATCTCTGCAAACGGCGGTAAGCCGAATTCACCGCCCCATTCCTCGAAGAACGGGTTCACTCTTTGTTCCTGTTTTCCTCTACACGCAGTCATAATGTAATAATAGCGATTATTAAATAAAATGCCTTTTTCATAATTTGCTGATTTTATGTTATATTTATAATAGAATTGATTTATTTGTTATCCGAATAATTACCAAAGTGCGAAATTAATATTTTTGCACGATTTTTACCAATAATTTTTTCGAGCTCGTCGAAGTCGGCTTTTTTTATCCTCTCCACACTTTTGAAGTGTTGTAAAAGAGTCTTTTTCGTGGTTTCACCGATGTTTTTTATATCGTCGAGTTCGGAGGCAACCTGTTTTTTGCTGCGTTTATCGCGATGGAACGTTATTGCAAAGCGGTGCACCTCGTCTTGCATCTTTGTAAAAAACTTAAAAACACTATCTTGCGGCTTCAATCCTATCACCTTGTCGTCGAATATCAGTTCGTTTGTGCGGTGTTTGTCGTTTTTGGCAAGTCCCGCCACGGGCACCGCTATCCCAAGTGCCTCCAGCACGCTCCTCACCGCCGACACCTGCCCCTTGCCACCGTCGGCGAGTATGAGGTCGGGCAGCTTAGAGCCTTCCGAAATCATACGGCTGTAACGTCTGTTTATCACCTCCTTCATCGAAGCGTAATCGTCGCCGCCACCGTCGGACTTGATGATATATTTGCGATACTGCTCTTTGAGCGGTCGGAGGTTGCGAAAAACCACACACGCCGCCACCGCCTCATCGCCCGCCGTATGCGAATTGTCGAACATCTCTATCGTATGTGGCATATTGTCCAGATGAAGCATTTCGCGTATCTCGTTCATCAGAGCATAGTTGCGTTGGTTGGTGTTGAGCTTTTGGGCTTGTGTATATTTATCTTTTTTGTATTGCAATACATTACGATGCGACAAATCGAGCAACTCCTTCTTGTAGTCGCGTTTGGGAACGATATATTCTACCCCGTCTATCGTAAATTCGGGCACAAAAGGCACTACTATCTGACGCGCCTCCGACGCATATTTTTCGCGTAATTCGGCTATGCCGCTCGAGAAGACTTCGCCGTCTACCTCCTCGATATTCTTTTTATATTCTATCGTATTACTCTGTATTATAGAGCCATTGACCACTCTCAACATATTGATATACACGGTAGTCTGGTCGGTGGCGAACGAGAAGACATCGAGCGTGGCGTCCGACTGTGTGGTAATAACGGTCTTCTGACGATATTCTCTGATTGCATCGTACTTCTCTTTGAGCCGCTGAGCCTCTTCGAATCGGAGTTGCTCCGAGAGTATCTTTATATTATCGAGAAGATATTTTTCGACTATATGCGAGTGCCCTTTGGCAATGGTGCGTATATCGCTTATCATAGCGTTGTAGTCGGCTTTCGACTGCAATCCGCAGCAAACACCGCGACAGTTTTTGATATGGTATTCCAGACACAACTTATAACGTTTCTTAGCAATACTCTCCTCAGTAAGAGGCAGTTTGCACGAACGCACAGGATATATTGTCTTTATCAGTTCCAATAAGGCGTTGAGCGTACCGGCTATGCTGTAAGGACCGAAGAGTTCGCAGTCGGGCAGTGTCTTTCGGGTCTTGAATACGCGAGGAAAATCCTCTTTGGTGATACACAGATACGGGTAAGTAGTGCCGTACTTGAGCATCAAGTTATAACGAGGCAAGAAGCGTTTTATCAGATTGCTCTCGAGCAGTAGGGCGTCGTTCTCGGTCTTCACCACTATATAGCGAATATCCACTATCTGCCGCACCAATATGGCTGTCTTGGGCGAATCGGGCGTTTTGACGAAATACGAGGATACCCGTTTTTTCAGATTCTTTGCCTTACCGATATAGATAATCGTACCTTTTGCGTCGAAAAACTGATACACACCGGGCAGGTGCGGCAAAGCATCTATTTTTGTTTGCAGAGATTCTTGCATATCGGTTGTCGGGGAAGCGGTGCGGTATTATAGCATTTATTTCGGTGCGAAATTAGTTAAAGTTTTTGTAATACGAAAAAAAGTACTACCTTTGCAGTCCCAAAAATATCAGGGCGGGATAGCTCAGATGGTTAGAGCGTCGGATTCATAACCCGGAGGTCACGAGTTCAACTCTCGTTCCCGCTACCAGTCGAGGGTAGACGTATGTCTGCCTTTTTTCGTGTTTACCCTACAAAATCACTGATTTGTAATCTGAAACTAATTATTATCTTTGCCCTATCAAAGAACTATCTATTACATTATTGTATTAAAAGCGTTACAGTAGCTGTAACGCTTTTAAAGTAGCAAGCCGCCGACAAC
>ERZ773014.846-NODE-846-length-20139-cov-3.325035_pt1 | contig 20139 bp, 21 predicted proteins | sample MGYA00580841_ERZ773014 | MGnify/ENA primary metagenome ERZ773014 (study PRJEB29015, sample SAMEA2737989) | human oral metagenome | biome: human oral; feature: human-associated habitat; material: dental | place: China | collected 2067 ...
CCGTTCCGGCGGAATTTGCGGCCTTCTGGAAGTTGCGCGAAAAATATGATGTCATTATGGGCGACCGCAAGAAGCGCGGAGACGGTATGGGGCGTAAGGCGGTTGAGAACGTACTGCGCGTATACCTGAAAATCTTTTTCGGGACCTTTGTTCCGGATGCAAATGCACCCTTCCGTCTGATAAAGAGCTCTGTGGTTGCCAAGTATCTGGACCTTATGCCTGCGGATTTTAACCTGCCGAACGCGATTCTGGCGGCCTGTTTCTCAAAGTATCACGAGAGGGTATGCTACCGCATCGTGACTTTCCAGCCGCGTCAGGGCGGAAAGAATTACATGAACGTGAAGCGTATTTTTAAGATTGGACTGCAATCCATCCGGAATTTTGCGGAAATCCGGAAACGCATGGATGCTTTTGACTGGAGAAATAGGCGAAACATGCAGTAACAGTGGCTTTTCGGAGTAGAACAGGGAGGGCGGAATATGCCGGTTCCCGCAGAGGAGGTAGTGAGAATGAAATACACAGACGACATGAAAAAATTCTATGCGGGAAAGCGTGTGTTCCTGACCGGTCACACCGGTTTTAAGGGAAGCTGGCTTTCGGTTATGCTCCGCCTGCTCGGCGCGGAAGTCTACGGCTATGCGCTGCAGCCGGAGAGTGATCCGGATTTGTTCTCGCTCCTCGGTTTACAAGATAAGATGCATTCGACAATCGCGGACATCCGCGACTTTGCCCGCCTCAAGGAGGCTGTTCGGGAGGCAAAGCCGGACTGTGTACTGCATCTCGCGGCACAGCCCCTAGTCAGAGAGTCCTACCGCTATCCGCGTGAGACCTACGAGACCAATGTGATGGGCACCGTGAACCTCCTCGAGGCAGTGCGGGAACTCGGTGGTGTGGAGAGTTTCCTCAACGTGACGACCGATAAGGTTTATGAGAACCCGGAAGAGGCAAATCACGGCTTTACCGAGGATGAGAAGCTGGACGGCTACGATCCTTACTCGAACTCAAAGAGCTGCTCGGAGCTGGTGACTCACTCCTATCAGAAGTCCTTTTTCTCGGAGCCAGGTGCAATGCGCATTTCCACCGCACGCGCGGGCAATGTAATCGGCGGCGGCGATTTCGCGAAGGACAGAATTATCCCGGACTGCGTGCGTGCGACCGTGCAGGGTAAGGCAGTCGAACTTCGGAATCCCTATTCGACCCGTCCCTACCAGCACGTGCTGGAGCCGCTCTACGCCTATCTCATGATTGTGATGCAGCAGGCAAAGGATGCAAAGTATGCGGGCTATTACAATGTGGGTCCGGATGACTGCGACTGCGTGAGTACCGGAGAGCTCGCTGACCTCTTTGTGAAACACTGGGGCGAACCGGCTGTCTGGAAAAACGTGGCCGAGGCAAACGCGCCGCACGAGGCGAGTTTCCTGAAGCTTGACTGTGCAAAATTAAAGAGGACCTTTGGCTGGGCACCAATCTGGCATGTGGATCGGGCGGTCGGTGAGACCGTGCGCTGGTATCAGGCCTGGGCTGAGGGCAAGGATTTGAATGCGGAGACAGAAGGGCAGATTCGAGTCTTTCTTGCTGTAAGATAAGATTATAGAGGGATGGACACTGGCCATCCCTCTATGACATGATGGGATAGGATGTTGATTCATAAAACGAAGAAGGAAGCATTCTTCCAAGAATAGTCAAGGGGGAGACCATGTCGGGACAAAAGAAGGAAATATTGAGCCTCGAACTCATGAGAGTGCTTGCTGCCTTTTTTGTGATATTTAACCATACATCCAGTAGCGGGCACTTTCTGTTTTCACTGTATCCTTCGAACAGTATTCAATACTGGCTTTATATGTTTCCTGCAGCGTTTTGTCATTTTGCGGTTCCTCTGTTCTTTATGATTTCAGGTGCTCTGCTGTTAGGACGAAATGATGAAGCAAGGCCGCTTGTCCCCTTTAAAAAGGCGCTTCATATCCTTATAATCTTGGTGATATGGTCGTTTATCTACTACTTGAGCACTGTTTATGAGCATAGAAACTATATGACGATTGATCGTGATGCCAATCCGTATTTAAGCTTTGTTGCAGCATCACCACTTTCATTTGATTTCAGAGATTTCTTGATTCGATTATTTGAACTGTCCGGTTGGAATCATACATACTGGTTTTTACATACCTACATTGCCTTTTTACTGGCACTTCCGCTGTTACAGTGCATGGCACAGGCGTTTAAACTGTATGAGTACAAGTTACTGTTCTCTTTATTCCTTGTGTTTTTTATGTTGATACCCGCAATCCAATATCTGGTATGGAGGGGAAATCACAATTTTGATGCTTCACTATATACGGGATTAAAGTGGATTGGCGGAAATGCGGTAATCTTTCCCTTAACCGGATATTTCCTTCAGCATCGCCTAAATAACTACTGGACGCGCAAGCGAGTGCTGATGCTCTGGGTGCTTAATATTATAGGGCTCTTATGCTCATGCTATTTGACCTTCCTTTTTATTTTGACGACGGGGAATAGCAGAGAACTGGATGCTCAGGGTTTTCTTTCTTGGTCCGGTTTAATCAATGCAGCTACGGTTTTTGTAACATGCCGGTATATCGATGAGCACACAGCTATCCTGAAACGCTTCGAAAAAGAAATTTGTTCTTTGGGAAACGCCGCGCTGGGTATCTACCTGTCACATCTGTACTTTCTCCATCGGAGCGATTTATCCTCCTTTTTATGGAGGGGTCTTCGATAAGGTTTACATTTGAATCCTTTGCTGTATGCTCTTGTATATTGTGTTCTAATTTTTATTTGTGGTTTACTAACGACAAAGCTATTACAAAAAATTCCTTTTCTTAGAAATCTGGTTCGCTGAAAAGATATGTGTTTTGGGTGCTAACAAGATTAGCCAAATATCGGAATACAATTTTTGTGATTCAAATGGATAGTCCACACGCCTTGTCAGAGGGCTGTCCGAGGCTTGGGTATTATATATTGAATTGGGAGTTAATTATGGACAACACACATGAAGATGTTTTTGACCGTATTATGGGCTTGCCGGGACTGCAGATTTTAAAGCCCTGGTACAGCAAACACAAGGAAGTACTCCTGTATCTCTTTTTCGGAGGCCTGGCAGTCTTTCTGAATCTGGCGCTCTTTGTTCTTTTCACGAAGCGTTTCGGTTGGGGCGCGCTCTTTGCCAATGTTGTCGACTGGGTCATCTGCGTTTTATTCCAGTTCATCACGAATAAGACCTGGGTCTTTGATGCGGAGACCGATTCGGCCAAGGGCTTCTGGGCACAGCTGGCCGGTTTTTTCAGTGGGAGGCTTTTGACGCTCGGTGTGGAAGAACTGATGCTTTTTGTGTTCATCGACCGTCTGCACTGGGACAGCCTTTTGGTGAAGCTGATTGCGCAGATTGTGGTGATTGTCTCAAATTATGTGATTAGCAAGTTCTTTGTGTTTAAGAAGAAGGACTGAGCTTTGCCGCCGTATGGAAGCCATCTGTACGGCGGCTTTTTACAACAGGCAGCTTAGAAACTTTCGGTGAGCGGAAGTGGGGAAGTATGAGAGAAAAAATGGGAAAGCGCGGCTATCTTGCGTATGGAATTGCTGTGCTCTTGAGTCTGTATCTGGCCGCCTTTTTTTCACGGCTCTATGTTCCGGACAGGCAACTCTTTCTGGACATGGATAGCCTGAAAGATCAGAAGGTCATGGCCTTTGTCTATGACGAAGCGCCGGTCGAACTGTTGCCTGCGGGAGATGAGACCTATGCGGGCGTCATAAGAAGTGGGGAAAGCGAGTTGCAGGTCAGCGTGCGGCTACGTGATTCTGTTCCGGAGCGTTGCACCGTCGCGGGCGAAGAGAAGGCATTCATCCCGGTGAGCCGCTACATCACTTCGGAAGACTATCTGGGAACCTATTGTGTGAAACTCGGAGCGCAGACAACGAAACGCCTTCAGGCTGGCGTGCTCTTGTTTGTCGGCTTGTTGGCGCTTTTTACATTCGCACTGCGGGAGAATCGAAGAGCGGGCAGAGACAAAGCTCTGTTCACTTATTCCGACGCGGCGGTTCGGGCAATCGGGAGAAAGCCGATTCTGCTTTCTTTTGTGGTGACCGCCATCAGTCTTGTTATTTTCTATGGCTGCGACTTAAAGCCGCTTTCGGAGAGCATCATCCTCTGGCAGAAGGGCATTGATCTTTTTCAGCTCTTTGCCTGCATTAACCCCTATAAATCCGTGGAGCTCTACTCCTGGCAGTACGAGGGCATGATGCTCGCCGGTTACGGCCTGCCGTCCTACCTGCTCTACCCGACACTCGGGGGTTTCCAGCCGGGCGCCTATCACTGGTTACAGTCGTTTCTCTATAAAATGCTCAACATGCTCCTGATGAACGGCACGGTGCTCTCGCTAATCAGCTTCCTCCTAGAGCGAGGATTACTCAAAGAAGAACGGGCGCGAGAAGTTTATTACTTCTCTGTCTTTAATCCGCTTTGCTTCTGGATTGCAATTATTTTCATTCAGTTTGACATGCTGCCGGTCTACTGCACCTTGCTTGGGCTCTTACTGCTCTCCGATGTGCAAAAGAACAAGTGGAGCGCCGCGCTCTTTCTCGGCTTCGGCGTAGCCTGCAAGGTGACTTACCTCATGCTGCTGCCGAGCATGGCTTTCCTCATGTTGACCTTATTTGTGCGGGACAAGAAAGCGAGAAAAGACTGGCTTCTTTTTGGTCTTGGCTTTGGGCTGTTGCTCTTTGTCTTTCTATTGTTGCCGCGCCTCTTGCCGACGCCGCTGCACCTTGCCTACCGGGATCTGCCGCAGACCAAGCGACTCTGGCGGCTTGCTTTCCCCTTGGTCAGTACGGAGATCAGAACCTATGCGGCGATTGTGGGGCTGGTAATCGCCTTCCTCTGGAGCGTGCTTCACTGGGACACCAAGGCGGCTATGCCGATCCAGATTTTGAGAACGGTACTCATGCTTGCGGTCATTATGTTTACCTTCTCCTCGCTTACCTTATCCACGCCCTCCTTCTATCTGGTCTCGCTCCCGGCCTTTGTACTCTTGGTGCGGCAGAGCCGGAACCGCTACGAGTGCGTGCTGAAATCGATTCTTTCTCTCCTCGTGGTCACACAGTTTCTGCTCCGCCCGGAGGGGGATATCACGGCGACCCTCTGGTTCTTCGGGAAGACGCCTGTCTTTACCCGCGTTTTGCAGGCGGTTGAGGCGAGTGGCAAGGCGCTCTGGTGGAAGTCCTTTCTCTACAGCGTCTCCTACGGGGCCATGCTGGTATATTTAAAGCTCTTCTGGAATTTGGTTTGTGACCACCCAATCGACTAACCAATTGACTGGAAGTTGATAGCTCAGCTTGCCCGTGAAAGAGGGGGGATTGTAAGACAATATAAAGCGCCGCCCGGACAGGATAACTGCCGGGGCGGCGTTGTTGTTTTGTATGAGGGGGTTTTTCAATTTTCGTAGTGTCCGCGGCATGAAAGAATAATCAGATTTTGCTCACTGTCGCCGATATAAACCAAGCGGTTTCCGGCATCAATGCGACGGCTGTAGGCTTTCAAGCCTTTCAGTGGTTCGGGTTTTCCGATTCCTTTCATGAAGCCATCTCGTTGTATGCTCTGAATCAATTCATTGATACGGCGCAAGGTTTTCTTATCTTCTGTTTGCCAGGAAATGTATTCGAGTAAAGCAGCTTCTGTAAAAGTAACCTTCATTTCTCCATTTCCAGTAGCTCATCCATGGTTTTGACGACTACTTTTCCCTCATTGAACTGCTGAATGGAGTGCTCAAGTTTGGCAAGGTACTTCGCATTGCGACGCAGTCTCTCAAGTTCGCGATACTCTGCCTCGCTGATCACAATTAGATTTTGATTGTGAGGGCGGGAAATTAGAATGGTTTCACCGGAGTTAATCAGATCGCCAATCTGTTTGAAGTTGTTTCTTACATCCAAGGTTTTTAGAGCAATCATGCGATACTCCTTTCGTACGGAAATATGTACATATTTTAGTGCATATTTTGAGAAAGGTCAATATTTTCCGAGATTTTCCCCGCCTTCTTTGTTTCCTGCAGCTCGAGCAGTCGCTCAAACTGGATTTTCAGGAGCGTGCCGACCGGCACGGCGAGCAGCATGCCGAGGACACCGCCCACGGCACCGCCGACGAGGAGAGAGGCGATGACGAGCAGCGGGTGGATGTCTATGCTGGAGCTTAAGAGGCGCGGGTTAATCACATTGCCGTCCAGGGTCTGAATCACAAAGAGGGCTATGAGCGCTGTGACAAGGCGCGTGTAGTCGCCGTAGAGCACGCAGACCAAGGCAGTGCTGCCGTAGGCGATAAAGGGCCCCACATATGGAATCAGATTGCCGAGGCCTGTCAGGATGCCGATGATGAGCCCGTAGCGCACGCCGATGATGCTGAGTGACACACTGACCAGGACAGCCATGATGAGCGCATCGATCACCTGGCCGCGGATATAGCCCGCGAAGGCGCGGTCCGCGTCCGAGAAGAAGACGGAGAGCACCCGGTTGATGCGCTGCCCGAGCAGAACTTTGGAGACCCGCTTCCAGTAGCGGAGTATGTTCTCGCCGTCCAAGAGAAAGTAGACGCAGAAGATGAGCGAGAATAGGAGGTTCGAGAAGAAGCTGCCCATGTTGTTGACGCTCGACAGCATGGAGCCGAGAAAGCGCTCCGCGAAGCTCATCAGGCTCGAGACCGCGCTCTTTAAGTAGGCCGTAAAGTCGTTTCCGGCGACCGGGAGCGTGGAGAGCTTATACAGCACATCCTGATAGAAGTTTGAAATCGCGAGACTCAGTTCCTTGGTCATGCGCCAGAGATCGCTCAAATTGGCGAGCTGCACGCTGCTGCTGAGTGCCGAGATGAGGAGAGAGAGCAGCAGAGTGAGGGCAAGCAATACCAGCACAAAAGTGAGGAGGACGGCGAGTCCCCGGAGGGAGCGCGCTTTTTCTTGCTTCGCGGGGCGGCGTAGTGCGCGTGGCAGGAGGTCCCGGAATCCCTCGAGACGCTGCTCGAAAAAATTCACTGCGGGGCTCAGGAGATAGCAGAGTGCAAAGCCGGTGATTAAGGGGTGCAGGACAACCCGGAACCAGTAGAAAAAGCCGGTGACAGCGCTCCAGATTTCCGGAATATGGTCAATGGTGCGGCTGCCGCAGTAGAGTAGGAGCGCGGTGATCAGAACATAGAGCGAAATCAGAATATAGCGAAAGTTGAATAGTTTTTTCCAATCCATAGGAATTCCTCAGAAAGTCTGTGTGCTTTTGCCTCATTATAAGGGCTGGATTTTTTTCTGACAATGGTCGTATAATAATCACAGAATACAAAGGGGGTACTTATGGGACAGATCAAAGTGACAACTTGCCCGATTGAGGGACTGTATGTGATTGAGCCCGCGGTGCACGGCGATGCGCGCGGCTATTTTATGGAGACCTATAACCGCCGCGATATGGAAGAGGCGGGGCTCAACCTGAATTTTGTGCAGGACAATCAGTCGGCCTCCAAGAAGGGCGTGCTGCGCGGCCTTCACTTCCAGAAGGAGTTTCCGCAGGGCAAGCTGGTGCGTGCCATCCGCGGCCGTGTCTTTGATGTCGCGGTGGATTTAAGACAGAATTCGAAGACCTTTGGGCAGTGGTACGGCGTGGAACTCACCGAGGAGAATAAGAAGCAGTTCTATATCTCCGAAGGCTTTGCGCACGGCTTTCTGGTGCTCTCTGACTATGCGGAGTTCTGCTATAAGGTGACGGATTTCTATCACCCGGGCGATGAGGGCGGTCTCGCGTGGAATGACCCGGAGATCGGTATTCAGTGGCCGGAACTCGTGGGCACTTACCCGGGCTCCGCGGATGCCTCGGGCTATACGCTCTCTGACGGCACGCATCTCACGCTGAGCGATAAGGATCAGACTTGGGAGACGCTCAAAAACACGCATCACTTCTGAGTGCCGCGTATGAGAGAAATATCGCAAGAGGCGCGCTACCGGCAGATGATGGAGGAGCCGGTGCACACGCTGATTCCGCGACTTGCCGTTCCCTCCATCATATCAATGCTGGTCACAGCCATCTACAATATGGCGGACACCTATTTCGTGTCGCAACTCGGCACCTCGCCCTCGGCGGCGGTCGGTGTGGTCTTTTCGCTGATGGCGGGCATTCAGGCTGTGGCGTTCATGATCGGCATGGGCTGCGGCAATGAAATCTCCCGTCTGCTTGGACAGAAGAATCAGGAAGAGGCCGAGCGCTATGTGGCAACCGGCTTTTTCACCGAACTGATTGCGGGAACGCTGATTGCCGCAGCGGGTATCCTTTTTTCGGAGAAGCTGGTTTATCTGCTCGGCTCGACAGCGACGATTGCGCCCTATGCGGCGTCTTACACGCGCTATGTGCTGATCGGCATTCCGTTGTTCATGGCCTCGCTCGGCATGAACAACATGCTCCGCTTTCAGGGAAACTCGTTCTATTCGATGATAGGCATTGCGACAGGCGGCATTCTGAATATGTTTCTGGATCCGCTGCTCATCTATGGGTTTCACATGGGAATTGCGGGAGCGGCTGCCGCGACCTCCGTCAGTCAAATGATCTCGTTCTGCATCCTAGTCTGGCAGTGCAACTGTATGCCGGCCTGTCTCAGCATACGGCTACGCCGCTTTCAGCCGGCACTTTCGCGCTATGCGAACATTTTCCGCTTCGGTCTCCCGAGTCTCGCGCGGCAGGGCATTGCGAGTGTCGCAGTCATTGTGACAAACTTTGCGGCGCAGCCCTACGGCGATGCGGCGATTGCCGCGATTGCGATTGTGTCGCGGGTCGCGATGTTCATGAATTCGGCGATCATCGGCTTCGGGCAGGGCTTTCAGCCGGTCTGCGGTTTCAACTACGGCGCGAAGAATTATAAGCGCGTTGAGGAAGCCTATCAGTTCAGTCTGCGCGTCTGCTTTGTCGCGCTGCTGTTTATGGGCGTAGGCTCGTTCCTGAACGCAGAGCGCATTGTGATGCTGTTTCGGCGGGACCCGAAGGTCGTCGAGATCGGCACCCGGGCGCTGCAGCTGCAGGCGTGTACGATTCCGCTCGCGGCGCAGATCACAATGGCGAATATGTTCTCGCAGACCACAGGCTATAATTTCCGCGCGACGGTTGTGGCGCTGCTTCGCCAGGGCATCTGCCTCCTGCCGGTGCTCCTTGTCCTGCCGCGCATCTTCGGGTTGGCGGGCATTCAGTCCGCGCAGCCGGTCAGCGATATCTTTTCGGCAATCATTGCCTTCCTGATTACCAAGAGTATCCTGGATGAGATGCGGCAAAAGACGGCAGAGCAGGAAAGACAGTGAATTCTTGAAAAGTGCTTGCACAGTAGGGCGAAGTATGATATAAAATTAGGGCACGCGTTAAGAAAAACGCAGCCCGCAGGTGTAGTTCAATGGTAGAACACCAGCCTTCCAAGCTGGATACGTGGGTTCGATTCCCATCACCTGCTCTTGAGTCTGTAGCTCAGCAGGATAGAGCAACGGCCTTCTAAGCCGTGGGTCGGGGGTTCGAATCCCTTCAGGCTCGTTGGGATTCGAAACAGTCCCGAAACACGAATATGGTGGGTATGGCGCAGTTGGTTAGCGCGCCAGATTGTGGATCTGGAGATCCAGGGTTCGAGCCCCTGTACCCACCCGATGAAAGAGCACCCGAAAGGGTGCTCTTTTGTATATTTCGGGATTCTACTCGTATGACTTGACAAAGAAAAAAAAGGTAGTACAATATACTACAAAACGAAGGAGGGGGAATATGAGCTTTTCAATCAGACTTTCATCAGAAGAGAAGGGACTTGCGGAAAGTTACGCGAGATTGCACGGCGTGTCGCTCGGAGAAGCATTTAAACAGGCACTTTTTGAGCGAATTGAAGATGAATATGATATCGCTGTGGCTGCTGAGGCTTATGCAGAGTACGAGAGAAGCGGGCGTAAGAGTAGGCCGATTTCCGAACTGTGGAAAGAATTGGATTTATGAAATATTCCGTTGAGATAACAGCTCATTTTGAGCGTGATTTCAAAAAACTAGATCGCTATACGCAGCGTCTGATTAAAGGTTGGATTCTTCGATATCTGGTGGATACGGAAAATCCGCGTAGGCAGGGCAAAGGTCTTACGGCGAACCGCAGCGGACAGTGGAGATATCGCATCGGAGATTATCGCTTGCTCTGTCAGATTGACGACGGAAAGCTGGTAATTTTTGCACTCTCTGTGGGACACAGAAGAGAAGTATACGAATCATAGGAAACAAAAAAGAGCCTCTCGGCTCTTTTTTGTTTCCGCATTTCTCTTTGCTTACTGCGCCTTGACTTCCTTCCAGAGCTCGTCGTAGAGCGCATCGCCCTCTTCGCCGAGGTACTGGAACACTTCGCACTTCGCGAGGTCCGCATCGTCCGGGAAGAGCGCCTTGTTGTTCTGGAGTTCCGGATCGAGGAGCTCAAACGCCGCCTTGTTCGGGGTCGGGTAGGTGATGTACTCGAAGTTCTCCTTTGCGATGTCCGCGCGGCACATAAAGTCGATCCACTTCTCTGCGTTCTCCTTGTGGCGCGCGTTCTTCGGGATGACCCAGCTGTCAATCCAGACATTCGAGCCTTCCTCCGGAATTACGTACTTGAGCTCGTAATCCGCGCCGGAAGCCTTGACTTCCTTCTGGACGTAGAGCATCTCGCCGGAGTAGATGACTGCGAGCGCAGCCTCACCGCCTATCATCTTGTCGCGCACCTGATCGATGACATAGGCCTGCACGAGCGGCTTCTGCTCAATCAGCTTGTCCTTGACCGCCTCGAGCTCGGTTCTGTCTGTCGTGTTGATGTCGTAGCCCAGGAGTTTCTCGCCTACCATGAAAGCGTCGCGGACGGAGTCCTGCATGAGGATGTTGTTCTGGTACTTGCTGTTCCAGAGATCGCCCCAGCTCTTCGGCGCCTCGGATTCCGGGACCATGGAGGTGTTGTAGAGGATGCCGACCGTACCCCAGCAGTAGGGGACGGAGTACTTGTTCTCCGGGTCAAAGCCCTTGGACTTTTCAAGGTACTTCGGGTCAATGTTCTTGTAGTTCGGGACCTTATCGAAGTCAATCGGCTGAATCAGGTCCTTCTCAATCATCTTCTGGATGATGTAATCGGACGGGCAGACCACATCATACTGGACTGCGCCTGCCTCAATGATCGGGAGCATCTCCTCGTTGGTCTCGAAGGTGTCGTAGACAACCTTGATGCCGGTTTCTTTCTCGAATTCCTTCACGACATTTTCGCCGATGTACTCGCCCCAGTTGTAGACATAGAGCGTGTTATCGTCCTTTGCGGACTTCTGACCGCAGCCGCTGAGCACGAGGCCGAGCGCCGCGAGGACCGCTGCAGAGAGTGCGCGGGTCAAAATGCTTCTTTTCTTCATACTGTAATCCCCCTTAAACCTGTTTTGAATTTTTTGCAGACGGCATGAAGTTTGCGACGAGAAGCAGAAGAAGAACTGCCGCAAAGATGATGGCCGAGAGTGCATACATGCTGGGCACAATGCCGCGCCGCACCTGTGAGTAGATCAGCGTCGACAGGGTATCAATCCCTGCGCCCTTGGTGAAGTGGGTGATGATGAAATCATCGAGGGACATCGTGAAGGCGAGCAGAAAGCCGGAGAGCACGCCGGGCACAATGTCCGGAAACACGGTGTAGAAAAAGGCCTGGCGCGGTGTCGCGCCGAGATCCATGGCCGCCTCGTAGGCGGAGCGGTTGGTCTGCTTTAATTTCGGCAGCACGGAGAGCAACACATAGGGCACATTGAAGGTGATATGGCTGATCAGCACTGTGTGGAAGCCGAGCGTGAAGCGGAACGCAATAAAGGCGAGCATCAGCGAGATGCCGGTCACAATGTCGGCGTCCAGCATCGGAATGTTGTTTAAGCCTATCATCAGGTTGCGGCCGGTGCGCTTCATCGCGTGGAGGCCGATGGCCGCCGCCGTGCCGAGCACGGTCGCGATGAGAGCGGAGAGGAAGGCAATCAGCAGAGTATTATAAAATGCCCGCATGATGGTCGCGTTCGAGAAGAGCTCGCCGTACCAGCGGAGCGTAAAGCCGCCCCAGCGCGTCCGCGATTTACTCTCGTTAAACGAGAGCACAATCATCGTAAAAATGGGGAGGTAGAGAAAGAGGAGCATGAGCACCAGATAAAAGTCCCCGATAAAGCGTCGTATGCGTTTGTTCATCAGAATGCCGTCCCCTCTCCGTTTTTATCGTAGCGCGCGAGCACTGTCATGCTGAGCAGGATGAAGACCAGCATCACAATCGAGAGACCGCTGCCGAGGTTCCAGTTGCTCGCCTTGGTGAATTCGGTCTCGATCACATTGCCGATCAGCAGGATCTTGCTGCCGCCGAGAATGTTGGAAATCACAAAGGTTGTGAGCGCCGGGACAAAGACCATCGTGACGCCGCTCACAATGCCGGGCACGGAGAGCGGAAGCCATATGCGAAAGAGCGTCTGGAGCGAAGAGGCACCGAGATCCCTTGCGGCCTCGACGATGCTGTCCTCAATTTTACACATGGTGTTGTAGAGCGGAAGCACCATGAAGGGCAGAAAGTTATAGACCATACCGAGCACTATGGCGGTCGGCGTGTTGATGATGTTAATCGGCTTTAAGTGCAGTGCCGTGAGAAAGCCGTTGATCACGCCGTTCTTCTCGAGCAGGGTCTGCCACGCGAGCGTGCGGAGCAGGAAGTTCATCCACATCGGCAGGATGAAGATGAAGACCACGAAATTCGCCCGGCCTATCTTCTTGCCGCGCAGAATGAGCGCGAGCGGAAAGGCGAGCAGAAAGCAGATCACGGTGCTCACAAAGGAGAGCAGCACCGAGAGCTTTAAGGCCTTCAGGTGATTGCGCTCCGCAATTGAAATCACGTTATCCAAGGTGAAGGAGCCGCTCCGGTCGGTGAGACCGAAGACAAAGACCAGCGCGAGCGGAATCACGATAAAGCCTATCATCCAGACCAGATAGGGGAGAGCCAGGAGTCTTGCCTTCTTATTCATTGACAATCGCCTCCTCGTCCTCGGAGGCGGGCTTATTCATAATCTGAATGTTGAAGGGATCGACCGTGATGCCGACCTCCTGCCCGAGGGTAAACATGTGGGTGGACTGCACGAGCCACTCGTAGCCACCCTTGGTGGTCACCTCCATCTCGTAGTGCACACCCTTGAAGATAGAATGGGTCACATGGCCGGTGAGCGTCCCATCCTCCGGCTTTACAAGCTCCACATCCTCCGGGCGAATCACGACGTCGACCGGCTGATTCTGGCCGAAGCCCTTGTCCACACAGCGGAAGTTTGCGCCGAAGATGTTCACGAGCTCATCGTGCACCATGATTGCGGGGATGATGTTGGAGTCGCCGATGAAGTCCGCGACAAAGGCATTTTCCGGCTCGTTGTAAATCTGCTCCGGCGTGCCCATCTGCTGGATATAGCCCTGGTTCATGACGACGATGGTGTCGGACATCGTGAGGGCCTCTTCCTGGTCGTGGGTCACATAGACAAAGGTGATACCGAGTTCCTTTTTCAGGCGAATCAGCTCGTACTGCATGTCCTGGCGGAGCTTTAAGTCGAGGGCGCCGAGCGGCTCGTCGAGGAGCAGGAGGCGGGGTTCGTTCACGATGGCGCGCGCAATCGCAATGCGCTGCTGCTGGCCGCCCGAGAGAGAGTTCACATCGCGCTTCTCAAAGCCGGAGAGATTCACGAGCTTTAAGGCATAGCGGATTTTGTCGTCGATGTAGGCCTTGCTCTTCCCTTTGATTTTGAGGCCGAAGGCAATATTTTCCGAGATGCTCATATGCGGGAACAGCGCGTATTTCTGGAACACCGTGTTCAGCTGACGGCGGTTCGGTGGGAGAGAAGTGATATCCTGTCCGTCAAACATGACCTTGCCGCTGTCCGGCATCGTGAAGCCGCCGAGGATGCGGAGCGTCGTGGTCTTGCCGCAGCCCGAGGGGCCGAGCAGGGTCACGAACGAGTTTTCCGGGACGGTTAAATTCAAATCGTCGAGCACCATTTCTCCGTCGAAGGACTTGGAGATGTGCTGCAGATCCACCAGTGTTGACATAAACTTGTGATCTCCTCTCTCGATTCAAAAGGACGGCGGTGCGCTGACATAGAGCAGCGTGCAACCGGTCCTGGAACTGACATAGTGATTCTTTTCGGAGCGATAGTAAAAACTCTCGCCTTTTTTGACACGGCGAGTCTCATTGCCGAGGTGCAGTTCCAGACTGCCGCTCAGCACATAGCCGAATTCCTCGCCGGCGTGCGGGGCGTCCTCCGCCATGCGGCCGCCCGGCTCCAGGGTCAGGAGTATGGGCTCCATCATATTTTTCTGGGCATTCGGAATGAGCCAGCAGATGTGGTTCCGAAGCTCGCTGTCCTGCTTTTCAAAGTAGTCCGTCTTCCGGAATACAAGCTGCTCCGGTTCCTTTTCGCTGAAAAAATCCGCGGGCGTGGTGCCGAGGCACTGCAGAATGTCCATCAGCGTCACGATGGACGGAGAAGTCAGATCGCGCTCCAGTTGGGAGATGAACCCCTTGGAGAGCTCGGCGCGGTCCGCGAGTTCTTCCTGCGTCAGATTGTTCAGGATGCGCAGTCGCCTGATTTTTTCACCGATCTCCAAGAACAGCCTCCTTAAACTTATAGTTTAGTAAAAATAAACTCACCGGTACGATTATACAGATTTTGAAGGGGCTGTCAATAGAATTTTTGAGGGCCTTGTGCTAGAATGAGCAGGAAGAAAAACAGCAGGGCATCCCTTGGTTTTGCGCGGGGCGCAGTGAGGAGAGAGCATGAAAAAATACGTGGCGTATGTGGGATCTTACTCCTATACGGGAAAGGCAAAAGGCATCACAATTTTTGATGTGGATACGGAGCGCGGCAGCTTTCATAGGCGTCAGGAGGTCGAAGTGGACAATGCCTCGGATGTAATTGTGTCCGCGGACGGGCGCATGCTCTACTCCGTGGAGGATTACGGCGTGGTGGGCTTCCGCATTCTGCCGGACGGCGGTCTGGTGCGCGTCTCGAGCAAAAAGGTGAACGGCATGCGGCCGCATCATATCTGCGTGGATCAGGAGGGCAAGTATCTCTATACCTCGGGCTATCACGACGGAAAACTCACGATACTCCGCCTAGATCCGGACGGCGCGGTCGGACCCATCGTGGACGAGGTCTACCACAAGGGACTCGGCTCGATTGCGGAGCGCGGTTCGAGAGCGCATATCACATGCTCAAAACCGACCCGTGACATGCGCTTCGTGATGTCGGCCGATCCTGGCATTGACCAGGTGAGCATCTACCGCTTTACGGGAAGACCGGGGGAGATCCGGCTCGTGGATGCAATCCGGACGGCCCGCGGCTCCTCGCCCTACTTCTTTACCTTCTCGAAGGACAACCACTTCCTCTATCTGCTCTTTGATATGACGAATGCGATTGATGTGTACCGCTACACGGTCTCCGAGGACAGAGGGATGCCGGAGTTCACGAAGCTTCAGACCGTTTGCACGACGGGCGACAATGCACCAGGCTCCCTGAACGCCGCGACCTGCATGACCTTTACCGCGCATGACCACTATATTTTCGTGGGCAATGCGGGCGATAACAGCGTGACGCTCTTCTCGCGGGATGCGGAGACAGGCCTTCTCACGGCGGAATTCAATCTCCCGATCAGCGGCGAGTACCCGAAGGACGTTGCGGTGTTCCCGGACGGGCAGCACATTGTGAGCGTGAATCACGAGAGCGGGACCCTCTCGTTCTTCAAGGTCGACTACGAGAAGAAACTGATTGTCATGAATACAAATGAAATTCCGGTGAGCCAGCCGAACTGCTGCGTCATTGTGCCGGTCGGAGAGAATGCGTAAATGGCGGGCAGCATATTCGGAACCCTGTTTCGCGTGAGCACCTTCGGGGAGTCGCACGGCACGGCGCTCGGCGCGGTGATTGACGGTTGCCCGGCGGGACTTCCGCTCTCGGCGGAGGAGATTCAGGCCTATTTAAACCGGAGAAAGCCCGGGCAGTCCGCGTTTACGACGCCTCGGAAGGAGGCGGATGCCTGCGAAATTCTCTCCGGTGTCTTTGAGGGGAAGACCCTCGGCACACCGATTGCGGTTCTGGTGCGCAATCAGGATCAGCACTCGGCGGACTATCAGGCCATTTGGGATTGCTATCGCCCGGGGCACGCGGACTTCGGCTTCGATCGAAAATTCGGTTTTCGGGATCCGCGGGGCGGCGGCAGAAGCTCGGGGCGGGAGACCATAGGCCGGGTAATCGGCGGCGCAATCGCAGCGAAGCTACTCGCGGAATTCGGCATACGCGCCTTTGCCTATGTGAGTGCGGTCGGCGAAATCGAGGCAGAGCGCTTTGAGCCTATGTCCTGTGCGGAAAATCCGCTCGGCATGCCGGATCCGGAAGCGGCGGCACGGGCTGCGGTTTACTTAAAAGAAGTGATGCAAGACAGAGATTCGCTCGGCGGCACGGTGAGTTGCCGCGTCACCGGGATGTTCCCGGGGCTCGGCGAGCCGGTCTTTGATAAACTTGACGCGGAGCTCGCGAAGGCGGTCATGAGCATAGGCGCGGTGAAGGGCGTCGAGTTCGGCGACGGCTTCGGTGTGAGTACCAGGCGCGGCAGCGAAGATAACGATGCCTTTTGTCCGGGGCAGGGCGGCATCGAAAAAAAGAGTAACCACGCGGGCGGTATGCTCGGCGGCATTTCGGACGGCAGCGATATCCTGCTTCGGGCGGCCGTGAAGGCAACGCCCTCCATCGGCGCCCCGCAGGAGACCGTAAATAAAAACGGCGAGCCGGTCACCATCGAGGTTCAGGGGCGGCACGATCCGACCATCATGCCGCGGGCTGCGGTCGTGGTCGAGTCCATGGTGAATCTCGTGCTCGCGGATTTGCTTCTTCGAAACAGCGTGAGCACGCTTGATAAGCTAAAGCGCGCGGCCGTTCGCGATTGAGAGGGCAAAGCGGAAAATCTGAAATAAGAAGTTGCTTAAGAGGGAGGTACCGGGACGGTACCTCCCTCTTTTCGCCAAAACGCCGAACAAAAATGCGCCAAGTCGCCGAACGAAAATGTGCCAAAACGCCGAAAAGGCCGCGGAAGCGGGGCTTGCAAATCTCGCGAAAAGCAGGCATGCTGTCAGAAAAGAAGCTTGAATCGGAGGTGGCTTATGCCCTTACACTTGGTCAGAAACGATATCACGAAGATGCAAGTGGATGCCATTGTGAATGCCGCGAACAGCTCTCTTCTCGGCGGGGGCGGCGTGGACGGTTGCATCCACCGCGCGGCGGGGCCCGAGCTCCTTCAGGCGTGTAAAAAGCTGCACGGCTGCGAGACGGGGCAGGCAAAGATCACCGAGGGCTACCGCCTTCCCTGCAAGTATGTGATTCATGCGGTCGGACCGCGCTGGCAGGGCGGAACACAGGGGGAAGAGGAAAAACTGCGCTCCTGCTACCTTGAATCCCTGAAACTTGCAGCGGAATATCGGTGCGAAACTGTTGCCTTTCCGTTGATTTCCGCCGGTATCTACGGTTATCCGAAGGCGGAGGCGCTTCGCGTTGCGGTCGATACGATTGCCGCCTTTCTCGAGACCGCGGAGCTCACGGTCTACCTGGTCATCTTTGACCGGGCGTCCTATGAGATCGGCGCAGAGCGCTTCTCGGAGATCGCGGTCTATATCGACGAGCGCTATGTGGATGCACATACGGACAGCGCCGTGCGGCGCCTCGACCGGGAGCGGTTGTACGAGGCAAAGTGCTCGGAAGCGTCGCTCTGTGAGACAAAAGCTGCCGCCGAGGTCTCGCTGGAAGAGACTTTACGGCGAATCGGCGAGAGCTTTTCGGAAATGCTGCTCCGGAAAATCGACGAGTCGGGCATGACGGATGTGCAGTGTTATAAAAAGGCGAACATAGACCGGAAGCTCTTCTCGAAGATACGCAAAGACAAGCACTATCAGCCCTCGAAAGCCACGGCCGTTGCCTTTGCGCTCGCGCTGGAGCTTCCGCTTCCGGAACTCGAAGAACTCTTAGAAAAGGCGGGCTTTGCCCTCTCGCCCGCGAGCAAGTTCGACTTAATTGTGGAGTACTTTGTCGTGCGGGGCAACTATAATGTCTTTGAAATCAACGAAGCCCTCTTTGCCTTTGACGAGAATCCGATCGGGGCGTGAGAACAGCGGAGCAAATGTCGCCTGTGAGGCGACCCTTCCCGCTGTCAAAAGCGCTATGCTCTCTCTGTCAGTGAAACAAGTGACTCGGCTCTGCGACACAAGCATATGACACAAGCGTTGCACTGTGTGTGACGCCTGCCGTGCGGCAGAGCGGTCGGATGAAAATCTGCGGGAGGGAAGCAAAATGAAGAACAATCTGACCGAAATCGTATTTATTTTGGATCGAAGCGGCTCTATGGGGGTTTTAAATCTTATTCAGCAACGAGACGGAGGTACTGCATGACCGCGCGGACATCCGGCGGGTGGAGCCCCTCAGCCTTCAAGACTACCGTGTCGGCGGCAGCACCGCGCTGCTCGATGCAATCGGCGGTGCGATTCGGCACATCGGAAATCTGCACCGCGAGACGCGCATGGATGCGGTAGCGGCGGCAAGCCGCTTCAGCATCGATGCTGACCGGGCGGTTCGCTACCACTGTGACAGCGCGGGCATTGCGCTGAATTACGAAGCGGTCGGAGAGGCCATACTCACGCTCAGGGAGAAAGCGGCCCTTGACCGGAACTGGGGCGAGCGCATCCGGGAGGACTACCGAAAGCGCCGGAAACCGAGTCAAAGCAAGACAAAAGAAGTTGACATAATTAGTCAAGGAAGAATCCGCTAAACTTGCCCTAGAAAGCAGCGCCGCTGCGGAAGAGGAGCTTCGGCAAGCGACTTGGGTACGGCACAGCACCGAACGGTTGAGAGACAAAGCGCAAAACGATAAAGCGTCAAAAGGCGAAGCGCAAGAGACGAAGTGCTGAAGAATCCGGCGTCGACCGATAACGCAGGGGAGGCAAAGCACGAAAGGCAAAGTGCAGAGACAAGGCGCCAAGCGACACAGCACCGAGAAATGGAGCGCGAAAGGTGAAGTGCAAGAGACAAAACACGGAACTGGAAAGCGTTGAAAGATAACACGGCGAAAGTAGAAAGACAAGAGATAAAACGCGGAACGAAAAGGCGCCGAAAGACGAAGCATGAAGAAAGAGACACAGTCTCAGGGGACTGTGTCTCTTTCTTTGCTTCTTCGCCCTGTTTACTTGAGTGCTTTGATACCGGGCCAGTAGCGGAACAGGACTTTTGCGACGATCTTGTCCCGGTAGACATAGTGGTTTTTCCAGTAGCGCGCGTCCACCGAACCGTTCCGGTTGTCGCCCATGCAGAAGTATGCGCCTTCGGGCACCTGAAACTCCTGCAACGCCGCGGGCTTCATGGGCTCTCGAATATAGCTCTCCTCGAGCGGCGTCTCGGAATCGTTCAGATAGACATGGCCGTCCCGAATTGTGACCTTGTCGCCCGGCATACCGATGATGCGCTTCACGAAGAGCATTTTTTCATCGTCCGGCCAGTGGAAGATGATCACATCGCCCCGCTTCGGCTCTCCGAAGCGATAGGAGAGGCGGGAGCCGATCACGCGGTCCCCGGTCATAATCGTATTTTCCATGGAGCCCGTGGGAACGCGGGAGTTTGCAATTAAAAAGTTGTTGAGCACAAAGGCGACAACAGCGGCGATTACAATAATCTGAATCCAGCTGAGCAGCTCGCGGAGGGCGCCGCTCCTCTTGTTTGTCTTGTCCGGTTTGGTCATGATTCCCGCTCCTTTTATTTTTCTATAAAGTAATAGTATAGTCGACCTTACCTGCATTAGGCAAGCGAGAGCAGCCCGTAAAAGTGCATGAATGTTGCGTTGAAAACGCGCGTATTTTGCGCTGTACAGTGGAAAATACGGCGGCTGCTGTGATAAACTAAGAATATTACAGACAAGCAGGAGGAAGCTGCATGGAACGAGAACTATACGAGGTGATGGACTGGGCGGCAGTCGAAGAGATTGTTTACTCGGAGTCCGCAGATCCGCACGCCATCTTGGGACCGCATAAGACAGACAAGGGAATACTCGTGCAGGCATTTTTTCCGGAAA
>ERZ773014.850-NODE-850-length-20107-cov-22.513465_pt1 | contig 20107 bp, 13 predicted proteins | sample MGYA00580841_ERZ773014 | MGnify/ENA primary metagenome ERZ773014 (study PRJEB29015, sample SAMEA2737989) | human oral metagenome | biome: human oral; feature: human-associated habitat; material: dental | place: China | collected 2067 ...
TCCGATTTAATTCTCTTTTCGGCAACTCCTTTTACTGTAATTCTATTATCCAGTTTATTTGTCTTATCAATTGCATTTGAAATTAACGCCGCCGACACAATCAACCCAAAAGATAATATTGTAGAAATTATTATAAATTGTACTTTTTTCAATTTGTTCACTCCTTAGTTATTGAAGTTTTTACTTTTTAAATTATAATTTATTTTAAAAAAAATGTCAATTAATTTTTGCAATTTACTTATCTTATCAAGTAAAATTAATTTAATTGATTTTTCCCTAAAATTATGATATTTTATAATAAATAATTTTATTTAAGTAGATTTTAAAAGTTTTAAATATATTTTGAGGTGATGCTATGGATTTATCAAAAATTAAATTGGTTATAATAATTCAATGTGAAATTGCGAAAAGACGCTGTAGCGGGTATCATTGCAGCCAGTCATTTTATGAGAGAAGCGGTGGATTTTCAAAATATCCATTGGAGCAAGATATAAGACTTCTCATGTTTCAATGTGGAGGATGTAATGGAAAAGGAATAAATTCCCTTTTGTCGAATGTGAATAAATGTATTAAAAAAGAAGGAAAGATTACACCTGAAGAAGTGGCTATACACTTTGCATCCTGTGTTACACTTGACAATCATCATTCTTCCAGATGTATGTTTTTGAATCATATGAAACAGCAAGTTTTAAAAACTCCTTTTAGAGATTCGTTTATTTTGGAAGATACTTGGTATTCTAAAACTGCGACTAGGAGACGTGCGGAAGGCATTTATAAAACAAATAAAAGCTAAAAAATTAAAAGAAAAATGTTAAGATATATAAACCTTTTTGTAAATACATCAAAAAATTTCTATATTACTATATTTGTATATACATTTATATAGATTTTGAATGTTATTAAATATTTTTTATACAAAAAAATCAGATGCACAAAACATCTGACTTTTTATTATATTACTTTATTTTCTTTTTTTTCAGAAATCTTTTTTGCCACTTTTTTAGTTACAACTTTTTTTGCTTTTTTTTCATCTTTAAAAACTATTTTTTTAACATCGTCGTAAGTTTTGGCAAAATAAAATTTCATTTGTTTCGATATTTCCTTTGGCAATTCTTCCGTATCAATTTTATTGTCAAAAGGCAGTACAACTTCTCTTATTCCAACTCTGTGTGCTCCTATGACTTTTTCCTTAATTCCACCGACTGCTAAAACTTCTCCTGTAATCGTGATTTCTCCAGTCATTGCTACATCTTGTCTCACTTCTTTATTTGTCAAAACAGAAATTATCGCTGTAGTTATTGTAATTCCCGCAGAAGGTCCATCTTTTGGCACCGCTCCTTCAGGAAAATGTAAGTGAACATCGCATTTTTCATAAAAGTTTTCTTTTATTCCCAATTTATCTTTTATATATCTCACATAAGAATAGGCAACTTGAGCAGATTCCTTCATCACATCTCCCAATTTTCCAGTGAGCTGCAGCCTTCCTTTTCCGTCCATTTTAACCGCCTGAACTTCCAATGTAGTTCCTCCGACAACTGTCCATGCAAGTCCATTTACAACTCCAACTTTTCCTTCTTCTTTTCTAATCTTATCAGGTCTATATTTGACATTTCCCAAATATTTTTTAATTTTTGTTTCTGTAACCGACAATTTTTTAGTTTTTGAAAGAACCGCTTCCTTTGCCATCTTTCTAAATAATTTCCCAATTTCTCTTTTTAAGTTTCTAACTCCAGCTTCTCTCGTATATTCGTTAATAATCTTTAAAATCGAAGCATCTGAAAATGGAATTTTATAATCTTTCAATCCATTTTCTTCTTGAGTTTGTGGAATTAAATATCTTTTTGCAATATTCAATTTCTCAAATTCTGTATACGATTCGATAAAAATTATCTCCATTCTATCCCTTAATGGTCCTGGAATTCCACCCAAGTCATTTGCTGTACAAATGAAAAATACTTTGGACAAGTCAAAAGTGTGATCTATGTAATGGTCCTCAAAATTGTTATTCTGTGCGGGATCTAGCACCTCAAGCATAGCAGATGCTGGATCTCCTCTAAAATCAGATGCCATTTTATCAATTTCGTCAAACAACATAACAGGATTATTTACTCCAACTTGTTTCAGCGAATTTACAATTCTTCCTGGCATAGCTCCCACATAAGTTCTTCTATGTCCACGAATTTCAGCTTCATCTCTGACTCCACCAAGCGAAATTCTTGTAAATTTTCTGTTCATCGCACGAGCAACTGAGTGCGCAAGCGAAGTTTTTCCAACACCTGGAGGTCCAACAAGACAGATAATTGAACCTTTTAACGTATTATTCAATTTTTTAACTGCCAAAAATTCTAAGATTCTCTCTTTAACTTCTTCTAAACCGTAGTGGTCCTCATCCAATATTTCTTTTGCTTTTTCAATATCAATTTCATCTTTCGTCGACTTGCTCCAAGGCAAATCTAAAACCGTTTCAACATAACTTCTAATAACCGATGCTTCTGAAGAAAAATCAGGCATTTTTCTGAGTCTTGACACTTCCTTCAAAAGTTTTTCCTTCAAATCTTTTGGGATTTTAGAATTTTTAATTCTTCCATCCAATTCTTGCGCATCTTCTTCATTGTCAATTTCTTCGCCCAGCTCATCTTTTATAACTTTAATTTTTTCTCGCAAGTAGTAATTCTTCTGTAACTCTGCCATCTGCTCCTTTACACGGCTCTCAATATTCATATCCAGTACAAATACTTCCATTTCAATACTCAATACTTCCAAAATTTTTAGAGCACATTTTTCAATATCCGTAATTTCTAAAATTTCCTGCTTTGTAACTGATTTTATTGGCAGATGTGTACAAATTAAATTAAAAACTTTTTCTACATCTTCAATCCCATTTATATTTTGAACAATGTCTGGCAAAATTTTTTGCGTCTTTTTCGCATATTCTGAAAATTTTTCCAAAACTTTTTTTCTCAATGCCTGAGATTTGCTCTCAGAAATAGGTCTTAAAAATATTTTTTCATATTCACAAAAAATTACACCATTTTGTTTTTCAAATTTATTTATTACAACTTTAGATTTTGATTCAACCAAAATTTTTATATTCCCATTCGGCATTTCAACAGATTGGATTATTTTTACTAAAACACCTGTTGTATAAACATCTTTCGGTAATTTTGGCTCTTCCATCTCCGTATCCTTTTGCATTGAAAGAACTAATTTCCCGTCAAAATTATTTATCGCTTCGTCCAGACTTTTTAAACTAGCTTCTCTTCCAATAAAAATCGGCGTTACAGTTTCTGGAAATATAACTAATTCTCTCGTCGCTATATATGGTTTATTTGACATTCTTTCCCCTTTCATAATTTAAATTTTTCTGTTTTATTTTTCTTCTTTTTCAATCTTTACTTTAGTTTTGTCCGTAACAGATTCTTTTGTTATGATAACTTTTTTTACACCTTTTTCAGATGGTATTTCATACATCAAATCTGTCATAACATTTTCAATTATCGAACGAAGCCCTCTGGCTCCAATTTTTCTCTTAAGAGCAAGTTTTGCAATTTCAACAATCGCATCCTTCTCAAATATAAGCTCCACATTTTCCATCTCAAAATATTTTTTATATTGTTTAGTAAGCGAATTTTTAGGCTCAGTAAGTATTTTAATCATAGCTTCTTCATCAAGTCCGTGAAGCGCCGTAATAACTGGAAGTCTTCCAATTATTTCAGGAATAAGTCCAAATTTAATCAAATCTTCAGGAAGCACATTTTCAAATAAAGTTAAATCGTCCAACTTAACATTTTCAGTTTCCAAACCAAATCCAACTTTCTTTTCATTAATTCTATTTTTAACTTTGCTTTCAAGCCCTTCAAATGCTCCACCAACGATAAATAAAATATCTTTTGTGTTAATTTCTATCATCTCTTGATTTGGATGTTTTCTTCCACCTTGAGGTGGCACACTTGCAACTGTCCCCTCAATAATTTTAAGCAGTGCCTGTTGTACTCCTTCTCCAGAAACATCTCTTGTAATTGACATATTTTCTGATTTTCTAGCAATCTTATCAATTTCATCAATGTAAATAATCCCGTGTTCAGCAGCTTCAATGTCATAGTCTGCAGCTTTGATTAATTTAAGCAGCACATTTTCCACATCGTCTCCAACATATCCAGCTTCTGTAAGAGTTGTCGCATCGGCAATTGCCAAAGGTACATTCAACGTTTTAGCAAGCGTCTGTGCAAGTAATGTTTTCCCACTTCCTGTAGGTCCAACTAACAAAACGTTAGATTTTTGCAATTCCACATCGTCATCAACCGATTTATTCTGTTTATGTGTAATTCTTTTAAAATGGTTGTAAACTGCGACAGATAAAACCTTTTTTGCTTTTTCCTGACCAATGATATACTCATCCAGCTTTGCTTTTATTTGAACTGGTTTTAAAAGTGTTATCTCTTTATATCTATTTTCAAATTCGTCATATTCTCTGAAACTTTCAAGTAACTGTTCACTTTCTTCTATGCATTCGTTACAAATAAAGACATCTTCTTCTTCCTGACTTTGAATAAGTCTTTCAACTTGGGACTCTTCTTTACCGCAAAAAGAACAGTAATATTTTTTCTTATCTTTTGGCATTTTTTCACCTCTTTAAATTTTTAAAATTTTTTATAATATCTTATCTATCAATCCATATTCCACAGCTTCTTCAGCTGACATAAAATTATCTCTTTCCGTATCTCTATAAATTTCTTCAACCGATTTATTCGTTGCTTCAGACAAAATTTTACTTGTGATTTCTTTCATTCGTTCAATTTCTCTTGCTTGAATCTGAATATCTGTCGCTTGTCCTCTTGCCCCTCCAAGTGGCTGATGAATCATTATCCGAGAATTCGGCAGCGAATATCTCTTCCCTCTTGTTCCAGCGGCTAAAAGAACTGCTCCCATACTGGCAGCCTGTCCCACGCAAACTGTCGAAACATCACATTTTATATGACGCATTGTGTCATAAATTGCAAGTCCCGCTGTAATTACACCTCCTGGACTGTTAATATACATAACTATATCTTTTTCCTTATCTTGCGCATCTAAAAATAAAAGTTGAGCAACAATCGCATTTGCCATATTATCTTCAACTTCTCCACTCACAAAAATTATTCTATCTTTTAGCAGTCTTGAATAAATGTCGTAACTTCTTTCTCCACGACCGTCATTTTCAATAACTACTGGACTATATACTGACATAACCGTCTCCTTTTCTCATTTTTTATTTTTTTTTATTTCTTTAACTTTTTATTTTCTCTCTCTTTCTTTTTCTTTCGTTTTTTTCTTTTTTTCTTTCTTTTTTCTCTATTTTTCTATTTCTCTATTTTTTTCTTTTCTTTTTTAAAAATTTAATTCTTTTAAATTTTATTTTTTTAAAGTTTTTTTTAAGTTTAATTTTTAAGTTTGATTTTTAAATTTTTTCAAACTATTTTTACTATATCATAATATTCTAATAAAATCAATAATTTTAATTTATAAAATTATATAAAAAAGAATCTTGTAATAAAGTATATCACAAAATTCTTTTGAAATCAAAATATATAACAATTAAAATTTATTAATTATTATTTTACTTTAGTTTCTTTTACTAATAAATCAATAGTTTTTTGGTTTACCAATCTATATTTTGCTTCATCGGCAAATCTTTGGTAATTCCCTGATTTTTTAACTTCATTTAACATTGATTCTTTATCCATTCCATACATTGTAGCCATTACTTCAAATTCGTTATCAACTTCTTCGTCAGTAACTGTGATATTTTCAACTTTTGAAATTTCAGAAAGAACTAATTCGGTTTTAACAGATTTTTCTGCCATTTCTCTTGAATCTTCTCTCATTTTGTCAATAGTTTGACCAGTCATTTGGAAATATTGACTCAAGTTAATTCCTTGCATTTGCAATTGTTGTGCAAATCTATTAATTTGGAATTCAATTTCTCTGTCAACTAGTGCTTTTGGAGCTTTAACATTTGTTCCGTCAACAACTTTTTCGATAATTTTATTTTTAAATTCATTTTCTACTCTAGCTTCTTCTCTTTTTGTAATATTTTCTCTAGTTTTAGCTCTCATGTCGTCAACTGATTCAAATCCTAATTCTTTTGCCAAATCATCGTTTAATTCAGCTTCTTCTTTTCTTTTAATAGAATTTACCTTTACTTTAAATAAAGCAGGTTTTCCTTTTAAGTTTTCTGCATGATACGCTTCAGGGAATTTAACATTTACATCGAATTCGTCATTTTTCTTGTGTCCTACGATTTGGTCTTCAAAAGTGTCAATAAAGCTATGAGATCCCAAAGTCAAGTCATATCCTTCGGCTTTTCCACCGTCAAATGCAACTCCGTCAACAAATCCTTCAAAATTAATATTTACAACATCATCGTTTTTAGCTTCTTCATTTTCAGGAACTTCTTTTAATTTAGAAGCATTTTTTCTCATTCCTTCAATTTCTTCGTTCACTTTTTCATCAGTTACTTCAAAGTTTTCTTTTTCAACTTCTAGTCCTTTATATTGTCCCAATTCAAACGCAGGTAATACAGGAATTGTAAATACAACTTCAGCTTTGTCTGCTTGAATTTCATATTTTTCTAATTTTATATCTGCAATTGGCTTTAATTCATTTTCTGCAACTGCTTTTTGATATTCATCAGATATTATGTGATTTAAAATTTCTCCGTCAATTTCTTTTTTAAATTTTTTTTCAATAACATTTGCAGGTACATGTCCTGGTCTGAATCCATCCACTTTAGCATCTTTAAAATGCACTAAAACATGTTCTTTTAAGTGTTTAAATTCTTCTCCTTCTCTAACTGCTGATACTTCGTAAGTTGTTTCATCTAATTTTTTTACTGCCATTTAATTTTTCCTCCTAATTTTTTTTATTTTATATATTAATTAAATTTAATTAATTTATTATTTAAATAAAATCTTTTATTCTAAGTTCGATATACAAATCAGAATGAACTGACTTAAATATCGGCGTATAAATAACTCGGTACTTTCTTTTATTTTCGTTTTTAGTTTTTAATTTATGTCCCAAATTATATCCAATTACAGAAATAATTCTATCATTTTTTTTGGCAAATCCTTTAAAGTGCCGATTATTTATTCCAAATTTTGAAATTCCTATAAATTCGACTTCTGTGTCAATGAAATTTGGCTCTGGATTGTCTAGGCCAAATGGAGCAAGTCTATTTATATCACATAATTTTTTCTTATTAATACTTTTAATATTTAACCAAGAATCCACATTTAAAATCTTTTCCACATCTTCCCGATTTTTTCTGACCAGTTTTTGCCGCAAATATCTCTCCACTTCAAAAAGATATTTTTCCGAAACCAAAAAACCAGCCGCCAAATCATGTCCTCCAAACCGCTCCAATTTTGTAGAAATTTCTTTTAACATATCAAAAATATTAATTCCTTCAATACTTCGGCAAGATGCCTTTCCGTACCCATTTTTTATTGAAACTAAAATGACAGGTATATTATATTTTATGGAAATTCTTGAGCAAACGACACCAACAACGCCAGAATGCCAACTTCTGCTTTTCATAAAAATATATTTGGGTCTATTTAATCTTTGTATTTTTTCTTCAATTTCATTGTAAATTTCATTTTCCAAGTAACGCCGTATTTTATTAGCTTTTTTCATTTCTTCAATAATGGAAATCAATTTAAAATCATCTTCCTGAATAAAAAAGTTTACTACAATTTTTGAGTTGTCAATTCTTCCAAGAGCATTAAAAATTGGTGCAATCAAAAATCCAATATCACTTGTCGTAATATTTTTCGGATTTATTTTCAAATAGTTAATAATATACTTTAAACCTTTTATTTTCGTTTTTTTTATATTATTTAATCCTTTTTTTATAATAAATCTATTTTCATTGACCATCGGAACTACATCTGCAACCGTCCCAATCATAACAATATCCAAGTAATCATAAAGTATCTTTTTACTCATTCCAAATCTCTCATAAATGGCACAAGCCACTTTAAAGGCGACTCCAGCTCCAGATAAATATTTATTTGGATAACTTTTACTTATTTTGGGATTAATTGTCAAAATTTCCATTTCATCACAAATGGTTGTTTGTCTGTGGTGGTCTGTCACGATTATGTCAATTCCATTTTTTTTTAACAGCATTATTTCTTCACGACTATTTATAGAAATGTCAACTGTAATAAATAATTTTGTATCTCTTCGCTTCAAAAAATTCAGCGTGGATCTATTTATTCCAAAACCCTCATGCACACGATTTGGAATATAGTAGTCAATATTTAATCCCAATTTTCTTAGCATAATAACTAAATACGCGACTCCTGAAATTCCATCTACATCATAATCTCCGTAAATTACAATCTTTTCTTTTTTTAATTTTGCTACTTTTATTCTTTCAACGACTTTTTCCATATTTTCAAACAAAAATGGATCTAGTAAGTCATTTTCACTCGTATTTAAAAATTTTTCAACTTTTTTTCGTGTATCAATGCCCCTATTCAGCAAAAGTCTCGTAATCAATTTACTTTTACTAAATTCTGAACTTTTTTTCGTTAAATATTTTATATCATATTTTTTTAATTCCCATTTCATCACAAATTAAATCGCTTTCTAAATTAATATATTATTAATTTTTTTTAATATCATTTAATATTGATGATATCTTCACTCCATACTCAACACTGCTATCCATATGAATTCTCACTTCTGGAACAAATCTTATCGAAAGATGTGAACCAATTTTTTTTCTGAAAAATCCTTTTAACTTATTCAAATCTTCTTCAATTTTTTCTTTATTTACATTGTTTTTTAAATCCAATATAGAAAAAGTCAAATCGAGATAACGACCATCCTTTGTCAACTCAACTTTATGAATCGACACAAGATTTTTTATTTTTTCATTCTCAATATCTGTCAAAAGCGTCATTCCAATAATTCTTGAAATTTCTTTTTCAAGTCCTTGTCTTCTTCTCTCGTTCATTTTTCCCCTCCTTCCCCAAAAATTTTTCTGCTAAATATTTGATAAAATTTTATTTAAATTTTTTAAAATGACTATCTAGGAATTTCTTCCATGATGTACGATTCGATAATATCTCCCGCTTTTATGTCGTTAAAGTCCTGTATTCCAATTCCACATTCCTGTCCAGTTGCAACTTCTTTCACATCATCTTTAAATCTCTTAAGTGAACCTAATTCTCCGTCAAAAATGATTATTCCGTCACGAATCACACGAATTTTAGAATCTTTTGTAACTTTTCCGTCAACAACAATTGCTCCAGCAATATTTCCAACATTTGACACTTTAAACACCTGTTTAACTTCAATTCTTCCAAAATATACTTCTTTGTATTCGGGATCAAGCATTCCGTTCATCGCTTTTTCGATTTCTTCTGTTGCATGATAAATTACATTGTAGTTTCTAATTTCCACTCCAACTTTTTCTGCAATAATTCTAGCTGGTGTAGTTGGTCTTACTCCAAATGCAATAATTATCGCATTTGACGCTTCAGCAAGTTTCACATCTCCTTCTGTTACAGCTCCAGCACTTCCTTGAATTATATTTACAACAACTTTTTCATTATTCAATTTTTCAAGCGACTCTCTCAACGCTTCAACAGACCCTTTGGAATCCGCTCTTATAATACATTTCAACTCTTTTAATTCCTGCTCTTCCAATTCCTGAGACAAACTTTCAAGTGAAATGTGTTTTTTCTTGTTCTGCTCATTAACTTTTTTCTCACGAATGAAATCTTCGACTATTTTCTTAGCATGTTTGTCACTTTCCACACCATACAAAATATCCCCAGCGTTTGGAACGACATTGAATCCAGTAATTTCAACCGGTTGAGAAATTAGAGCTTTATTAATCTTTTTACCTCTGTCGTCAACCATCGAACGAACTCTTCCGTGCGCTTCTCCCGCAACAAAAATATCTCCTATTTTAAGCGTTCCTTCTTGTACTAAAACATCGGCGACTGCTCCCATTTTCGGATCTAATCTCGACTCTACGACAACTGCCTTTGGTCTTTTCTTAGGATTTGCTTTTAACTCTTCCAATTCAGCCGTAATCAAAATTGTTTCCAAAAGTTCTTCCAAGTTAATTTTTTTCTTAGCCGAAATTTCTACAAACTCTGTAGTTCCACCCCATTCAGGCGACATAAGTCCATATTCTGTCAACTCAGTCCTAACTTTTATTGGATCCGCACCTGGCTTATCAATTTTATTAATTGCAACAATTATAGGTACTCCAGCTTCTTTGGCGTGGGAAATTGCTTCCACAGTTTGAGGTTTAACCCCATCGTCTGCCGCTACAATCAAAATCGAAATATCTGTAATATTTGCTCCACGAGCTCTCATTTCAGTAAACGCTTCGTGTCCAGGAGTATCAATAAATGTTATTTTCTGACCTTTCCAGTTCACCTGGTAAGCACCAATTTTTTGAGTGATTCCTCCAGCTTCCCCTTCAATTACATTTGTATGTCTAAGTGCGTCAAGCAGTGAAGTTTTCCCATGGTCAACATGCCCCATTATAGTAATTACAGGCGCTCTTGTAACTAAGTCTTTTTCACTGTCCTCAGTTTCCAAGTGATATTTTTCACCGTAACTAATTTCTTCAATTTCTTCTTTTTCTACAATTACGTCGTAGTCAAGCGCCACTTCTTCAGCTTCTTCAAAAGTTAAAATCGCATTTGCAGTAAGCATTTTACCTTCCATAAAGAATTTTTTAATTATGTCTGAAATATTAATTCCTAATTTTTCAGCCAAATCTTTAATAACTATTTCTTCTCCAATAGTTATCATTCCGATAGATTCTCCTTCAATTCTCACAATTTCGTCTTTTACAGCTTTTTCCTGTTTTTTATTTTTCTTTTTCTTTCTGTCATCCCTTCTAAAATCTGAACGAAGTTCTTTTTCTTCTCTGTCTCTTCTATTTTTTTCATATTTTTTCTTTTCAAATTTTCCTTTACCTTTTCCGCTATTTTTTCCTTTTTCAGCGACAGGCGTAGCTATGATGTCAGTCTGAATCTCTTTTTTTGCACCAAAATTTCTATTTTCCCTGTTGTCTCTATTATCTTTATTAAACGGTCTATCTTTTTTAAAGTTTTTATTTTCAGAATTTCTGTCATTGTCTCTAAAATTTCTGTTATCTTTATTTCCAAAATTTCTATTGTTGTCTCTATTGTCTCTATTAAACGGTCTATCTTTTCTAAAATTTTTACTGTCAGAATTTTTGTCGTTATCTTTAAAGTTTCTATTTTCTCTATTATCTCTATTATCTCTATTATCTCTATTTCCAGAATTTCTACTATCTTTATTATTTTCTCTACTTTGTTTATTCAAATTTTTATTTATATTTTGATTGCTCAAATTAACTTTCATCTCCATTTTCTTTTGATTTTCTTTAAGATTTTGCTCGTTTTTCTGCGCAGTTTCCTTCTTTTTCAAATTTTTTTCTTTTATAGATTCAACTTCTTTTTTTTCTTTTGAAAAATTTTTCTTTATGAGTTCTTCTTCTTCAGACGTCAAAACATTCATATGATGTTTTTTATTTATTCCCAATCTAGCAATATCTTCAATAAATTTTGCAGTTCCAATGTAGCCCATTTCTTTTGCCAATTCATGTACTTTTTTCATCCAAGATCACCTCCACTTTCTTCAGTGTATTTTTATATTTTTTTTAATATTCCCTTTATTACTTTTTTATCAAAAATTCCAATGACATTTACATCTCGCATAAAAAGTTTAATAAACTTTTCTTTTTTTTCGATAAAAATAATATTTATAGAATATTTTTTTTGTAAATGTAAAAACTCTTCGATATATTTTTTATTTATATCACGAGGAATTACAACTAATTTTACTTTTTCCTTTTTTATATAATAAATATTTTCTTCAATTCCAAAGACAAAAAAATCTGAATTTTTCATCGGTTTCAAAATATCAATTATATCATTTTTCTTTATATTTTCCAACATTTTTATCAAACATTGAATCTCAATATCATATTTTTTATTTTTTGACAATCTCTCAATACATTCTTTCATTTTGCAGACATAAAATCCACGAGCTTGAATTTTCATTTCTTTGTCAAAAACATATTTTTTATCTCTTTGTGCCATTCTGAAAAAAGAAGACTTTTCACCTTTTCTTCGACAGCAGACACACATTCTAGTTGGCATAGTTCATTTTTCCCTTTAAATTTTTAAATTTATTCTTATATTTCACTATCTTCCACAGTATTAATGTCAATTTTTATTCCACAAAGTCTAGCAGCAAGTCTTGAATTTTGACCTTTTTTCCCAATTGCAAGAGAAAGCTGGCCATCTTTTACAAATACTCTTGCAATTTTTGTTTTTTCAAGCTCTTTATCAGTTTTTTCGCCTTCGCTTTCAATAATTTTTTTATTTTCTTTATTTTCTCCATCCTCTTCAATAATTTCCACTGATAAAACTTGCGCTGGATTTAGCGAATTTTTTACAAATTCTTTAATATCTTCGTCCCAAAGTACAACATCTATCTTTTCTCCGCCCAATTCATCAATGACACTTTGAATTCTAAGCCCATTTTTCCCGATACAAGCCCCTTTTACATCAAGATTTTCATCATTTGAATAAACTGCCACCTTAGCACGGCTTCCAGCTTCTCTGGCGATATTTTTTATTTCAATAATCCCTTCCTCAATTTCAGGAATTTCAAGTTTTAACAGTCCTCTTAAAAGCTCTTCTGATTTCCTTGAAATAAATGTCTTTGTAAATTTCGTATTTTCTTCAACTTCCCCGACAAAAACTTTTATTCTATCCCCTTGCTTAAAAGAATCCACACTTGAGAGCTCCTTTGCGGGAATAATCGCTTCAAGTCCATTAATATCGACATATAAGTTGCCTTTCTCATCGGTTTTTCTGACATTTGCTGAAACAATTGTGTTTTCGATTTCTTTAAATTTGTTAAAAATATTTCTTTTTTCGCATTCTCTAACTTTTTGCACAACAATTTGCTTTGCATTTTGAATAGCATTTCTTTTAAAATTTTCCGCATTGATTTCCAAATCCAAAATATCGCCCAATTTTGATCTCTTTTTCAACGAAACTGCATCTTCCAAACTTATTTCATCATCTGGATTTTCCACAACTTCTACAACTTTTTTTTGTGAAAATACCTTCACATCTCCACTATTTCTGTTTATTATAACTTTAACATTATCCCTTTCCCCATAATTTTTTTTATACGCTGCAAGAAGTGCTGTTTCTATCGTTTCAAGCAGCTCCTCCTTCAAAATCCCTTTTTCTTTCTCTAATTCATCAAGCGCTTCCAAAAATATTTTTTGGTCTTTCCCTTTCACTCTCTAATCCTCCTCGCTATCTAATATTCCGTTGGGTATTTCATACACCAAATTCGCCTTTTTCAATTTTTCCAGCGGAATTTGAACTACTTTTTCCAACTTCACATCAGAAATAAAAATTGTACTATTTTCAAATTTTTCTAATTTTCCAATAAATTTCTTAGTTCCTTCAATATTGCTTTTTGTGTGAACATTAATCTTTTCTCCAGTAAATCGTACAAAATCTTTTTCTTTTTTCAGTTTACGTTCAATCCCCGGAGTTGAAACTTCCAGAAAAAACTTCTCATCTATAAGCTCGTCGGCAATTCCATCAATTTTTCTGCTAAAGTCAATACAGTCATCTAATGTCGTCACCCCTTCTTCCTTTTCCACATAAACTCTCAAATAATTATAACCGCCATCTCGTACATATTCAACATCAGCCAGTTCTAAATTCATTTCTTTCAAATGTAATTCGATTTTCTTTTCAAATTCATTCAAAATTTTTTCCATAAGCCACCTCTGTATCTAAAACTAAAGAGTGGGAATAACCCACTCTCTTAAAAATCTATTTTCTTATGTTTATTATATCATACTTTTTGTATTTTTTCAACAAAAAAATTTTTATAAAAAGTTGTTTTAAAAATGATGATTTTTTTGAATTAATTTTTTAATAAATTGCTCTAAATCCTATTCCACTTCTTAATTATAAAGCTGCAGTTCTAATCCGGCTAATGTGCTTATACCATCACTGCTTGCTCCATGTAAATTTACATCAGCATTGATAGTAGCCGTTCTATGCTGTTCAACTCCGGTCCCATCGCTCCATCCCCATAACGGCTTTCCACCAACTCCAGCTGGATTTAAGCTATAAAATAGTTTTGTACCATTGCTAATGGTACCTCCACCACTAATAGAATCACTAGGACTTGTTACGTTATTGTGAAGCTCATATTTTCCAGTAATACTAGTATCGTGATCTCTTGTATCACTAATAAAAGCTACTACATAATCATCTCCACTTTCTCCTGAACTTCTAGTAATATGTTGATTTGCAACGGTACCACTATTTAAATTATAAGTACCTGCTGATCTTAAAATGTATGGATCATCTGTTCCCCAATTTATGCTTTGACTCCCATCTACACTACCAGTTATATTTACATTTATGTTATTTGCATTTCTTGGTGACTTATCACTTTTCATTTCGGTATTTCCAGTCCAAGTTGTTGAGCTATTATTAAAAGTTACAGTTGTCCCTGCAGTGTTATAACTGTCGTAATTTTGTGCAACAGAGGCATTTGGATAACTTGGACTTATTTGATTATGAAGAACTGTGCTATCTCTATGTCCGATAGTAGCTCTTTGCGAAAAACTTTGTCCATTTGCAGCGATTGTTGGCGGTGTAAAGCTGCTTACGTAAGGTGTGTTTGGCGCTCTTGGAGTTCCTACAATATTTGGTTCAAAAGGAGGCAAACTTCCCTTTGGTCCTATCGGCGAAAAATTTGGCAATGTTTTATTGATTGAACGAGGTCTTACTCCCGCTCCAATTGTTATTGAAACTGGCGGTTCCTGAACTATATTTAAATTTGTCAAATTATAGTTATCCAGTAACACTGAATTTTTTTTAAATCTTTCTAAATTTCCGACTTCTGTTTTTCTGCTATAAATTAAATTACCAACTTTATCTCCTCTTCCTTTATAAGCTGCTGTCTGATTTTCAAAAAAAGTATTTGCTCCAAATTGCCAACTGCTCCAAGGAGATTTTACAACATGATCTCCCTGCTCCATAAGCTTTATAAGCTCCAATGTAGATTGTCTTAACAAATCATCGTTAGTTTTCCTCACACGTTTAAAATCCTGTTTTAGATTTCGAGTTGATATGTTTATTTTTTTTATTTGTGCATTTATATCTTGTGTCTCAATTGAAAATAAATTATTTGAAAAAACAACCGCACCACATAATAAAAATGCTATAAGTATTGAATCATTATATTTAAAATCTTTAACTTTTTTAGCAAAAGATTTTAATTCCTTCTTTAAATTCTCTAAATTATTACTCAAATCTATGTTCTTGTATGATAAAATTTAAAAATTTTAATATTATCATACTCTCCTTTCTTAAAATTTATTTGAATTATAATAAATATTACTTTTTATTTTTATTTTATTTACTTCAATTCTTTCTAACTCTTTCTATTTAATTGAGCAGTCTTAATTTTTTTACCAAATCTTAATTCTATCAGCAGGAGCTTTATACATCTTATCTCCTTCTTTTACTTCAAATGTTTTCTCAAAGGCGTCGACATTTTTCAAAATTGCGTTTACTCTTAAAAAGTTTGGCGAATGAGAATCTGATTTTGTCATATTTTTCAAATATTCAGGCGTTGATTTTTGACGCCACATTCTCGCATAACTTAAGAAGAATAATTTACTTATTGTGTCATCATAAGCTTTTGTCGCATCTGGATGATCTTTTAAATAAAGCTGCAATGCATCATAAGCGATATTTACCCCGCCTAAATCGGCAATATTTTCAGTCAATGTAAATTCACCGTTTACCTTTGTATCATCTATTACTGTGTAACTTGAAAATTCGTTTGCCAATTTTTTTGAAACAGCATCAAATTTTGCTTTATCTTCAGCAGTCCACCAATTTCTCACGTTTCCGTCCCCGTCATATGAAGCTCCCGACACATCAAATCCGTGCGTTATTTCATGTGCAATCACAGTTCCAATTGCTCCAAAATTTGCAGCGGCTTCAGAGTTTTTGACATCATAAAATGGAGGCTGAAGTATTCCTGCTGGAAATACTATTTCATTTCCAGTTGGCGAATAATAGGCATTTACTGTATTCGCAGACATTCCCCACTCAGTTTTATCTACAGGTTTTCCAACTTTTTTTAGAGCTTCTTTATAGCTCCAGTCGTTCATTTTTTCAACTAAGTCATAAAGTGTATCGTTATTTGTGAAAACTAATGTGCTGTAGTCTTTCCATTTATCTGGATAACCTATTTTAACATTTATTTTTGCCAATTTTTCCAGTGCTTTTTTCTTAGTCGTTTCACTCATCCAAGTAAGTTTTGTAATTCTATTTTTTAGCGCTTTTCTTATATATTCAACCATTTCTTTTGTATCTCTTTTAGCTTCAGGCGAAAAATTTCTTTTGACATAAATTTGTCCCACCATCTCTCCAAGTGAGCCGTTTGTAAAATACAATGCCCTTTTTTCAAGAGTTTCTCTTTCTTTCTGACCATTTAAATACTTTCCATAAAACTCAAAACTTCTTTTTCCAAGTTCGTCTGTAAGGTATGAAGATGAGCCGTCAACCAATTGAAATTTCATATAGTCCTTGATTAAATCTATATTTTCATCCCGCAAAAATCTATCCAGATTTTTAAAGTAATTTAGCTCAGTAATGATGACTTTATCTGTATTTACTCCAACTTTTTGCAAGTAGTCAGCTAAATTTATATTTTTTGTAATATTTGCCAAGTCTTTTACACTTTTTGGATTGTTGTACTTTTTCACATCGTGGTAATCTTCCACCTTTAACATCGTATTTGCCATATCTTTTTCAAATTGTACAATCTTTTGCGCTTTTTGCAATGTATCTTTTTCTCCGGCAAATTTCAATATATCGCTGACATAGTTTGTATATTCTGCCAAAATTTTTCTATTTTCAGCGGTATCCTTTTGATAATAATCTACAGATAGCCCTAAACTTGCACTTCCTAAAAATACGGCATAATTTTTAGCATTATTAAAATCCGTTCCAATTCCCCAGCCATAAAATTCGTTTTCCCCCTGTCTTGTATTTTCAATATTATATTTTTGCAAATCTTTTATATCTTTAATCGCGTTAATTTTATCCAAACTATTTTTAATTGGCGAGATTCCAAGTTCATTTCTTTTTTTCATATCGGAAAAACTTTTGTATAAAGTTAAAATTTTCTGTTCATTTGTATTTCCGCTTACATTTTTTTCTTCCAGTTCCTTTATCAAATTTTTCAAAAAATCATGATTTTTTTCCGTAACTTCGACAAATGATCCCCAAGACGATTTTGCTCTTGGAATCACTGTACTTTTATCCCATTTATTGTTTACATATTTGTAAAAATCATCTTGCGGTCTCACACTTTTATCTAAATCATTAAACAGTTTCTGATCATTAGGCTTTAAAAATTTTGTCTGCTGCTGCTCATAAAAATCCCAAAATTCTATTTTTTTTGTATTTGTTTTTTTTGTTACTTCATTTACTTTTTTTTCATTTTCTACATTCGTATTTTCTTGCGCAAAAACACTATTTGCGGCTATTAAAATTGCCCAAATTATAAATATTTTTTTCATTTTTTATTCCTTTCACTCGATTATCTTTTTTTGATTTATATATTTTCATTTTTTATAAATTACTTTTTAAATTATATCATTTTTTTTCAATAAAATCAAAAAAAATAACTCCCATAAATTTTTAAATTTAAAGGAGTTATTCTTTTGTTTCATATTATGACAAATAATTTAAACCATTTTCAGCAAATCCTCTTCAGCTTAGTAAATCGCTCTGAATCCGATACCTCCTCTTACATTTTCTCCCTTTGTATCGTATCCGGCGTTTACTGTCACTCCAAATCTTGTGTTCTCAAATCCTAAATTCAAGTCAAACTTTCCGCTTCCTTTCCGATTTTCCTTATCTCCGCGAAGTTCATAGTGCGGCGCATCCGCCCCTCTCAATTTGGCTTTGTTCTTGACATCATTCACTTCCCCAAGCTCATTTGTATAGGCGGCTGCCAAACTTGCTTTCAGGCTGCTCTTTAATCCCACAGGCTGTCTGTAGTTGAATGAAACTCCCGCTTCCGGCTGCACTGAAATGTAGTCGTTTCCTCTCACTTCAAGCGCCATCGGCCCATCTTCCTTTATTCCTGTGTATCTTCCATATTCCAAGTTTAGCGCCCCGTATGGTCTTATGCTTGTTCTCTCGCTCGTTCTGATGTCCTTTCCAAGTTCATTTCTTAGCGCCACTCCATATGTCGCGTAATCTGATTTCGCTTCAAATGTGTCGTCTACAACCCAGTATCTTCGCTTCATATGGTTCGCTCCTGCAAACGCTTCCCCTGATATTGTCCATTGCAGTGAGCCATTGTGGTCTTTTGCTGGCGACACTGTCTTAAAGATTCCAGCTTTCATCATTGTCTGGTCTTCCCTTGATCTTCCCAAGTCTTTGAATTTAAAGTGGTTTGTTACCGCTCCTGCATACCATCCTGTCTTGTTTCCAAGCGTCACGCCTTCCTTCTCGTGAACATAGGCCACCCCGTAGGCGTTGCTTGCGTAGTCTACCACTCCAGCTGTGTCTGTCTTGTATTCCCCTCTCTGACCAAATGCTTTTATCTTGCTGCTGTCTTTCGTAGGATTTTCCCATTCATTCTGCAGGTAGCTGAACTCGTTGTTCAAAATATCCCCTGTTTCCTTTGTTCTCTGCTGGATATTTGAATACTGGTGACCCTTCATCTCGTCAATCGCTTGTGCCAGTATGTGACCTTCTCCGCCAGTTAGGCTGCTTATCTTGTCGAATATCAGTTTCTCCTGTGTCCCCAGTCCTTCGACTCCGTATCTCTTTTCAAGCCCTGCCAGGAAGTTGTATGTCTGGTCATCCCCGTCTTTTGCAAACGCTGTATAAGGAACTTTTACCAGGTACACCTTGTCCAGAAGTCCTGTCGACGGATCTTTCGTAGGCTGCGCCATCCAAGTAAGGCTTGGCGAAGTTACGTACAATGTCGTTCCTGCTGTGACAAGCCCTCTTAGCGCATCATTGTAGGGCTTCAAAATGTTGTCCCCTATTTCTATGGCTTTAGACGTTGTGTATCTCGAAGCTTCCGGTCCAAAGTACAGGCTTATATCCTCAAGACCGACTAAGTTGTTAAGCCCCTGTATCGGATTTGTGTAGTTTACCCCTGACGTGTCCACATACATTCCGATGCTTGTCGCTTCCGAAGCTGACGGGAAGTTCTGCATATTGTTTACCGCCAGATTCAATGTTGTTATCCCTGATGGCGATGTCACCGTTACTGACACCGGATTCGGTGCTGGAGTGTCTGTGTCAACTTTTACTATCGGTATCACATTCCCTTGCGCATCTGTCACTGTCACAGGCGTCATTCTTGGCGGAACTTTTATTGTCACTCCTCCCATTTCCTTCATGTCATCCGCTGTCACCACTTTTATTAGCGGTGTCGAAGTTCCTGTCTGGCTTGCCCCTGTTATCGGGTTTCTTCCGCTTGAATTTTCTTCAGCGTTCGGGAACGACTGGGTATCTGCCCAGATCCCTGCACTCTTAATATCTGAAGCCGCTATGTTTATTGTCCCGTAGTTCTTTATGTAGCTTCCGTTTGAAAGATAAATTCCTTTTACTCCTCTAAGTCCTGATACAGTTGTCTGGATTGTCCCCCAGTTTTCACCATGTGCACCCCTGTCAAGATACATTCCTATCGTATCTCTTCCCGATAGGTTTATAGTTCCATAGTTTATTGCTTTTGAGCCAGGCCCTACTGCATACATTCCCATTGTGTTCGCCTTGCTTACTTCTATTGTCCCTCTGTTTATGATTGTTCCTTCATTTGAAGTTTTATTTGTTGCTTCATCATAGTATCCTGTTGCCATACCTACACCGTATTCTTTTGCACTTGTGTTTGAAGGTCCCACTTTTATTGTTCCAAAGTTTGTCGCTACTCCGCCGTTTGTTGAATAAATTCCTACGTTACCGTTTCC
>ERZ773014.851-NODE-851-length-20103-cov-3.069134_pt1 | contig 20103 bp, 19 predicted proteins | sample MGYA00580841_ERZ773014 | MGnify/ENA primary metagenome ERZ773014 (study PRJEB29015, sample SAMEA2737989) | human oral metagenome | biome: human oral; feature: human-associated habitat; material: dental | place: China | collected 2067 ...
CCCGCCGTGATTTCCCGAAGAAAGCGCACCGCTTCGGCCGCAATCGCGTCCTCGCCCCGCTCCGTCAGACGGAGCACCGGGCAAATCGAGACCACGCCGAAGACCCGCTTAAGCGCCGCAATCGTATCCTCGTAATCATAAGCGCCGCCCATATCGACATAAATGCGGCCGTGCTCCTTCACGATGTGAAAGGCATTGCCGAGCGGCTTCAGGGCAAGACCGAGCTGCCGCACCAGAGCGTCCTCGAACTTATAGCGGTTTTTCCCCTTGACACCGATCTCGCCGTACTTGATCAAAAAAGACTTATATTCCATCCTCTGTTCCTCACCGTCTGAATTTCCGGAGTTCCGGCACAAGCCGCCGGAAGACCTCTGAAAAGCGCTCTGCCTCCGCCTCGGTATTTTCCGCGGAGAAACTCAGGCGTATCGTCGCGTCCAAAAGCTGTTTGGGAAGTCCGATGCCCCGCAGCGTCGCGGAAATGCCCGGGTGATTCGAGGCACAGGCGGAGCCGCTCGACACAAAAATCCCCTCGGCCTCGAGCGCATGCAGCAGCACCTCGGCGCGGACCCCCTCGACCGAGAGACTTACAATCTGCGGCGCGGAGTCCATGCCCGGCGCGCTGTTTGCGCGGACCCCCGGGATTTCGAGCGCCGCCGCGAGAATCCGGTTCTTAATCGCAAGCAGGCGCTCCCGCTTTGCCGGGAAGTCCGAATACGCCTCCCGCGCGGCCTCTCCCATGCCCGCAATGCCCGGCGCATTCAGCGTGCCGCTCCGAAGTCCGCCCTGCTGGCCGCCGCCGAAACTCACGGGTTTTAACGAGACGCGGCGGTTCTTGTAGAGAAAGCCGACGCCCTTCGGCCCCGCAATCTTATGGCTGCTCGCGCTCAGAAGGTCGATGCCGAGACGCTTCGGATAAATCTCGAATTTTCCGTAGGCCTGCACGGCGTCCGTGTGAAAATAGCAATCCGGATTCAGACGGTGTACGAGTTCCGCCGCCGCTGCAACCGGCTGAATTGTACCGATCTCATTGTTCACATACATGAGCGAGACCAGTATCGTGTCCTTCCGGACGGCAGCTTCCAGATCCGAAAGCGCGATCTTTCCGGCCGCATCGACCGACAAAACAGTCACCGAAAAGTCCTGTTCTTCCAGAAAGCGCATGGCCTCTAGCACCGCCGGGTGTTCGACCGCACTCGTGATGAGATGCCGCCCGTAGCCCTTTCTACCGCGCGCGGTTCCGAGAATCGCGAGATTGTCAGACTCTGTGCCGCCCGAAGTAAAAATAAGTTCCGCCGGTTCCGCCTTCAGGGTCTTTGCAATTTGTTCCGCAGCCGTCCGAACCGCCGCCTCCGCGCGGACACCCGCGAGATGCAGAGAGGAAGGGTTGCCGTAGTCTTCCCGCGCCACCCGGTCCGCAATCTCCGCCGCCGCCTTCCCGAGACGCGTCGTCGCCGCATTGTCAAAATATATTTCCATCCGTCAATCTTCCTCTGTCTCCGCCATCAGAAGGGAGAGAACCACAAGGCCGGCCGTCTCCGTCCGGAGTATGCGTTTTCCGAGCGTAACGGCCGTGAAGCCACGCTCCTCGGCCACCGCCACTTCAGTTTCCTCAAAGCCCCCTTCCGGGCCTATCATTACGGCAATGCGCTGTCCGGGCTTTGCCGAGCGAATCAGCGCTCTCGTCTCTGCGATCCCCTCCGCCCGCTCATAGGGGAGGAGGCGAAGTTCGGTTTCCTCCTGTTCGACCTGTGCAAGCGCATCCGCAAAGCGGAGCGGCAATGTAACTTCCGGAATGAGGCTCCGCCCCGCCTGTTTGGCCGCTGCCTCCGCGATGGCCTGCCAGCGCTTCTGCTTGACTGCCGCCTTCTTCTCGTCGAGCCGAACGACCGAGCGGTGCATCTCGACCGGGACTATCGCCGCCGCGCCGAGCTCCACCGCTTTCTGCACAATGAGCTCCATCTTTTCCGCCTTCGGAAGTCCCTGATAGAGGGTAATCGAGACCGGAAGTTCCCGAGTCTCCTGCCGCCCTTCCAGCACGCGGAGAGAAACGCTGTCCCGCTCGATATTCGCAATCTCGCAGAGATATTCCCAGTCGCCGCCCGCATTGACCATGATCTTTTCGCCCGGCTTCATCCGGAGCACCGCGCCTATGTGCCGCACATCACTGCCGAGAATCACCGCGCTGTCCTCCGAAAGCTGTTCGGATGCGATAAAAAAGTGATACATCTCAGGCCTTTCTCCGCGCGACAACGCTCGACCACTCGCCCTGACGGTTTACCTCGAGCACCTCAAAGTGCGGATTCGCCGCAATCGCCGCGCGCACTTCCTCTTCCTTTTCGTCGATGATGCCGGAGGTGATGAAGATGCCGCCGATTTTTAAGTGCCGCCAGACTTCTTTCTCAAGCATCAGAATCACGGGCGCGAGTATATTCGCGAGCGCTATGTCATAGCACGCCTCGCCGGCCGCCGCCTGCACGGCGGGGTCATCGATCAGGTTGCCGCAGACGACCGTGAAGTCTTCGGGATTCAGGTCATTGCTCGCGAGGTTCTCCGCAACGGCTTCGAGCGCGTTGTCGTCGAGGTCGGTCGCAAAAATCTCCGCAGCGCCGAGCTTCTTTGCCGCAATGCCGAGAATGCCGCTCCCCGTTCCCACATCCAATACACGGATGCTTTTGACCCCCGCCGCCTGCATGAGCTTCATGTAGCGGTTCAAGGCGCGAATGCAAAGCTGTGTGGTCTCATGCGCACCGGTGCCGAACGCCGTGCCCGGATCGATCTGGATGCAAGTGAGCCCCGCGCTCTCCGCCGGTACCCGCTCCCAGGTCGGCTTAATCAGAATATCGTCGACGACAAAGGGGTGAAAGAAGGTCTTCCAGTTGTTAATCCAGTCCTTGTCCTCGGTGAGACTCTCCTCGATTCGCGCTTCGCCGAGATCGGTGAACCGCGAGAGTTCCTCGAGTTCTTCCCGGACGCGGCAGAGCATCGCCTCTTCGCCGCTGCCGGGCTCCAGATAAAAGCTCACGCGCGCTGTCCCGTCGTCCGGCGGGAGTTCCGGCAGAATGTCGATGAACATGCCCTTGGTGTCCCGCTCCGAGAGCGGCGCATTGTCCTCGATTTCAATGCCCTCAATGCCGAGCTCCGCGAGCGTCGCGCTCACCAGATCCACTGCCTCCTCTGTGGTATACAGCGTATACTTTTTCCATCGCATGGGCGTTTTCCCTCCTGGCTCTGATATCGTTTAATCATAGCACAGCGCACTATGTTTGTAAAAGCGGGCTTCCGCAGAGCAAAAAAGGGCGGCTGCCCCGCGGCATCCGCCGCCGGAACAGTCACCCTGCCAATCGCTTGCCGTCAGGAGAACAAGCCCTTCTTTTTGCCGTCGCCCTGCATCGCCTCATCGAAGTTCTTTAAGGCCTCGCGCTGCTTTGCGTTCAGCTTGGTCGGCACCTCGACGACAAGCGTCACATAGTGGTCGCCCCTCACCTTCGGATTCCGGAGTGAGGGCACTCCCTTGCCGCTCAGGCGCACACGCGTGTCAGTCTGCGTTCCCGCCTTGACCGTGTACTCGACTTCGCCGTCCACGGTCTTAATCCGGATCGGGCCGCCGAGCGCCGCCGTCGCGAACGAAATCGGCACCGTCGAGAAGATATTCGTGTCCTGACGCTTAAAGATCGGGTGCGGACTCACAATGCACTCGACCAGCAAATCGCCGCGCTCGCCGCCGTTCACGCCCGGCTCGCCGCCGTGCGGCATTCTGACCGAGAGTCCGTTGTCGATGCCGGCCGGAATGCTGACCTCAAAACTCTTCCGGATGCGCTTATAGCCCGTGCCGTTGCAGGACGTACACTTCTCCTTCACAACCTTGCCGCTGCCGTGACAGGTCGGACAGGTCTGCACATTCTGCACCGTGCCGAACATGGTCTGGCTCATCTTGACAATCTTGCCCTGCCCCTTACAGGTCGGACAGGTCTCGGGCGAGGTGCCCGGCTTTGCGCCGCTGCCCTTACAGGTCTCGCACTCTTCCTTGTAGTCGATTGTGATTTTCTTCTTACAGCCGAAGATTGCCTCTTCGAAGGTCAGCCGTACGGTCGCGTGAACATTTGCCCCGCGCATCGGCGCTTTGGCCGCCTGGCGCTGCGCGCCTCTGCCGCCGCCGAAAAAGCTGCCGAAAATATCGCCGCCGAACATGTCGCCGAAGATATCGCCGAAGTCGGCCGCATTGCCCTCGTAGAAACCGCCGCCGCTGCCGCCGCCGCCCATGCGCGGGTCAAAGGCAGCGTGTCCGAACTGATCGTACTGTGCCCGCTTCTTAGGATCGCTCAGAACGGAATAAGCTTCGTTGATTTCCTTAAAAGCCGCCTCCGCCTGCTTGTCGCCGGGATTCGCATCCGGATGATACTTCTTCGCGAGCATCCGATATGCCTTTTTCAGCGCCGCATCGTCCGCGTCCTTCGAAACCCCAAGCACCTCATAATAATCGCGCTTCTGTTCTGCCATCCTGATCCTTTCTCAAACGGACACGCGAGAGCCCTGCTCCCGCGTGCCATCCGTTTTCTTTAGACTTCCTTGAAATCGCCGTCCACAACACCGTCATCCGGCTTGGAGCCGCCGTTGTCCGCGGCACCCTGGCTCGCCTGGCTCTGCTGTGCGTTCTCATAGACCTTCTGGAAGAGCTGCTGCGCGCTTGCCATCAGCTTCTCCTTGTTTGCCTTGATGTCTGCGACCTGCTCATCCGTCATCGCCTCCGCCGGTGCGCGGTTCACAGCCTCCTTGAGTGCGCTGAGGTCTGCCTCAACCGCCGCCTTGTCGCTGTCGCTGAGCTTCTCACCGACCTCCTGGATTGCCTTCTCGGTCTGGAAGATCAGAGAATCGGCGTCATTTCTCTCGTCAATTGCCTCTTTCTTCTTCTTGTCCTGTGCCTCGAACTCGGAAGCTTCCCGGACTGCCTTGTCAATGTCCTCCTGAGACATATTGGAACCGGAAGTAATCGTGATGTGCTGCTCCTTGCCGGTGCCGAGATCCTTTGCGGAGACATTCACGATACCGTTTGCATCGATGTCGAAGGTGACCTCAATCTGCGGGACACCTCTCTTTGCCGGCAGGATGCCGTCCAGGCGGAACTGGCCGAGGCTCTTGTTGTCGCGTGCAAACTCACGCTCACCCTGCACAACGTGGATGTCCACTGCGGACTGGTTATCCTCCGCCGTCGAGAACACCTGGCTCTTCTTGGTCGGGATGGTCGTGTTTCTCTCAATCAGCTTGGTCGCGATGCCGCCCATGGTCTCAATCGAGAGGGAGAGCGGGGTGACGTCGAGGAGGAGCACGTCGCTTGCGCTCGAATCGCCCGCGAGCTTACCGCCCTGTACCGCCGCGCCGATTGCAACGCACTCGTCCGGGTTCAGAGTCTTAGAGGGCTCCATGCCGGTGAGCTGCTTTACCTTCTCCTGCGCATTCAGCATACGGGTCGAACCGCCGACCAGAAGAACCTTGCCGAGGTCTGCGTTCGTGATGCCCGCATCGCGCATTGCGTTCTGCACCGGGATAACCGTGCGCTCAATCAGATCTGCCGTGAGCTCGTCGAACTTTGCGCGGGTCAGGGTCATTGCGAGGTGCTGCGGGCCCTCTGCGGTCGCCGTGATGAACGGGAGGTTAATCTCCGTCGTCGTCGCGGTCGAAAGCTCCTTCTTCGCCTTCTCCGCCGCTTCTTTCAGTCTCTGCAACGCCATCTTGTCGTTGCCGAGATCCACGCCGACCTGCTTCTTGAACTCGGCAATCATCCACTCGGTAATCTTGTTGTCGAAGTCGTCGCCGCCGAGGTGCGTGTCGCCGTTGGTCGCGAGCACTTCGATGACGCCCTCGCCGATGTCGATGATGGACACGTCGAAGGTGCCGCCGCCGAGGTCGTAGACCATAATCTTCTGCTCTTTGTCGTTGTCGAGGCCGTAAGCGAGCGCTGCCGCCGTCGGCTCGTTGATGATACGTTTGACTTCAAGGCCCGCAATCTTGCCTGCGTCCTTGGTTGCCTGACGCTGCGCGTCGTTAAAGTATGCCGGAACCGTGATAACCGCCTCGCTGACCTTCTCGCCGAGGTAGCTCTCCGCATCCGCCTTCAGCTTCTGCAGAATCATCGCCGAAATCTCCTGCGGCGTGTAGCTCTTGCCGTCGATTGTCACCTTGTAGTCCGTGCCCATGTGGCGCTTAATCGAAGCAATTGTGCGGTCCGCGTTTGTGACTGCCTGGCGCTTTGCCGGCTCACCGACCAGACGCTCGCCGGTCTTTGTGAATGCGACCACAGACGGTGTGGTTCTCGCGCCCTCGCTGTTCGGAATCACGACCGGCTTGCCGCCCTCCATGACTGCCACACAGCTGTTGGTTGTACCAAGGTCAATACCGATAATCTTACTCATTGTTTCTCCTCCTGAAAATCCGCTCGTATATAAACTCGTATATAAAAATCAGTTTCCTGTTGTATTCCGATTTAGTTCGCGACCTTCACCATGCTGTGGCGAAGTACGCTGTCCTTGTAGAGATAGCCTTTCTGCAACTCCTCCGAGACGACATTCTCGCCGAGCGCCTCATTGTCCTCGTGCATCACCGCATTGTGATACGCCGGGTCAAAGGGCTTGCCCTTCGCGTCAATCGCCTCGACGCCCGCCTCCTTCAGGTTCTTCAAGAGCTGGCGGTATATCATATCCATGCCCTCAGCATAGGCCTTGATGCCGCTGTCCTCGCTCTCCGGAACCTGGGCGACGCTGCGCTCAAAATTGTCGATGACCGGCAAAAACTTCTCGAGCACCGACTTGGCACCGAGATCAAACATCTGTGCCTTTTCGCGCTCGCTCCGCTTGCGGAAATTCTCAAACTCCGCGAGTGTCCGCTTCAGACGGTCGTTCAGTGCTTCGATTTCTGCCTGAGCCGCGCTACTTTGCCTGTCTTCGGCAGTCTCCGCGCCGGAATCGGTCGAAGCGGTCTCTGCCGTTTCTTTCGCCTTTTCTTCCGCTTCGAGCTCCGCCGCCGCAGCGGCAGCTCCCATCGCAGCGCGCTCCTCGGCGCTCTGCCGCTCCTGTCTCTCCCGCTCGTGTCTGTGCTTATCCTTAGCCATCGTCTCCTCCGAAATTCTCATCCATTTCACGCATCAGACTGTGCAACGTCTTCAGCACCTTCTCATAATCCATGCGCTTGGGTCCCACGATACCAATGGTACCGCAAAGACCGCCGCCCAGATCATAGCGGGCTGTGACGATGCTGCAATCATTCATCTCAGGCACCGGGGATTCCTCTCCGATAAACACCTGAATGTTCTCTTTCTCCTCTCCCGTCTGCGCCGCCGCATCCGCCACAATGCGCTTCAAGCGATTCTTCTCTTCAAAGGTCCGGATGATGCGCTTTGCGCCGCCGCCGTCGGTGAGCTCCGGATACCGGAACACATTGGTCGCGCCGCTGGTATAAATCTGCAGCTCTTCCTCCTCCGAGAGCATGTGCCGGAGTTCATCGAGAAGATAGGCGACGAATTCTTTGTTGTCCCCTGCCTCCGCGAGCAGCTTCTGCATGACACCTGCCTCCGCTTCCTGAATGCTGACGCCGTTTAAGCGCGTATTCAGCAGGATATTGAGTTGCAGAAGCTCTGCGTCACCGATCGGCTGCCGCAGGGTCAAAATGCGGTTGCTGATCAGATTGCCCTCGAGTACCAGAACAACCAAAAGGCGGCTCTCATCCATTCCGGAGAGTTGCAACAGCTTGATGCGCGCCCGGCTCGTGTCGGGACCGCTGATGACTGCTGCGTAATTGGTATGATCCGCGGCAATGCGTGCCATTCTGCGGAGCACCAGCTCGAGGCGGTCCACCCGCGCGACAAACTGACGCTTCAGGGCTTCGACTTCATTCTCGGTTTCCCGCAGAATCTCGTTGACATAGAAGCGATACCCCTGATCGGAGGGGATACGCCCCGCCGAGGTGTGCGGCTGCAGGAGATACCCCATCTCCTCCAGATCGTACATCTCATTGCGTATGGTCGCACTGCTCAGCGCGCAGTCGGGAAGTTTTGAAATCGTGCGGGAGCCGACCGGCTCGCCGGTCTCCATGTAGTTTTTGATCACCGCATTCAGTATCATGACCTTTCTGTCATCCAGCTCCATGATTTCCTCCTTCCCGTTGTTAGCACTCATTCGATTGGAGTGCTAACACCTGCTGTCGTTACTATAGCTGTTTTGCAAGACCCTGTCAAGCGGGATTCAAAAATTTTTTAGAGAATTTCTCCGTCCCTCCTCCCGCTCTGTTTCCCCTGCCGCACCGCGCCCCGCCGCGCGCTTCCGGCGCCGCAAGGCCCCCTTGTCCCTTTGCCCTCTGCTTTTCCCGCACACGATTTTCTTGCGCGTTTCCTGTCTCTCATGCTATATTGCAGACAGAAGGGTAACATCTCTGTAACATTTCGACATGAAAGGAGACCTTGCATGCGACTTTTGACAAAGTTTTCCGCCCTCGGGCTCAGTATCCTGCTCTCACTCGCCGCAGCCCAACCTGCCGCGGCCGCAGTCGTGCAGAACAACGCAACCGCCAACAGCCGGACCGAAGAAGTGACCGCTGTCATCGAGGCACCGAGTGAGACACCGGAGACCGCCGTGCCGCTCCCGCCCGTCCGGAACGAACGCTCGCTCGGCACCTTTAAGACCACGGGCTATTCCAATCCGAACGGCACCCGCTGCGCCGACGGCTCCGTGCCGAAGGCCGCACACACGGTCGCATCCGACTGGGGCGTGTTGCCGCGCGGCAGTAAAATTCGCTTTGCCGGCAGCGACACAATCTACACCGTCGAAGACGACGGAGTCCGCGGCCAGATTGTCGACGTCTACTATGCGACGACCGCCGAGGCCTGGGCACACGGTGTCCAGTACCGCGAGGTGTACCTGATTCTCGAGTAAGTCCCCCGCTGTTTTAATTTTAATTGACAGTACCCCTCTCCTCTGTTTAGAATAAAGCTGTAGTTATTACAGAATTCTTAAGAGGATACAGAACCGTGCACAAACATATGAATGCCATTCAGCGGGCGTGCATCTTTCTTCTGACCCTGCTTCTGTTTCTCGTACCGCTCAGCGCGCTGGGTGAGCCGAAAGCAGAGTCGGCCCCGGAAGCCGCTGCGGCCGAGACAGGCACCACAGCCTTTGTCTCGCCGACAGACACTCCCTCCGCGAGCGCTGTCTTCACGGACAGCACAGTGATGGGAGATGTGCAGCACGCCGAAGAGAATCTGAGCGACCAGATTGATGTGCCCGTGCTCAATGATGCCTGTGTTGCCGCGCAAAACGCGCTCATTGAGACCAGAACCGCAAAGGATCGCGCCTGGTTAAACCTGAAGAAGGAAGAACAGGCCAAAGCCGAAGCAGCCCGCCTTGCCGCCGAAGAGGCCGCAAAACAGGAACGGGAACGCGCGGCGGCGGCATCCCGCGAAGCTGCGAAAAAAGCGGCGAGTACAAAGAGCGGCAAGCAAACTAAGTCGACCGCAGCCGGAAACCACAGTACGAGCGCCAAGAGCAGCCCGAAAGTGAGCGGCAAAAACGGCAGAAGCCTCGGGGTCTTTAAGCTCACCGCCTACTGCCCCTGCTATGAGTGCTCCAAGGGTTGGGGACGTATGACCAGCTCCGGCAGACTCGCGCAGGAAAATCACACCATCGCAACCGATCCCTCGGTCATCCCGGAGGGCACGCGTGTGGTCATCAACGGCACTGTCTATGTCGCCGAGGATACCGGCGGCGGCGTGGTCGGAAAGCACATCGACATCTTTATGGAGAGCCACTCCGCCACGCTGAGCTTCGGCGTGCAGCACGCGGAAGTATTTCTCGCAGACTAAAAAAGAATGCAGGGCAGATTGCCCTGCATTCTTTTTTTGCTTTCCCGGCGGCGCTTCCGCGTCCCGACACGCTTTTTGTCTCAAATTTCCAGCTTGCAGTCGTGGCCGGTCTCGCGATCTAAAATCACACGCAGCAGACGGAATACCGTTGCCTCGCCGAGCGCCTCCGCACTCTCCTCAAAGTGATTCCAGCGAAGGCGAATCTGCTGTCCGTAAGCGTGCTTTCCGAAGCCGCCCCGCAATATGTCATCGAGGGCGGAGAGATTGTGACCGGTCTTCTCGCTTCCGTCCGTGAGCACCCGGTCTATCTCCGCGTAGAAATCCTCGAGACTCGCAATGCGACTGCCGTCCAGCTCAAAGAGCGGCACGGAGAGCGCCTCGGTGAGCAGCGGGAGCGCAAGCTCGAATTTGACGCCGTACCAGTGCTCCTTGTCGTCCTCGGTCGCACGTATGCTCGCGACCACAAAGCGCGCCGCAAGCTTGCTCGCCTCAAAGGCGCTCTTTCCGCGCATCATGGCGCCGGTAAAGGCAGCGGCAAAGCAGTCTCCCGTCCCGTGGCTGCTCCGCGGCACGCGCAGGGTGAAATCATAGCGCAGCTCTCCGCGCGCGCAGTCATAGACCGCGTTGCCGATGCGTCCCTCCTCATAGGAGATCCCCTTTAAAATCACATGTTTTGCGCCGAGGGCAGCGAGCTTTTTGAGGAGCGCCTTCACCTCTGTCTCCTCCCAAAGCCCCTCGTGATAGGGCGTGTCGGTGAGGAGGCAGGCCTCCGTTAAGTTCGGGAGTATGTAATCCGCCTCGCCGCAGAGTGCCGCCATCTCCCGCACGAAGGCGAGGTCAAAGCCCGTGTAGAGCGCGCCGTTATCCGCCATCGCAGGGTCTACAATCCTTAGGCCGCCCGGATTCAAAAGCTTCTCCATCATCGCTTTGACCAGGGCAATCTGCCGTATGCTCCCCAAATAGCCGGTGTAGACGGCATCGAAGTATATCTTCTCCCGCTCCCACTTCGCCGCAATGCCCGGCATATCCTCGGTCAAATCGCGAAAGGTAAAACCGTGGAAATCGGCACCGGTGTGATTCGATAACACGGCCGAAGGAAGAATGCAGGCCTCCACACCGCAGGCCGAGATGATGGGCTGCGCCACCGTGAGCGAGCACTGCCCCACACACGAAATATCCTGAATGGTCAAAATCCTCTTGTAAGCTGTCATCCAAACGCCTCCTTTGCTGGATTTGCAGGCAGTATAGCACAAGATAAGTTCAAATAACAGCTTGCAAAGCATTAAACCCCGTAGTAGTATAGGTTTATATGTTAAAGATAAACGAAGAGAGAGGAGCCTTGTTATGATGATATCTACCCGTGGTCGCTATGCGCTCCGTGTCATGATCGATCTTGCCGAGCACGTCGGCGTTTCCTATATTCCCCTGAAAGACATTGCCGAGCGGCAGCAGATTTCCGAAAAATATCTGGAGTCCATCGTGAAAGTACTGGTGCGGAACGGCCTGCTCGACGCCCTCCGCGGCAAGGGCGGCGGTTACCGCTTAAACCGCGCCCCCGCGGAATACACGGTCGGCAATATACTTCGCCTCACCGAGGGCAATTTGGCCCCTGTCTCCTGTCTTGAGGAAGAGGCTTCCTGCGAGCGCGCCTCCTCCTGCCGCACCCTGCCCATGTGGCAGGAACTGGATCGTCTTGTCAACAAATTCTTTGACGGCTACACACTCGCGGATCTCGCCGCGCCGGATCTCGCCGGCAATGACTTTGTCATCTGAGCAAATACGCCCCCCTCACGCCTCCGCGTCTCCTGTCGCGGAGGCGTTTTTTCGACATGCGCTCTGTATGCCGAAAACCAATGTCTTACCATTCCGAAAGAGAGCTTAGATAGATATTGGATATAACTCTATAACTCACGCTTCCCGGCATGATTCTCTTGTCGCGCCAAAAAGAAGCCGCTTTGCTCGAAATACAGGCAAAGCGGCTTCTTTTCGATTAACTTACAATTCGCTTTCGGATCAATCCTGAAAGAGCGGCGAAGAGAGATAGCGGTCTCCGGAATCCGGCAGCAGAACCACGATGGTCTTACCCTCTGCCTCCTTGCGCTTTGCGAGCTGAAGCGCGGCATACAGCGCCGCGCCGGAAGAGATACCGGTCAGCACGCCCTCGGCTCTGCCGATCTCGCGACCCACACGGAAGGCATCCTCGTTCGAGACCTGAATCACCTCGTCGTAGATATCCTTGTCCAGGGTATCCGGCACAAAACCCGCGCCGAGGCCCTGAATCTTATGCGGGCCCGGCTGTCCGCCCGAGAGCACCGGAGAAGCCTCCGGCTCAACGGCAATCAGTTTGACGCCCGGCTTTTTGCTGCGGAGATAACGGCCCACGCCGCTCAGCGTGCCGCCCGTGCCGACGCCGGAGACAAAGTAATCCACCTCGCCGTCTGTATCCTCCCAGATTTCGGGACCTGTGGTCTTCTCATGCGCCGCCGGATTTGCCGGATTCACGAACTGTCCCGGAATAAAGCTGTGCGGAATCTCCTTCGCGAGCTCCTCCGCCTTCGCCATTGCGCCCTTCATGCCCTTCGCGCCTTCGGTCAGCACCAGTTCCGCACCGTAGGCCTTCATGATGTTTCTGCGCTCCACGCTCATGGTATCCGGCATCACGATGATGATGCGGTAGCCGCGCGCCGCCGCAACGGATGCGAGACCTATGCCGGTATTGCCGGAAGTCGGCTCAATGATGACCGAGTCCTTGGTCAGGATGCCGCGCGCTTCGGCATCGTCCAGCATGTTGCGGGCAATTCTGTCCTTCACCGACCCCGCCGGGTTCAGATACTCGAGCTTCGCGAGGATACGCGCCTTGACGCCTTCCTTCGCCTCGATGTGAGAAAGTTCCAAGAGCGGGGTGCCGCCGATTAACTGATCTGCAGAAGTATAAATCTTAGACATGCGTAAGCCTTCCTTTCGTCTCTGTTCTCTGCGGCTATCTTACGCCCTCAAAACATATAAGTCAAGTGGGTTTAAGGATTTATTCCTGTCCAAGCCTCGCAACGCGCGCCGCAATGTCCTCGCGACTCGGAATGCTCGCGATTCCGCCGGAGCGCTCGGTCGAGAGGCTCGCCGCGGTCGAGGCAAAGGTGCCGATTTCCTTCAGCTCCTCGGCGTTTAACTCCAACACATCCTTGCCGCTCTCCAAGATGCGGGCGACAGCGGTGCCGCCGAAGATATCGCCGGCTCCCGTCGTATCGATCGGAGAGACCTGCGGTCCCGCGCAGTAAGCGGAAGCGCCGCTTCGGCTCTTTAAATAGCAGCCCTTCGGCCCGAGCGTCACCATGGCAAGCTTCACGCCGTAGACATTCAGGAGTTTTTCCGCGCCCTCCTCCGGCGTGCAGTGCCAGAGGAAGTCCACCTCCTCGTCGCTGATTTTTACGATATCCGCCTGCGAGAGTGCCCAGAGCATCTCCCGTCTCGCATCCTCTACCTCTTTCCAGAGCGGCAGGCGGAGATTCGGATCGCAGGTAATGAGCTTGCCCTTCGCCTTTGCATAAGCCACGGCCGCCCGGGTCGCAGAGCGCACCGGCTCATCGGTCAGCGAGAGCGTGCCGAAGTGGAAGGCCTTGGCCTGATCGATCAGCGAGAGTTTAATCTCCTCAAAGCGGAGCTGCGTGTCCGCACCCGGCTTTCTCGCAAAACTGAAGGCGCGGTCTCCCTCTCGGTTAAAAGTCACAAAGGCTAGGGTCGTGAAGCAATCTTCATCCTGCACGAGGCCGCTCACATCAATGCCGCAGCGCTCCAGGGTTCCGAGCAGCATGACACCGAAGGCATCCACGCCGACTTTTCCGAGTATCGCCGTGCTGTGTCCGAGATTGCGGAGCGCCGCGAGAAAATTGGCCGGCGCGCCGCCCGCATGTGCCGCCATGGTAGGATAGCCTTCCACATCTTTGGATTTTTGCGCAAAATCAATCAACACTTCTCCGAGTGCCACAACTTCTGCCATGTGCAACCTCCTGTCGTTTTGCCGCGCAAGGCGGCGCTTCCGTTTGATAAGGGAAGTATAGCATACCTGCGGCTTTCCTGCCTTGCGCGATTCTTACAATACTGCTAAACTATAGACTATTTCGCACTCTAATCCCCCCGGAAAGGAAGGTTTTTGCAATGGAAACACAGGCAAACCGACAGCAAGAGAACAAGATGGGCACCATGCCGGTCGGAAAGCTTATCTTCTCGATGTCCGTCCCCATGATGATCTCCATGATTGTCCAGGCCCTCTATAACATTGTAGACTCTGTCTTTGTCTCTATGATCGGCGAGGACGCACTTGCAGCCGTGAGTCTTGCCTTTCCGCTGCAATCGCTGATGATTGCCTTCAGCACGGGCATCGGTGTCGGCATCAACTCCCAGCTATCCCGCGCACTCGGCGAAAAAAGGCCGCAGCGTGCCAATCGGATTGCGGCGAGCGGCGTAATTTTAGAGCTCTTCTTCACCCTGCTCTTTGTTCTGACCGGCCTCTTTCTCGCCGTTCCCTTTTTCCGCGCCCAGACCGCCGATGCGAGCATCTTCTCCCAGGGTGTCCTCTACACGCGCATTGTCTGCTGCGGTTCGCTCGGCATCTTCATGGAAATCACCTTTGAGCGCTTCCTGCAGTCGACCGGTCGCACCACGCTCTCTATGATTTCCCAGCTCTGCGGCGCGGTCTTTAATATCATCATGGACCCCGTGCTGATTTTCGGCCTCTTCGGTCTGCCGAAGCTCGGCATAGCCGGCGCGGCCCTCGCGACCGTACTCGGCCAGTGCCTCTCCGCACTGCTTGCGATTTACTTAAACCAGCGGAAAAACCCGGAGGTGAGTCTGAAACTCTCCTCCTTCGGCTTTCACCCCGAGCTCCTTCAACGCATCCTCGCGGTCGGCATTCCCTCGACCATCATGCAAGCGCTGAGTTCCTTCATGGTCTATTCGATGAACCAGGTGCTGATCGCTTTCAGCTCCACGGCGACCGCCATCCTCGGTGTCTACTTCAAGGTCTCGAGTCTCATTTTCATGCCGCTCTTCGGCCTCAACAACGGCACGGTGCCCATACTCGCCTACAACTACGGCGCGGGACACAAGCGCCGCATTGAACACACCCTGCGCTTTTCGACCCTGACGGCGCTCGGCTTCATGTTTGTGGGACTGCTGCTCTTTGAACTCCTGCCGGCCTTCTTTTTCCGACTCTTCAATGCCTCGGAGGAGATGCTGCGCCTCGGCATTCCGGCCTTCCGCATCATAGGTCTCTGCCTGCCCTTTGTCGGCTTCTCGATTTCCACGAGCTCCGCGTTTCAGGCGCTCGGCAAGGGCTTTTACAGCATGGCGGCTTCCATCGGCCGTCAGCTGGTCTTCCTTCTGCCGGCAGCCCACCTTCTCGCCGCGACCGGAGAGCTTCGAAATGTCTGGTGGTCCATCGTCATTGCGGAGGGAGCGGGCCTCTTTGTGAGTCTCTTTTTCCTGCTCCGCATTCTGCGCCTCCTCGTGGCCCCGCTTCCGGATGACGGCGTGCGCTGAACCATGCTGTCTGTTTTGCTTTCTGTGGTTTAATTTGAAAGGACATCCGCCATGTTGCAACAAAGTCTGATCGGAATTCTGATTCCCTTCGCCGGCACCACCCTCGGTGCCGGCGCCGTCTTCTTTCTCCGGGAGAATCTGAGCCGCAACATTCAGCGCGCTCTCACCGGCTTTGCCGCGGGCGTCATGGTCGCGGCCTCTGTCTGGAGCCTCCTGATTCCCGCGCTCGAGCAGAGTGAGGAGAGCGGCCTCGGGCACTTTGCCTTTCTTCCGGCCGTCATCGGCCTCTGGATCGGCACCCTCTTCTTATTGCTTCTCGACAAGCTGATTCCCCACCTTCACCTCCACGCGGAAAAGGCCGAAGGGCGTAAGAGTAGCATTTCAAAGACAGCCATGCTGCTTCTCGCCGTGACCATTCACAACATCCCCGAAGGCATGGCTGTCGGTATCGTCTTTGCCGGCTTCTTAAACGGCAGCGCGCACATCTCGGCAAGCGCCGCGCTCGCGCTCTCTCTCGGCATCGCGATTCAGAATTTCCCCGAAGGCGCCATCATCTCGCTTCCGCTGCTCTCTTCGGGCAGCACGAAGCCCCGCGCCTTTCTCTACGGCCTGCTCTCCGGCATCGTGGAGCCGCTTGCGGCCCTCCTCATGTTTGCCGCGGCCGAGCTCCTGCTCCCGGCCATGCCCTATCTCCTGAGCTTTGCGGCCGGTGCGATGCTCTATGTCGTCGTCGAAGAACTGATCCCCGAAATGTCGGAAGGAGAGCACTCCGACATCGGTGTCCTCTCCTTCGCACTCGGCTTTACTCTCATGATGGCGCTCGATGTGGCGCTCGGCTGAAGTAAAGCCGCCTGTATTTTATTTTGCGACATAGCTCTCCGGCTCGTAGAAAATAACCGTCGTGCCGCCGTTCTCAAATGTGAACGGGACATGCAAGAGCTTTGAAAGCGCGGCATGTACCGCCGCCTGTCTCTCCTTCTCCACATAAAAGAGAAGAAATCCGCCGCCGCCCGCGCCGAGCAGTTTGCCGCCGAGCGCGCCGGCTTTTTTTGCGTCCGCATAGAGCCGGTCAATCGAGTCGGTCGAAATCTTCGCGCTGACACCGCGCTTTAACTGCCAGCTCGTGTCAAGCATGCGCCCGAACTCATTCAGGTCGCTCTCCTTATGAATCAGAATTTTCTCGGCCTCATCGACCAGCGCGCACATCTCTCTAAGCTCCGCGGTCTTGTCCGCGAGCGCCTTCTTGGTCGCGGTCTGAATGTCTGCGGAAAAGCGGGAAAAGCCCGTGAAAAAGAGCATGAGATTCTCATTCAGCGCGCGCTTCCGCTCGGCGCTCACAATGACGGGGCTCACGCGGTAGCCGTCCTCGCTGAAGCGGATCACATTGAGACCGCCGAAGGAAGCTGCAATCTGATCCTGCCAGCCGCCAGCCTCCCCGCAGAGTTCCCGCTCGAGGTAAATGGCCTCATCCGCGAGGCGCTTCTTGTCGGCGTACTTGCCCTTCAACGCATAAAAGGCGTTCAACATGCCGACCGCAAAGCTCGAGCTCGTGCCGAGTCCCGAGCGCGCCGGGAGATCCGCCTCGTAGGTTAAGCGTAGCTCGTGCATGTCGAGGAACTTCATCGCCTCGCGCACAGCCGGATGCTCAATGTCCTCGATTCGCGTCACGCGCTCCAGCTTTGAATACGAGAGCTCGGTGCTGTAGTCAAAGAAGCGCGGCAGATGCCGGACATTGACATAGCAGTATTTATCGAAACTGGTCGAGAGCACAGCGCCGCCATGCTCTTTGAAGAATTCCGGCATGTCGGTTCCGCCGCCGAAAAACGACATGCGGAAGGGGGTTCTTGTGATAATCATGTCTCGTCTCCAACTGTAAGGCCGAGGGCGCGCGCTCTCGCCATGGCGCTTTCAATCACCTTGTCCATATCGTAATAGCGGTACTCGCCGAGGCGTCCGCCGAAAATCACGGGCTCCCGCGCGCCCATTTCCCGGTAGGCCTCGTAGAGCGCCTGATTCTTTGTGTCATTGACCGGGTAATAGGGCTCCATGCCCGGTTTCCAGTCCGAAGGGTACTCCCGGGTGATTACGGTCTTTTGCTGCGTGCCGAAGACAAAGTGCTTGTGCTCGATGATGCGCGTATAGGGAATGTCCCGCTCGGTGTAGTTCACGACCGCGCAGCCCTGGTAGTTCTCCGTGTCGAGGGTCTCGGTCTCAAAGCGAAGCGAGCGGTACTCGAGCGCGCCGAGCGCATAGTCAAAGTACGCATCGATCGGTCCCGTGTAGACCACGGCATCGGCGCGCAGGTTCCACCCCTCTTTGTCCGCGAGATAGTCCGTATTCAAGAGAATATCCGCCTCCGAAAAGAGCGCCTGCACCAGCGCGTCATAGCCCTCCTCGGGAATTCCCTGGTAGCGATCGTTGAAATAGTTGTTGTCATAGGTGAGGCGCACCGGCAACCGCCGTATGATAAACGCCGGGAGTTCCGTGCAGGCCTTGCCCCACTGCTTTTCCGTGTATCCCTTGATGAGCTTCTCGTAAATGTCCCGTCCGACGAGCGAAATCGCCTGCTCCTCGAGGTTTTTCGGCTCGCCCGTAATCTCCGTGCGCTGCTCGTTCAGAATCGCGAGCGCCTCCGCAGGCGTCCGGATATTCCACATGCGCGAAAAGGTGTTCATGTTAAACGGGAGATTGTACATCTCCCCCTTGTAATTTGCGACCGGCGAATTCGTAAAGCGATTCATCGTGACAAAGCGGTTCACAAAATTCCAGACCTCGGCGTTCGATGTGTGGAAGATGTGCGCGCCGTAGCGGTGCACCTCTATGCCCTCCACGGTGTCGCAGTGAATGTTGCCGCCGATGTGCGCGCGCTTTTCGAGCACCAGGCAGCGCTTGCCCGCGCGGGCCGCCGCGTGTGCAAAGACCGCGTTAAAAAGCCCTGCGCCGACCAGAAGATAATCATAGTGTTTCTGCATAGTCCACAGTCCCTCCTCTGTCAAATCCTGTCCTCACGCCGAGAGCGTAAAGAGGACAATGCCGCCGAGAATCAGGGCGAGCGCCAGAAGTTTTCTCTTCGTAATCCGCTCGCCGAAGAACACGGCGCCGAAAATCAGCATGTAGAGATAGGCGCTCGCCTCCAGAATGGGGCCGAGGCTCAGCGGAATTTTCCGGTAGGCAATCACATCAATCAGTGTCGCCAGAAAAAAGAGCCCATAGGCAAAGATGACCTGCGGGTTTAGATACTCCTCTGCGACGCTCCGATGCGGCCGCATCGCCGCTTTTTTGAGGAGCACCTGGGAGAGCGCTGCAATAAAGACCGCGCCGAGGTAAATTGTGAGGTGCAGCCAGGGGAGGTCTCTCATGCTTCCCGCCCCCGCGCTGCGCCCGGCAACGCATAGAGCACAATGCCGGCGATAATCAGCGCCGCGCCGAAGAGTTTTCCGGCCGTCACGCGCTCACCGAAAAAGAGGCTGCCGAACACGAGTCCCCAGATGACGGTCGCCGCCTTATTCATGTATGCGGTCGAGAGCGGCAGGCGCTTGATGATCTGCTGCCAGAAAATTGCGTAGAGCCCCAGAATCAGAATCACCGCGCCGTAAAACAGCAGCCAGCGAAAGCTGCCGACCGGGTAGGAGGCCGCTGTCTTCGAGCAGAGCGCCGAGAGACTGTAAAAGAGTACGAGCGCATGCAAGGCGAGGTAGATGCCGCCCTTCGAAGCCTGTCTCATTCCGCGAGTCCCTCGCGGATTGCTGTCGCCATATAGTCAATCATCTCCTCCGTCATGCCCGGATAGACGCCGACCCAGAATGTGTCGCGCATAATGCGGTCGGTCTCCGTGAGTTCACCGACAATGCGGTAGCCCTCGCCGCTTGCCCGGAGTGTGTCGAAGCAGGGGTGCTTCGTCAGATTGCCCGCAAAGAGCATGCGGGTCTGCACGCCCTTCGACTCGATATAGCGCACCAGCTTCTCGCGGGACACGCCCTCCCGGCAGGTCAGAAGGAAGCCGAACCAGCTCGGGTCCGCATTCTCGCAGGCCTCCGGGAGTATCAGCTTGTCCGCCGCCGGAGAGAGCGCCGCGCCGAGACGCTTAAAGTTTTCCTTCCGGCGCTCGACAAAGTGCGGAAACTTCTCAAGCTGCGCACAGCCTATGCTCGCCTGCAAATCGGTCGCCTTCAGATTGAAGCCGAACTCCGAGTAGACATACTTGTGGTCATAGCCCTTCGGGAGTTCTCCGTACTGACCGTCGAAACGGTGACCGCAAAGATTATCGACGCCCGAGGGGCAGCGACAGTCCCGCCCCCAGTCGCGCATGGAGCGGAGTATGTTGTGCAGCACTGCATTCTTCGTGTAGACCGCGCCGCCCTCTCCCATCGTCATGTGGTGCGGCGGGTAAAAGCTCGAGGTGCCGATGTCGCCGACGGTGCCCGTGAACTGCGTGACGCCGTCCAGGATATAGCGGCTGCCGAGGGCATCGCAGTTGTCCTCGATGAGCCAGAGCCCGTGGGCATCGCAGAACCGCTTGACCGCTTTTAAATCAAAGGGATTGCCGAGCGTGTGGGCAATCATCACGGCCTTGGTCTTCGGCGAGTAGGCCGCCTCGAGCTTCGTCACATCAATGTTGTACTGCGGAATGGTCACATCCACAAAGACCGGGACCGCCCCGTACTGCAACATCGGCGTGACCGTCGTCGGGAAGCCGCAGGCCACGGTGATGATCTCATCGCCGC
>ERZ773014.853-NODE-853-length-20093-cov-17.329324_pt1 | contig 20093 bp, 18 predicted proteins | sample MGYA00580841_ERZ773014 | MGnify/ENA primary metagenome ERZ773014 (study PRJEB29015, sample SAMEA2737989) | human oral metagenome | biome: human oral; feature: human-associated habitat; material: dental | place: China | collected 2067 ...
CCAACAAACGCTACCAATGCCGTGACTTATGGACGGGCGAAAAGCTTTCTGCCGTTAAGCATAGCTTTACAACAAAGGTTCGTCCGCATGCCACACGGGTGTTTAGGTTGAGCCTGTAACGGGCACAAACTATATGCCTTTGCCAAACGTTATATAACAAACGCTCTTGTTGAGCGTACGCTTGTAGCAACTCATATAGACCTGCTGCCATAGCTAACAAGCTTACCTATCGCAATTAGATTGTTCGCACAAAACCAATAAGAAAAATATAAGGGAGAATTACTATGAGTACAAAAGGAGAAATGATAACGAGCATCAGTAAAGAGATAGAACGCGAGTTTGGCAAGCCCGGCACAGCTGAACGCGAAAAGTTTGATGAGGAGGCATACGCTTTTTATAACGAAACAGCTACTATTATACGCACGAAAAGCGGCAAAAGGTAACACAAGCAGAATTGACTAAGCGTGTACTCGCCACTAAATCCTACATTTGGAGAGTGGAAACATGATGCCCAGTGCGGCCAAGTTTTACAGGCAGGTTCTAAAAATTACCTTTGCTGTATTTTTAGCTTTTAGCTGAGCAGATTTTGCTTACTTCTTGAAAGAGCATAGTGAACTATGCGACTGAAAGAATAAGCGAAAGATGCCAGATAAAAGCAAAAAGACAGTGAAGAGCAATACAAGGAACATCAATTGAACCTTTGCGGGAAATTTTTAGAACATGCCTATATCAACGGCATGCCTGCGGCTTGGCATTCGGCACGCATTTCGTCGCTCCAAATGCTAGCTTGTATTTCGCCCACGTGTGCTTTCTGCAACAATACCATGCACAAGCGGCTTTGTCCGATACCCCCACCGATGCACAAAGGGAGTTTGCCCGACAACAACTGGCGATGGAAATACAATTCCGCACGCGTCTGCTGCCCCATCATTTCTAACTGCCGCAATAAGGCATCTGCATTAACGCGAATACCCATCGACGACAGTTCAACCGAACGTCCCAGCACAGGATACCATATTAAGATGTCTCCATTAAGACCCACGTGGCCGTCTTCTGCCAATGTCGACCAATCATCATAGTCGGGTGCGCGGCCGTCGTGCCGCTTGCCATCGCTCAATTTACCGCCAATGCAAACGATAAACACCGCCCCATACTTCTCGCAAATGGCGTCTTCGCGCTCTTTCGGCGTAAGGTGGGGGTACATTTGCAACAATTCTTCGCTGTGCACAAAGTGTATTTCGGGCGGCAAGAAGGGCTGAATGGCAGGATAGGTTTCGCAAGTGAGATACTCGGTGCGCAATATCGCCGCGTAAATTCGGCGCACAGTCTGTTTAAGAAAGCTAAGCGTGCGCTGTTCGGGGGTGATAACCATCTCCCAATCCCACTGGTCTACATACAGCGAATGCAGGTTATCCAACTCTTCGTCGGCGCGAATAGCGTTCATATCCGTGTAAATGCCGTAGCCAGGCTTTATCTTATATTCGGCCAATGTTAGGCGTTTCCACTTGGCCAACGAATGCACCACCTCGGCACGCGCGTCTCCCAAGTCCTTGATGGGGAACGTAACGGGGCGTTCGATGCCGTTAAGGTCGTCGTTAATGCCCAGTCCTTGCATCACGAAAAGCGGTGCCGTAACTCGGCGCAAGCGCAGTTCGGTGGAGAGATTTTGCTGAAAAAAGTCCTTAATCAGCTTTATTGCCTGTTCTGTTCTCACCTTATCAAGGAGGGCATGGTAATGTTCTGGCCGTATCAATGTGCTCATAGGTCGAAATGTTATTTTGTTGTACAAAGGTAGCAAAATAAACAATAAACGGGCGAAACACGGAAAAGAATATCACAATTTGATGCAAAATACAGTCTGCACACGTCATTTAGTCACCAATATTGGTCGCTTAACGTACACCATAAAGCCCATGCGCGCCACACACTTTCTTCGTTTACGCAACGCCCGGCAGCTCTCTTACCATTAATTGGCATGCTGTTGGGATGGTTCAAAACCACATATTTCGTTGCACCACATTTGCTCAAACCAACAAAAATGCTTACTTTTGCAGCGCAATAAGTAACAAAGGCCTCGTAGTTCAGCTGAATAGAACGCAGGATTCCGGTTCCTGAAGTCGTGGGTTTGAATCCCGCCGGGGTCACAAAAGGGGAATGCTAGGGCGTTCCTCTTTCTTACAAAAAGTATTATACTACTTTGGACGTGTGTTAAATTGTTATAGCAACTTTCCTACTTAAAATAACAAAAGATAGCTTGTGACAATGTTTGTCTTGCTTAAAAAGAATAATCCCAACACACTTTAATGCACACATATTGAATTCCCTTAGCAGTAATATGATAAAAGCAATAATAATGCATCGCAATGACATAATTATATTTTGCATTTTGAGGAGCATATTATTTAGATAATATTCTTCAACAGACAAATCATTAAATATAAAGTTTCAACTAACAAATCATTAAATACAAAGTTTCAACTAACAAATCGTTAAAGTTATGAAAGGTTTATTTTTGTTTCTATTTATGCTAGTCTTTACAGCATCAAAAGCGCAGGATGTTGTAACAGTTGATAGTGTCTCATTCAAGGATGGCTATAAAACATTATTTGCGATGGATAGAAATTGGGCAATAGGAATGATGGTTAAAGACACACCCACCTTTGAAAGTAAATTCTCGATACTGGTCTATTTAGTAAATAATGGAAACCGAGGCGTGAACATTTCCCCCTCAAACTTCACTATAACTTACGTTAATTCCACAGGCAAGGACATAGAGACTGGTGTTTACGAGGCAGATGAATGGCGAAAGAGAGAAAGGAGAAACATTCTTTGGTTTGGCCCTGAAAACACAAGCCAGGTAAGGGTAGAAAAGAAATCAGAAGTAAAAGACAACAGTGGCAATATTGTCAAGGGTAATGAAACCACCACATCAACCGTATACACAGGAGCCAAAGACGCGGCATATGAACAACTAGATAAGTCTTTGGAAGGTTATTTACGAAAGTCAACTGTGGCACCTAAAAAATCTGCAAAAGGTTACATCATTCTAAAAAACAAGAAAACAAAGAAAATTATAGTCAAGGTCAAGATAGGAGAAGTGAATTATATTTTTGATTTAACGAAAAATTAATATCGCGCCATCATTTTATCGAAATAATAATATTGTACTACCATATTAATATGAAGAAGACATTACTTGGCATAGCATTATCTTTACTATCTCTTTCTACTTCCAGCAGCAATGGAGAAACGGTTTATATTTGCACCGGACCTAAGGCTGAGGCATATCACAGCAAATCAAACTGCCGCGGATTAAATAGATGTAGTGGCGATGTAAAAAAGGTTACGCTGGCCAAAGCCGTACAAATGGGCAGGCGCGCTTGTAGGATTTGCTGGTAAAACACAACGCGATTAAAGCATTCCTCCGCCTAGCCCAAGCCATACTAAGTATACAAAGGCATAATAGATAAATACGAAATTTCTCTACCTTACAACTTGGTTTCCTCACATTATTTTCCTATTTTTGTAATCAAAGCAAGCGATGTGCAAACCGTTTATCGGTAAATCGCCCTATTATGGTGTGGTAATCGCAACCTAACACATTGGAATAAGTGGTATGCCCTAATTATATAAGGAGTGGAATATGGAATATAGTACGGAAGAGAAACTAGAATGGATAGTCTACTTCATCTATGAATTTGGGAAGAAGTACGACCTAACAATGAAACAGGCCTTTGGCTATTTGCAGCGGTTTAAGGCCATCGACTTCATTGACAAGCACTATGGCTATGCCCATACACAATCGTTTCGCACAATGGTAGATGAGCTTTCGCAGTACTGTCGCAGAATGGGAGGGGCGTTATGATGAGGCTTTATCATGGCACAACGAGCGACTTTGGCGAGATAGACCTCACGAAGTCTAAGCCCAGCAAAGATTTCGGGCGCGGCTTTTACTTGTCTGCCGAGGTGGAACAGGCCGAAGACTTTGCCCAAACACGTGCGCTTTTGTTGGGAGGTTCACCAGTAATAACGAGTTATGAGTTTGACGAAAGGTTGCTCACGTCAAACGAACTGAAAGTGAAAACCTTTGAGGATTACACGGAAGAGTGGGCAAATTTTATTCTCGCCAATAGGAACAACACTTCAAACACGCCCATACACGATTACGATATTGTTATTGGCCCCATCGCCAACGACCGTGTGGGCCTGCAATTAGTGAGGTTTAGCAACCACGACATCGACATGCCCACACTCATTAGAAAGCTAAAATTCATGAAAGGCGTTACCATTCAATATTATTTTGGTACAGAACGTGCCATTAAACACCTGAAACGACTATGACAGAGAAAGAAGAAATGAAAGGCTTTTTGGTGAAAGAGTTGGCAAAACAGCTAATGGCCAACGACAACACCCTATCAATAGAACAGGCTTTAACGCTCGTCTTAAACTCAGAAACATACGAAAAGCTGATGGACGATGCCTCAAAGCTTTACTATCAAAGCCCTGGATATGTGTTCTCGTTCTTGCAAACCGAGTTGAAAACGGGGAAAATGGGATGATAGTACGAACGTCCGAACGTTCGTCTACTATACTTGCTTTGCAGGCGAACGATTGGCGTTTCGCCCCATCGTGCACGCCTTTTGGCACTTTTGACATGGCATTCGTGCACTTCGCGAAGTTGTTTTTTCAAAGTAACCCACTCGCTGCTGCTCCCCTCTTACCACTGAAATATCATTCATTTCCACCCCACTCCACGTAAAAGATTTTGCCCTTTTGTTTCGCCTTTTTGAAACATTTTGTATCTTTGCAAAAGCAACTGTATGCCCAAAGCCTTGTACCTGACAACGGCCAAAGGCGTGCAGCGGTTCTTTTTCTCCAATAAAAACAAAAGTCAATTTTACATTAACAATAACAAAAACATAAACCCATACGAACGGCTAAGCAACGCGTACGGTTATTCTAAACAACAATTTGGGCAAGGGGCAGCCACATGGAACACCCTCCCCCAACAAGAAAGGAACGCCAACGCACACGCCAAACCACGCAGACTAAGGCAAAAGAAGACCGCGCGGCTCGTTCAAACTTAAAACCAAACATGGAAATAACAGAAAGATTTATTAATTATACCAAGTTCGACACACAGTCGGACGACAACTCGGAGTCGGTTCCGAGCACCCCGAAACAGCTCGTCTTCGCCGAATACTTAAAGAAGGAGATGGAACGAGAGGGTTTAAGCGACGTAGAGATGGACGACATGGGCTATCTCTATGGCACGCTGAAAGCCAACTGCAAGAAGAAAATTCCAACCATCGGATTTATCTCGCACTACGACACTAGCCCCGACAGCAGCGGCAAAGACGTAAAGGCACGCATCGTGAAGAATTACGATGGAGGCGACATCGAATTGTCGCCAGGCATCGTTTCATCGCCAACGAAGTTCCCCGAACTAAAAAGTCATGTGGGCGAAGACCTCATCGTAACCGATGGGACCACACTCCTTGGAGCAGACGACAAGGCTGGAATTGCCGAGATTATGCAGGCCATGTGCTGGCTGCGCGACCATAACGAGGTGAAACACGGCGACATTCGCGTGGCCTTTAACCCCGACGAAGAGATTGGAAAGGGCGCGCACCACTTTGATGTAGAGAAGTTTGGCTGCGAATGGGCATACACAATAGACGGCGGAGACCTGGGCGAATTGGAGTACGAGAACTTCAATGCAGCCGGTGCAAAGGTTAACATCAAAGGGGTTAGCGTGCATCCGGGTTATGCTAAGGGAAAGATGATTAACGCAAACCGACTGGCTTGCGAGTTCTGCAACATGCTGCCAGACGACCAAACACCCGAAACAACCGAAGGATATGAGGGCTTTTACCACCTCATTGGCATGCAAACCAGCACCGAGGCGGCCAAACTGAACTTCATCATACGCGACCACGACCGCGACAAGTTCGAAGATCGCAAGGCGTTTTTCGAGAAATGCGCTCGCGCCATGAACGAAAAATACGGCGAAGGAACAGTTGAAGTGCTGCTAAACGACCAATATTACAACATGAAGGAGAAGATAGACCCCAACATGCACGTAATAGACATCGTTCTGCAAGCCATGATGCAAAGCGGCGTTTCGCCCAAAGTGAAACCCATACGCGGAGGAACCGACGGCGCACAGCTAAGCTATAAGGGGCTGCCTTGCCCCAATATATTCGCAGGAGGCGTAAACTTCCACGGTCCTTACGAGTTTGTTTCGGTGCAAGTAATGGAAAAAGCCATGAACGTTATCATTAAGATATGCGAGATTGTGGCCGACTATAACGATTGAGAAGTCCAAGCAACACACTATAACAGCGCGCAAACGCTAGCTTGTTGAAAGCTTATGCAAATAACAAACAAGCGTGGCGACGGCTGAAATGCGCCATAAGCAAAGCCTAATATGGGGCGAATGTTCTGCAAAAGAGCGTTCGCCCTTCAACATTTTATACCCTTAAAAGAGCGGCACATCCAGCATTTTTTGCTATATTTGCCCAATACAATGCCGGCGAAAGCAACCTATCACCAACGCCGCGCACACAAATACCAACCTATAACCCAACAAAGCAGCACCTTATGGCCGCACTCGTTTCAATCCTTCCCATCGTTCTGTTATTCGTCTTGATGCTTGGTTTCAAGATGGCAGGCCACCGCAGTGCCTTTATCAGCTTGCTCACCACGGCGGCAATAGCCGTGTTTCTTGCACCAACCATGAATTTCGCCCCCGATGGTTTCACGCAATCGGGTGTGGCATGGGCCTTTGTAGAGGGCACACTCAAAGCCGTTTTCCCCATTCTCATCATCATTTTGATGGCCTTGTTTAGCTATAATGTGTTGGTGGAAAGCAAGCAGATAGACGTTATCAAGGCACAATTCACATCCTTTTCCGACGATGATGGCGTAACGGTACTGATGCTCGTGTGGGGCTTTGGCGGACTACTTGAAGGCATGGCGGGTTTCGGAACGGCCGTTGCCATTCCCGCAGCCATACTTATTTCGTTGGGTTACAAACCGCTTTTCAGTGCATTAGTGTCGCTCATCGCCAACACCGTACCCACCGGTTTCGGTGCTGTGGGTGTGCCCGTGATAACCTTGGCCAACGAAATTGCACCTGGCGGAGCCGCCTCGCAAGAACTTATCTCGCAGCTATCCGTATATGCCGTGGTGCAATTATCCGTGCTTTACTTCGTTCTGCCCTTTATCATCCTTACGCTAACCAATCGCAGTAAGGGCGCAATACTTAAAAATCTACGGCTTGCAGTGTGGGTAGGTGCCGTGTCGTTAGGCACGCAATACCTCGTGGCACGTTATCTAGGAGCCGAAACACCGGCCATTATCGGCTCGTTGGCTGCTATCGTGGCCATCGTTATTTACGCCAAACTGTTTGCGCCGAAGAAAAAGGAGGAAAACGAAAAGGCATACACCGCCAGCCAAACACTTAGGGCTTGGGCGGTGTACGCCTTCATCTTGTTGTTTATTTTGCTTTCGGGACCACTCTTTCCGCCCATCAATGCCTTCTTAAAGTCAACGTTGGTGTCGCGCATAGCCTTGCCCATACACGCCCCTGGCACGGCTTTCTCGTTTGCATGGATAGGCAATGCCGGCCTAATGCTATTCCTAGGCACGGTGTTAGGCGGCTTGGTGCAAGGCGTTTCACCCCGTAGACTGCTCGTTTCGCTGGCTCGAACGGTGGTAAACCTGCGCAAAACCACCGTTACCATCATCTCGCTTGTGGCCTTGGCATCCATAATGAACTATGCGGGCATGATACTTGTCATCGCGGATACGCTGGCCAACATTACGGGTAAGGCCTATCCGCTGTTCGCTCCGCTAATCGGTGCCATTGGAACTTTCGTTACAGGCAGCGACACTTCGTCGAACATACTCTTCGCCAAGCTGCAAGCTAACGTGGCAACGCAACTCCATCATGCCGACCCCAATTGGATTGTGGCCTCCAACACAACAGGTGCAACGGGCGGAAAGATGATTTCGCCACAGAGTATAGCCATCGCAACGGCCGCTTGCGACATGCAAGGCAAGGATGGCGAAATACTCCGTTCGGCCCTACCCTATGCCGCCTTGTACATTGTTATTGGTGGACTGATGGTGATGTTTGCAGGCTAGGTGGGTGCAAACAATAAGGCGGGTAGACCGGTTAACCTGTCTATCCGCCTTATTATCCGCACATTAACTTGTGAGCTTAACTACTCGTCAACCAGCAAACTTGCCTATTCGTCAACGTATTTACTCACAAATTTCCCTCATCCTCCGTACTCCGCGAAACGCCTTTCGGCCATTTCTGCATACTTTGTATTGGGCATTCCGTAGTTGGCAAAGGGGTGAATGCTGATGCCGCCACGAGGAGTAAACAACCCAACGACCTCAATATACTTTGGATTCATTAGTTTTATGAGGTCTTTCATGATAATATTCACGCAGTCTTCGTGGAAATCGCCGTGGTTGCGAAAGCTGAAAAGGTAGAGCTTTAAGCTCTTACTCTCCACCATTCGCACGTTAGGCACGTACGATATACGTATCTCAGCAAAGTCGGGTTGCCCTGTAATGGGGCACAACGAGGTAAATTCGGGGCAATTAAACCTTACCCAATAATCGTTCTCAGGATGCTTGTTCTCAAACGTTTCCAACACTTCTGGCGCATAATCCATGCTATATTTCGTGTTGTTTCCCAACGATTTCAAGCCCTCGGTTTCTCTTTTCTTATCCATTTTGTTATCAGTAAAGTTAGGTTGGTGAGGTGGTGAGTTTATAAGTTGGTGAGTTTTTGAGTTGCTTAGTTAGTGAGTTTTTGAGTTTTTAGAACCCATCAGCTTAGATGCTCACGAACTAATCAACTCAAAAACTCACCAACTTATAAACTCACAAACTCACAAACTAAATGCTAAACACGCGCCAAATGCTGTAATTCACGTCGTTGTCGTAGGTGTCAACCTGTTCGTGTCGTTTCACATAACGCACCACACTGATGGTCAGAGGCAGTACAACAATCTCGTAAGCGGTCTTCAATATCACCTGCCAAAGCATCAGCCAAGGCAATTCTTTGGTGGGAACAACGCCCCACAATGCCAGCGGAAAGAAGATAATCGAGTCTACCGACTCGCCGAAAATGGTACTAACCACAGCACGCAACGAGAAGTTTTTGCCGCCCGAAGACAATTTCATCTTGCTCATGACATAGGCGTTGACAAACGAACCGCAAATGAAAGCCAAGAAAGAAGCAAACGCTATGCGAGGTGCCAACCCGAAAACGGCATGAAAACCCTCGTCGTTCGTCCAATAAGGCGCACCGGGTATCATGTCGCAAATGGCTCCCAACATCACGAAGAAGAAGTTCATGGCAAAGCCCGTCCATATCAACATACGCGTTTTCTTGTAACCCCACACTTCGCATACGCAGTCGTTGATGATATACGACACTGGGAATACAATCAAACCACCAGTCAAACTGATTTTTCCGAATGCTATTTGCTTTGTTTCCAACACGTTTGCCGCTATCAGACAAACGCAAAAGAGTATGCTGAAAAGCATGAACAGCACACTCACTTTATTATCCTTGTTGTTCATCATTCTTGTTTTTAAAGAGGTTTACCAAGCACTCTATTCATTTTTTCGCCTGCAAAGGTACAACTTTTTTCGCGCTTCTTTTGCTTGTTCGCTGGTTTTTATTAATTTTGGAAGTCGTTGAACATGTCGGCAAGTTAATTACACCACACGTTAACGGCTTAACCAACAGACGGTTTAAACACCTATATAAAGACGGGAAAGCCCCACAGAGGCCAACATCCCACCTATCTATTCACAAATAACATTCAATGATGGTAAAACTATTCTTATGCTCCTACTTTGCCGCAGTTTCGTATTTCGTACCTCAATTTGTAGGTGGCGACTTGAAAGGCAAAGTGTTGGCGTTCATCCCTACCGCAAGTTTGCACGAAAAATACACCGAATATGTAGACGAAGCCAAACAGGCTTTCGAAAACATGGGATTAAATGTTGAAGTGCTAGACGTGAGTAGCGCGCCCAAAGAATTAACCGAACGCACACTGCAACGTTGCGACTTGATTTATGTTTCGGGCGGAAACACATTCTTCCTATTACAAGAACTAGAAAAAAGCGGTGCAAAAAACATTATACGCGAACAAGTGAAAGGGGGCAAACCCTACATTGGCGAGTCGGCCGGTTCAATTATTATGGCACCGAACATTTCGTACGCAAAAGACATGGACGAAGCCGAAAAGGCTGCACCGCAATTAAAATCGTTCGAAGGTTTGGGGCTGGTAGACTTCTATCCGCTCCCCCATTACAAGAGTTTCCCTTTCGAAGAAGTTACCGAAAAAATGCTTGTCAAATATGCCAAGCTGGGGTTAAAACCCATCACCAACCAGCAGGCGTTGTTTGTAAACGGTAACCAAACCACGCTTATAGAGGTTAAGCAGTAGGCCATAAGGCTGAATTTGACGAATAAAAGGCGTTAGATTGTAACGTACATGTTTACGAACCTACACGCCCAACACCATTCTATACATGGTAGCCACGTGCTTACCATGCAAGCAAAACGTCCACTTCGCCCGTTTGGGCTAAACAAAAATCAGGCGTGATGTACCTTAAAGGTATTTCACGCCTGCTTTCATTCTATTTCTTTTCACCCAGTCCGCCTGCCGAAACCTTTGTGGCGATGTCGACAATATCTATTGGCGAACATTCAAAAGGTCGCTCCACAGCGAGATGCGCCGACCATTGCGCCACCGCTTTCTGTTCTGCACTCAACCCTTTGGGCACAAACCTGTTGCCAACAACATTCGTCCCGAACAAGCATTCGAACCATGTGCAGGCCGCAGTATAACGCCCCAGCACCAGGTCGAGGTGGAAACCATCGCGGTTAAGATGGTCGCCAACAAACGAAGTACGAGCGTTTTGAATGGCCGTGCCCACGGGAACAAAGAGGCTAAACTGTGCGTTTTCCTTCTTCAAACGCTGTGCACCCTCAACAATGGCACGATACATCTTGCCTTGATCGCGGTCGTAGTTGGCAAATCCGCCATGCGTTGAGTTCTGCGCGTATGCCCAAGTAACGTGCCATATCAGCTTAGTGGTGGCTGGAACACGCGCACGAACGTATGCGATAAGACTATCTAAATGGGGTTGGAAACTGCTGTACATGCCCGAAAGCTGACTAACCTGCTGCAAGCTAACGTAATCCCACTGCTCGTCGCGCAGAGCTTTGTCGAGCGTATAGTTGGCCGTACGGGTCATTTTACCGTCTATTTCTATCTTGCGATAGTTATAATCGGGTTTGTTGCTCTGCGCATTTCCCCAATGTCTTTCAAGCGAACAACCGCCAATATACATGTTGCCGATAATCATTTGGTGCCCTGCTGCACCCGCCAACTCAAAGAGGTTCTGCTCGATGGCATCTTCCGAAAAGCTGTTCCCGATGGCCAACAACTTCAATGGTCGGTCGGCAAAGGCCACCTGCACACACAAAACCAACATCAATGGCAGCACCAAAGCCAGCCCACGACTAAAAACAGCAAAGCGTTTTCTCTGCATATTATCTTTATTTAGGGGGTTAAGTTATTCTACAAACAGCTATTTGGCCAACTTCAAACGTAAGCTGTTGAGCACCACACTTACACTAGAAAAAGCCATAAGGGCACTGGCCCACATGGGCGTTATCTGGAAATTGATGCCGAAAAGATGGAGCACACCTGCCGCAAGCGGTATGCACACCACATTATATATAAAGGCCCAAAACAGGTTTTGCCCAATCATAGCCGTTGTTTTACGGCTTAGGCGTATGGCTTGGGGCAGTCGGCGCAGGTCGTCGCCCATCAAAGTGGCCTGTGCGGCATCCATAGCCACATCCGTTCCACGCCCCATCGCAATGCCCACATCGGCCAAAGCCAAGGCTTGCGTGTCGTTGATGCCATCGCCAACCATGGCTACCCGCTTGCCTTCGGCTTGCAGTTGGCGCACCATATTTTCCTTATCTTGTGGCAAAACCTTACTTCGATAGTGGCTTATTCCGGCCTTCTCCGCCCAATAACGCGCGGCCTCATCCTTGTCGCCACTCATCATATACACCTCAATGCCCATGTCTTGCAATTCGGCCATGGCCTCTTCGGCATGGGGTTTAAGGCTCTCGCGCATTTCAAGCGGCAGGTCGTCGGCCTTGGTAAAGTCGATATTTTGGTTGGGAATGGTCAGCGTTCCCGTCTTGTCTATCACCATAGCGTTCACCCCTTTAAGACTTTCAAGTGCCGCCGCATCTTTTATCAGCACGTTCATCTGTGCCGCCTTGCCAATGGCCACCATCAAAGCCGTGGGCGTGGCCAAACCCATAGCACACGGACAGGCGATGACCAGCACGGCAACAGCCGAGAGAATGGCCTGCGGAAGGGCTGCATTTCCGCCCAACAGCCACCACAAAAGGAAGGTTACAAGGGCTATCAAGGCCACTACGGGCACAAAAACACGCGCCACACGATCTACCACGCGCTGCACGGGAGCTTTGCTACCTTGGGCCTCTTGCACCATCTTGATGATTTGGGCCAAGGCCGTATGTTCGCCAATCTGCTGCGCCTTAAACCTAAATTTGCCTTGCGACACCACCGTTCCTGCCAGCACCTTCGCACCCTTTTGTTTCAAAGCGGGTGTTGGTTCGCCCGTTATCATGCTCTCATCTATGTATGCGCCATCGACCGTCATAAAGCTTTCGGCCGCGGTAACAACGCCATCGACAGGCACTTTCTCGCCAGCACGAACCTCCAACACGTCGCCCACAGCGATAGTGGCAATGGGCACATCGCGCATTTCGTCGCCGTCGATAAGGCGTGCGGTCTTGGGTGCAAGTCCCATTAGCTGCCTAATGCTCCCAGCCGTCTCGTTTTTGGCGCGTTCTTCTAACAGTCTACCTGTAAGAACAAAGGTGATAATCATTACCGAGGCATCGAAATAGGTGTGCCAAACAATGCCTCGCGCGCCCCATACGGCATCGCCCCAAAAGGTGTTGAACGCGCTGAAAAGGAAAGCAATGCTTGTGGATAGGGCCACAAGCGAATCCATATTGGCCGAGCCATGACGCAGTTGGCGCCATGCACGCGAGAAAAATTCGCCGCCACAAACCACGAAGTTGGCCAAGGCCAAGAGCAAAGCCACCTGGTTGTTCATGCTTTTTCCGCCCAAGTTAAGCCATCCCATAGACACGCACATGCACAATAGGGCAAAGCCCCACGAAAGCAGCGTGCGCCGTTTTAGCCGTTGCAGCTCACGCCGCTCTATGACTTCGGCCGAGCGATTGGTTTCTATCACGAGGTCGTAACCAATGGCATTGATTGCGCTTTTCATCTTTTCGAGACTTATCTCGTCGGGATTATACTCCACCAAAGCCGTTCGCCCTGGCAAATTCACTGCCGCACTCTTTATGCCTGGCAACGAATTAAGTTTCTTTTCCACATTGGCAGAACAGGCCGAACAGGCCATGCCCACCACGGGTATTGTTCGTTTCTCCATTGTTTGTTGATTTTAAAAGCCTCATCCCCTTCTCTGTTCCAACAAGATACTAACAATGCGGTCTGCACTGCGCCCGTCCCATCGGTCGGGTATTGAAGCGTGTTTCCATTGTCCTGCTTGCAGCGTGTTTAGGGCAGCAGCAAGAGCCTCAGGGTCTTCGCCCACCAGCACATTCGTACCTTGTTTCACCGTTTCTGCATGTTCGGTATAGCTGTTCAGCGTGATGCAAGGCACGCCATTAAACGTTGCCTCTTCGGCCACATTTCCCGAATCGGTAATGATACCCTTGGCATGAGCCGTGAGATAGCCGAACTCCAAATACGAAAGCGGCTCTACCACATGCACATTGGCTGCACCGCCCAATTGTTCCAAGCACTCGTTAACGGCCTTGGCTGCCGCTCCACGCAAAGGTGCAACCACGGGCATATTTGCCGATGCCGCTACAATCTGCCGAACCATAGCCAAAAGATTGGGCATGTTGGCGATGAGTGCCTTACGGTTAAGCGTGAAAACAAGATATTCGCCATCGGCCAGGTGCAAGTCGGTGAGCAACGCAGGGCGCACCAACCTATTATGATTAACGCGCAAGGTGTCCATCAGGATGTTGCCCACCATATATATTTTAGACAATTCTGCCCCTTCGCGTGTGGCGATGCTGTTGCTCTGCATGCCTGCTGTGAAAAGCAAATCGCTAAGCATGTCTGTAAACAATCGGTTTACCTCTTTGGGCATGTCAATGTCGAAACTGCGCGTACCTGCCACCAAATGGGCCAACAAAATCCCCTTTTTCTTGGTAACAATGGCAACGGCGAGGGTAGATGCGAGGTCGTCTACCACAAGAACCACGTCTGTGGGGTGATTCCTCAGGTACTTATCAAAGGCCGACACTACTTGTCCTGTCAGCTCGTTCAGGTTCTCGCAGTCTACACCGAGGAACACTTGCGGCCTTGCAAGCTGCAAATCGTTGAAGAGCGAGCCTTCTAGCGTGGGGTCGTCTTCACGTCCTGCATACACTAGTTGGTAGTTCAAGTCCCTACCCTGCTCTTTGGCTTTCTCTATTGAATGTACAATGGGTGCCACCTTCATGAAGTTTGGGCGCGCACCCGCTACGATACAGATGTTCATTTTCGTGTATATTGATTAGCACAAAGGTACAACAATTTGGCGGAATAGGTGCAAAAATGAGGTGATGAGTTTTTGAGTTTTTGAGTTAATGAGTTAGTGAGGTTTTGAGGTTATAAGTTATTGAGGAGGGGAGTTAATGATTTTTTGAGGTGGTGAGGTGGTGAGTTAAACTTATCGTCGCAAAGTATCACCAACTTGCAAACTCATCAACTTATAAACTCATTAACTCATAAACCCACCAACATATAAACACATTAACTCATAAACTCACCAACTTATAAACTCACCGACCTGCAAACTCACCAACTTATAAACTCATTAACTCATAAACCTACCAATTCAAAAACTCATAAACTCCCCAACTCAAAACCTTAAAATATTGTTTTTTATTTTACAATATCGTTCTAATTTTCACTCCGTTCTAGCGAAATACAGGCCAAAAAGTGGATAAATACCCACTTTTTATAGCCTTTCACGTCTTCCAGTATGTCCTTTTTTAAGAAAAAGGCCTGCATTTTGCACCATTTAGCCTTTCTAGATTGGTTGCGAACTCATTATTTTATACGCCCAATTACCCGCTTTTAGCACCTAAAACCCCACTTTTTCATGGTTATTTTGCCCTTCTGAGCCATGTATCTAATGGTTAGAGAGGGTTGTATTTATACCATTGCAACGTATTTTTATGCTTTTCATCATGCGTTTAGCATCATTTTTCAGCGCATTTAGCACCATTTTACCTTGCGTTTAGCAGCAAAACGCAAGGCATTTAGCATCAAAACGCACTGCGTTTAGCACCAAAATGCACTGCGTTTTGCGGCATATTGCACTGAATGTAGCAGCAAATAGCAAAGAAACGGGTGCAAATGGCGGTTACTTTAAATAAAAATTCATTTTGCCGCATTAGCAGGTTACCCCCTTTTTGCATCAAAACAAACCTTCGCGAGAATCGATTATTTGCGGCAAGGCGAGCGATTGGTGGGCAAAAAGGCACTCACAATGTTAAATTTCCGACTAAAAACCAGACAAAATCAAGTCATCCACATACACACGCATGGGCAACGACATGGAAAACACATACACTTACGTTCGCCAAGGCGAGCGGGTACAGAGCTTGCACTAAAAGGCATGACGACCTTAACTTATAAGTTCAAACTCATAAACTCAAAAACTAACTCATGAGCTCAAACCTAAAAACTCATCAACTTAAAATCTCACCAAGCCATAACTCAAACTTAAAAACTCATCAACTTAAAAACTCACCAATCCATAAGCTCAAACTCAAAAACTCATAAACTTAAAAACTCACCAATCCATAAGCTCAGACTCAAAAAACCATAAACTTAAAAACTCTCCAACCCATAAGCTCAAACACAAAAACTCATAACCTTAAAAATTCACAAACCTATAAGCTCAAACTCATAAACTCAAAACTAACTCATAAGCTCAAACTCACAGACTCACAGACTCAGGAAATCACATACTCAACTCATAAACTTAAAAACTCTCCAACTAAATACATAATTTATGCCACAAAACGGAACAAGTATTAATAATATTTGCTATATTTGCGCATACTAACAAACTCAACATGAAAAAAGTATTATTGATATTGGCCCTGATGCTAGGTGCATCCACCGCAACCTTTGCCCAATCGACAAAGGATGTGTTGTACCTTAAAAACGGTAGCGTTATCTATGGACAGCTCATAGAAATGGTGCCAGATAAACAGGTGAAGATAAAAACAGCTGATGGAAGTGTGTTTATTTACAACACAAGTGAAGTAGACCGCATTGCAAAAGCGGAGAAAGAAGTGAAAGAGCAGCGCGCCGAACGCAAGTCGTCGTTCAGAACGCGCAAGATTGCCACGGGTTTTAAGGGATTTATCGACGACTCGTACTCGGCAAGCATGAATGGTAGCGACTTTAACAGGGGCGGACTTAGCGTTAGCTTGGGTAGTCAAATCCTACCGCAGCTGTTTGTTGGTGCAGGACTCGGACTTGAATATTACAACGAGCCAGAAGTGCTTACGGTTCCTGTATTCGCCGATGTACGCGTTAACTTCATTAACGGCCCTATCAGTCCTTTCCTTGGCGTGAAGGTGGGTTATACGGCTCTTGGCGACTTCGAAGGTTTCTATCTCAACCCCATGGTTGGTTGCCGTTTCGGGCTTACCAACAAGTTGGCCTTGCACGCCGCCATTGGCTATGCCCTGCAAAACACTGATTATACGCACGAGGAACGCTACTACAGCCCATACGGCACAACCACATTCAGGCGAAGTATTTCTACCATCTCGGCAATTAAAATACAGTTTGGCTTTGAATTCTAAAACAAAAAAAAAGCGATAAGGCGCATCAGGCATAGTGCCCCATGTGCTTTATCGCGAAACAACATAAAGGAAACCCGCAACCCTTACAACCTTTACAAAAAGAAAACAAACGCGACATGAAGAAAGCATTACTAACTTTGACACTGATGCTTGTTGCATCGGTAACAACCTTTGCACAAACAACGAAAGACGTGGTTTATCTTAAAGACGGCAACGTAATACGTGGTCAGCTGGTAGAAATAATACCCAATAAGCATGTGAAGATAAAAACAGCAGACGGCAGCTTGTTTGTTTACAGCACGAACGATGTTGCACGTATAGAGAACGGCGAGGCTGCAAAGAAAGAAAAGAAGAGCGAAGACGCGCCGACTTTCAATGGCCGTAAAATAGCCAGAGGCTTTAAAGGCTTTGTAGAAGGTAGCTTTTCGGCCAGTTTAGACGGCAGCAGTTATCATAGAGAAGGATTAAGCGTTAGCCTTGGTAGCCAAATTCTTCCGCAACTTTTTGTGGGTGGTGGCATCGGCTTTGAGTATTTTGGCAAGCCCAATACGGTTACCGTCCCCATTTATCTCGACATACGTACCAACTTTATCAATGGTCCCATCTCGCCCTTCATTGGCACTAAGTTTGGTTATGCATTCGGTAGAGACATTCAAGGCTTTTATTTCAACCCCATGTTGGGCTGTCGTTTCGGCCTTACCAACAAGTTAGCCCTGCACGCAGCCATTGGCTATGCCCTATTATACGATGTATATCTCAGCGAAACATATTATTATGTTCCGCGTAATGATTACGCCTATACCGCGGAGTTAGAGGGAAAGCCCACATCTGCTATCAAGATACAGTTTGGCTTTGAATTCTAATGTTAAAGCCAAACAACTTTACATGAGGCCAACAGCGCATAACAAATAGGTGCGCGACAGCTAGCAAACAACAACTCACCCCTAAGACATGCTCTTGTAAGAGGACTTAGAGGTGAGTTTGTTTGTTAGTTAGTTACAACGAAGCATACCGCTGTGGGCGAGGCCACTTGCGCGCAGACTATGGTTGTTTATGTGCATCCAGAATATGGTCGCGGCATTCTTCCATCAACCATTTGGGGGTGCTGGTTGCTCCGCAGATGCCAACCGTTTGGGCATCGGCAAACCAATCGAGGTTTATCTCGCTGGCATTCTCCACATGGTAACTCCTTGGATTTACGGCCTTGCACTCGTTATAAAGCACCTTTCCGTTGCTGCTTTTCCGTCCGCTCACAAAGATTATCACGTCATGTTGGGTTGCAAAGCGCGCAATGTTGGGCATGCGGTTGGCCACTTGTCGGCAAATGGTGTCGAAACTACGGAAGGTGGCCGTGGAACTGATGTGCGATTGGATGTACTCGATGATGCGGTGGAACTCGTCTAAGCTCTTCGTGGTTTGCGAATAGAGGTAGATGTCGCGATTGAAATCCAACTTTGACACCTCGTCGAAATGCTCTATCACGATGGCTTCGCTGCGGGTCTGCCCCACAAGACCGAGTACTTCGGCGTGTCCGTTCTTTCCAAAGATAACGATTTGCGCGTCGGGGTTGGCATCGAACTGTTTCTTGATGCGCTTTTGCAGCTGTAATACCACAGGACAAGTGGCATCAATAATCTCGATGTTGTTGCGACGGGCAAGTTCGTAGGTTTCGGGTGGCTCGCCATGTGCACGCAACAACACTTTCACATCGTGCAATTCACGTAGCTGTTCGTGGTTGATCGTGGTCATACCCATAGCCGTTAGGCGTTCCACTTCCATGCCATTGTGCACAATATCGCCTAGACAATACATCTTTTTGCCTGCTGCCAACTCTTCTTCGGCCTTTTTAATGGCCGTTGTAACGCCGAAACAAAAGCCACTACCGTTGTCTATCTCTACCTGTATCATTTCACATTAATGGTTATCACAACCTTGGGCTGCTTGGGGTCGTTGGTAATCATCAGCACACGCGGTTCAGCCTTCACGTTTTTAAGCTGCTTTTCGTCGGCCGTTATTTTAAGCTTGGCCATATCGCCTGGCACGATGTGCGTTTTGTTGAGCGATAGTTTAAGGCCTGCGGTGAACATTTGCAGCGAGCTAATGTCTAGTGTGCTATGGCCAACATTAGCAATATCTATCTCGGCTTTCTTCACTTTTTTTCCTGAAATAGCGCCAAGGTCTACCTTCGTTGCCGAGAGTTTTATCTGCGGCGCGTTGTGAAGAGCTTTCGTTGACAACTCGTTAAAGCCTGGGAGAAGAACTGCCGACACGCTTATTTCCTTGTCGGCCGACACCTTATCGCCGGGGAACATGCCCAGATAGATGTTGGTTTGGGTTAGTCCGAAGTTGCGGAGCGAACGCGAATCGAGTGTAATGGTGGCCACACCGCTACGCCCCGACATGATGGTTGAGGGCGAAACATCGGCTTGGAGGTATGGCGGCAGGTGCATCAATACGGGCTGTACGGGCTTGCCCGAATTGTTCATGATGTGTATTTTCTGCACGGGACGATCGCCGCGGTTCACGTCGTCGAACTCGATGTTGTTCTTTTCTACCATCACATCGCCAAGGGTGAAGGGGTAAGTGCCTGAAAAGTCTACCACTTCTTCAACCACAACGCCTTTCAGCGTTAGCACAAGGGGGTCTTTTCCCGATGGTCCATAGAGACCAACTTGTTTGTTGAAGTGCCCCATTTGGGCGGCATCGTAGGTGGCTTGCACCTTAAACACCTGCCCGGCAGGTATTTCGGTCTTGGGATAGCTAACCTCTGTGCATCCGCAACTCTTCCGAACATCGATGATGCGCAGCGGTTTTCCACCCTTGTTTTTTACTTCGAATACTGCGGTTACGGGCGTGCGATACAGCACTTGCCCACAATCAATGGCCGCGCGTACAGCTTCCATACGCTGTGCCGAGGCCGAAAGGCTGGCCATAGAGAGGAACATGGCCGCCAAAATACTGTTGTTCATTATTGTTATTGTTTATTTAATCGTTATGGTTAGGGCCTTGGTGCGTGCCATATACGCAGGGCTGTAAGCGCATTGCACGGTGCAAGTGCCCGTTGTGAATGTTCCGGGGCGAT
>ERZ773014.856-NODE-856-length-20033-cov-27.461608_pt1 | contig 20033 bp, 18 predicted proteins | sample MGYA00580841_ERZ773014 | MGnify/ENA primary metagenome ERZ773014 (study PRJEB29015, sample SAMEA2737989) | human oral metagenome | biome: human oral; feature: human-associated habitat; material: dental | place: China | collected 2067 ...
GCGGCGCGGCGGGCGGCGGCTATGCGCAGGTCGTGCCGATGGAGGACATCAACCTCCACTTTACGGGGGATTTTCATGCCATCACGACGGCGCACAATCTCCTTGCTGCGCTCATTGACAACCACATCTTTCAGGGCAACACGCTCGATCTCGACGTGAACCGCATCGTCTGGAAGCGCGTCCTCGACATCAACGACCGTGCACTTCGCCACGTCGTTACGGGGCTCGGCGGACGCGTCCACGGTATCCCGCGCGAGTCGGGCTTTGATATCACGGTCGCCTCGGAGATGATGGCGATCCTCTGCCTTGCGGACGGACTCGCGGATATGAAACGCCGCCTCGGACGCATCCTCATCGGCTGGACGCGCAGCGGTCGTCCCGTCCATGCCGAGGAACTCGGCGCGACGGGCGCGCTCACACTGCTCTTCAAGGATGCCATCAAGCCGAACCTCGTGCAGACCATCGAGGGCACGCCTGCGCTCATCCACGGCGGTCCCTTTGCGAATATTGCGCACGGGTGCAGCAGCGTCATGGGAACGAAGTACGCGCTGAAATGTGCCGACTACATTGTGACGGAGGCGGGCTTCGGCGCGGATCTTGGCGCGGAGAAATTCTTTGACATCAAGTGCCGCCTTGCAGGGCTTTCGCCCGATGCGGTCGTCATCGTCGCCACCGTGCGCGCGCTCAAGATGAACGGCGGCGTGCCGAAGGACGAACTCTCTGCGGAAAATCTCGATGCGCTGAGGAAGGGCGCGGCAAATCTCGAAAAGCACATCGAGAACATCGGCAAGTTCGGACTGCCTGCCGTCGTCGCCGTCAACGTGTTCCCGACCGATACGGAGGCGGAACTGTCCCTGCTCGAAGAACTCTGTGCGCGCCTTGGCGCGAAGTGCGTGCGTTCCGAAGTCTGGGCGAAGGGCGGAGAGGGCGGACTTGCCCTCGCGGATGCCGTAACGGAAGCACTCGGAAAGCCCGCCGACTTCCACCCGATCTATGATGCGAAGAAGTCCATTGCGGAGAAGATCGAAACGATTGCAAAGGAAATCTACGGCGCGGACGGTGTGGACTTCACGCCCGAGGCAAAGAAGCAGATGGCGGAGATGGAGGTGCTCGGCATGACCGAGACGCCCGTCTGCATGGCGAAGACGCAGTACTCGTTCTCGGATAACCCTGCGCTGCTCGGCCGCCCTTCGGGCTTCCGCATCACCGTGCGCGAGCTGCGCGCCTCCTGCGGGGCAGGCTTCGTCGTCGCGCTCACAGGGAATGTCCTCACCATGCCGGGACTGCCGAAAGTACCCGCCGCAATGGGCATGGACATCAGTGAGGACGGTGTCATCACGGGACTGTTCTGAGGGAAAGGCGTTGGGGCGCAATGGCGGAGGATCTGGGGAGGTATGGGACGGACGTATAAGAGCTGCGTGCGCACGGAGCGTTATGCGTTCAATACAGAGAGCGGGCAAGGTGACCAATGGATGCGTTAAAGGTCGGGCGCAGCATCGCATTTCTGCGGAAGCGCTATCGCATGACGCAGCGAGCGCTTGCAGAGTGTCTGCACATCAGTGACAAGGCTGTTTCCAAGTGGGAACGCGGGCTTGCGGTACCGGATGTTTCACTTTTGGGGAAGCTGTCCGTGATTCTTGATACGGATATCGAAAGCATCTTAGAGGGCAATATCGCGAGTTTTGACGTGCGTTGGAACGGTGTGTTGGAGATGGACTATCCGCGAGGGATAGAGGCATCTACCCTTGTCTATGATAAACCGGTGGTTTACCTGCAGCTGTCGTATTTTATGCTGTCAGGGATCACAGATATCACGATCTGCGGGAAGGATTCGGATGTCGCATGGGTGAAATCGCATCTTGCCGGCGGGGAATCGCTTGGTATATCGCTTCGTTATGGAGAAGAAAAGAATGGGGCCGATAACATAACGGGGACGATGCGCGTGTATGGACTATCGTTTCTCTATGGGAAGGACCTGACGAAATCGTTTCGACGGACCCTATATGGCGCGCCGTCTTCTCACACGCTGGAAAACTATCAGGGGATAGAGCTCGGCATCCAATTTGAGCGCGTGCAGACAATTCAAAAAAGAGATCATACGAAATTGGAACGCGGCGTTGTGGCGTTTCCAATACAATCGCTTCAGGATCTACATACTGCGTCAAGTCTGATTCATCTGATACAGCAATCTATGAATGAGAATATATGCTCTTTATCTGAAATCGCATATCACCGGGGACTGCTCCACGAGATGCCATAAATGGTAAACTGCACGGCGATTGCCAGTTGTGGAATTTTAGAGGATAATGAGAACGTGTTTTGGGAGAGAGATAGAGGAATGCGTGAATGAACATGAATGAGCAGATGATCCTAACAGGTCGTCAGGAGCAGATCCGCGATCTGGATATACTACCGCGATGGGATCGCAGTCTGGTGGACTATCGCAAATATCATCAGTTTGTAGGGCAGAGTGGCATTCGTTATGAGATGACAATGCAGGCGACACGCGGCTGTCCCTATCGCTGCTTCTACTGTGATGTGCAGCATTTGACACCCATGCACCGACGTCGCTCCGTGGAGAGCGTGTTCGATGAGGTGAAGTATCTGCATGATATGGGCGTGCGAAAGAGCGAGTTCATCGACGATGCATTCAACGTCAACGTCAAGGAGTTCAAGGCGTTCTTCTGCAAGGTCATTGATTCCAAGATGGATATGAGCTTTTATTTCCAGAGTGGGCTGCGCGGCGATCTGCTCGATGAGGAAGCCATTGACCTCATGGTGGAGGGCGGAACGAAGAGCATGAATTTGTCGCTCGAAAGCGCGTCGCCGCGTCTCCAAAAGCTCATGGGCAAGTATCTTCGCATCGAGCGACTGCGTGAGAATCTCGACTACATCGTCCGTACATATCCGCAAATTATTATTGGATTGAATGCGATGCACGGCTTTCCTACGGAAACGGAGGAAGAGGCGCAGGCGACCGTGGACTTCGTCATGCAGGTGAAATGGCTGCATTTTGCCCAGCTGCATAATGTGCGTATCTTCCCGAACTCCAGACTCGAGCAGGTCGCACTCGAAAATGGCGTGACGAAGCAGGAGATCGAGGAATCGTTGACGCTGCCGTACCATATTATCCCGCCGACCATCAAGCTGGATCATGATTTCTCCCGTCGTCTGCGTCTGACGTTTGTACATAAGTACATCCTAAATCCGGAGCGTCTGCGCTACGTGCTCAAAGAGCAGCTTGCTGTAATGAACGAGGAGGAGCTGATCTACAAGTATCGTACGATCTTCCCAACGCATGTCGAGACACTTGACGATATCCTCCGCCTAGCGAGGTTGAAGCGGGAATCCATTGACGTATCGAAGATGCCGAAGGCGGAGGTTCCTCATATTCATTATCCAAGGCGCACCGAAAAGGCAGCAAAAGGCGCGTGCCGCATTCTGTTCGTCGATGCAAGCTATTTCTTTTCCGCTGATCGCATGAATGAGATTCAAGCCGTCGAGCCGCCCCTCGGCTGTATGGCGATCCTCTCCTATTTGAATCAAAAATATGGGGATCGCATCTACGGCGAGATCGTCAAGACAGGCGTCGATGTAGATACGATGGGGGAACTGCGCGAATATGTCCAGGAGTTTCAACCGGATCTCCTCATGCTGCGCACGCTGACGTACTATAAGGATTTCTTTGTCGACGTCATCACTGAGCTCAAAAAACTCTTTCCGAATGTGCCGATTGTGGCAGGTGGTCCGCATCCGACGATCGATCCGGAGGATTGCCTCTGTCGCGGGGGGGTGGACGTATGTGTTATCGGAGAGGGCGAAATGGTCTGCGGCGAGCTGGTTGAGTATATGCTGCAGAATGGGCGGTTTCCCAATACGGAGATGCTGAAGGGGATGAAGGGCATCGCGTTCCTTGATTGCGGGGGCAATGGACGAGCCGATGCGGGCGCGGGAAAGCCGTCATCTTATTCGCGCTATCCACTATGGACATCGAGTGACTTTGATGTGGAAAAGGCGAAACTTACCGAGGAAAGCGCATGAAGCATTTAATTATCATAGGTGTCGGCGGTTTTGCACGGGAACTTTTTTGGAACGCACATGATTCTGTCGGGTATGGTATGGACTGGGACATCAAAGGCTTTCTCGACGGAGATGTGGAACTGGCGGCGGAGGAATATGAAAAGCTTCCCTTGCCGGTGCTCGGAGATGTAGATTCGTATGTGATACAAACAAACGACTGCTTTATCTGTGCAATCGGCAGTCCAAAAGTGAAGGAAAAACTTGTGCAAAGAATTTTGGTACGTGGTGGTGAATTTATCAATGTAATTCATAATACCTCTATTGTCCATCCGACGGTGCAGATGGGACGGGGCAATATCCTCTGTCCGCTCGTGCACATCCTCGACCATGCGAAGGTTGGAGATTTCGTCACCTTCAACGGGCGCTCCGGCATGGGGCATGATGCACAGATCGGTGATTACAGCAGCGTGATGTCGGCAGTTGATATAACAGGCTACGTGCGAGCAGGAAAGCGAACGTTTTGGGGGAGCGGCTCCCGAGCACTTCCGCATAGTCGCATCGATGACGATGCGACGGTCGGTGTCGCGAGCGTCGTGTTCAAGCATGTAAGGGCAGGCGCGAAGGTCTTTGGCAATCCTGCGCTGCCAATTTGATTGTGGTGGGAGGTTTTACCCGTGACAGAACAGATGTTTTTAGAAGAAATGACGGATCTTATGGATACAGAAGAGGAACTTTCCATGGATACTGCCCTTTCCGATATCGAGGAATGGGACTCGTTGAGTCATGTGGCGTTTATGGCGTTTGCTGCGACAAAGGCGGGCGGAAAGGTCGCACCGGCAGACGTAAAGGAGGCGCAGACCATGCGTGATCTCTACGGGTTGCTTTGTGGAGCAAAATAATGATCGGGCTTCTTAAAGACGTAGGCATTGAGGCGTTGACGGCGACCGTGGCAAAGAACTGCGTGCCGGTAGAAGAAGTTTTGAAAGATCTGATGTCGGAAAAGAAAGCGAAGCGCCTCGCGCACGGAACGGGCATTGAGGCGCTGAGCATTGCGCCGCCGGAGATCTGCACCTCGGATCTGTGCTTTGACAGTGCGCAAAGGCTGTTCGCCGAAATAGACCAAAGTGAAATCGGTGCGCTCATCTTTATCTCGCAGACGGCAGACTATCTGACGCCTGCGACAAGTTACTATCTGCAGGACAGGCTTGGTCTTCCGCATGATATTCTCGCATTCGACGTCAATCTCGGCTGCTCAGGCTTTTGCTACGGCGTGTTTCTCGCCGGAACCCTACTGCCCGCGCTCGGCGGGCGCAAGGTGCTCATCTGCTGTGGGGATACATCGAGCCGCAACGTCCATCCGGAGGACTCCTCTATGCTATCGCTTGCGGGCGATGCAGGGGTTGCGGCTGTCGTTGCTCCGATGCAGGGCAGCGACCTCTGTTATCATATTGAGAGCTTTGGGGAGATGGCAGACTATCTTCTCGTTGCGCGCGGCGGCTATCGTGCACCCCGCATCGCGGATGAGACGGGGCTATCCCTTCACAGGGATAATTATGTCGTCATGGACGGGATGGGGGTCATGAACTTCACGATTGATGAGGTTCCGAACAACATCCGTGCGCTGCTCAACTTCGCCACGTTGGATATTGCTGCGATTGACCGTGCGATCCTCCATCAGGCGAACGCCATGATCGTGCGGACGCTTGCCGCAAAAATTGGCATGGCGGAGGAGTGTGTGCCGTTTATGAGCGGGCGGATTGGCAATACAAGCTCGGCGTCGATTCCCGTATGTCTTACGGAGATGGCGCGATTGGGAACGTATGAGGGCGGCAGATTCCTGCTCTCTGGATTCGGCGTTGGCATGTCGATCGCATCTCTTCTCATGGATTTTTCGCGGGCGCAGGTTTTGGAGACGAATGCGATATGAGTGATGTGCAGTTTGATTTCAAAGGAAAGAATTTCGTCGTGGTCGGCGCTTCGTCCGGACTTGGTCGGCAGATTGCACTCGAACTTGCAGAGAGCGGCGCGCATGTTCTTGCCGTTGCGCGAAATGAAACGCGATTGGAGGAGTTGGCAAATGCTTCGCCGCTCATCCATACGGCAATTCTTGACGTCCTGACGGCATCTGCAGATGATTGGACAGCTGTGATTGAGGGATTTGTTGAGCAGCATGGAAAGCTCCATGGCGGCGTGTATACGGCGGGCATATCCGGAGCGACACCGTTGCGGGGATTTGACACAGCGTTTGCCTATCGCGTTATGGAAACGAGTTTTTGGGGGGCAATTCGCGCGCTTCAGGTTATGACGAAAAAAAGGATCTCGCAGGAACGTGCATCGTTTATCCTGTTTTCTTCCGTGGCAGGACTCACAGGAGAAAAGGGGCTCTTTGCCTATTCCGCAGCAAAGGCTGCGGTCATGGCTGGGGTAAAGTCACTCGCACATGATCTGGCGCGGGATCGAAAGAGAATCAATTCAATCAGTCCCGGCTATATACGGACGGGAATGACAAGACAGTCCGAAGGAGATATGGGCGTACCTGAGAATGTCATAAAAGGACATCTTTTCGGCATAGGCGAGCCGAAGGATGTGGCAGGTATGGCTCTATTCCTATTGAGTGACAGAGCAGAGTGGGTCACGGGGCAAGATTTTGTCGTCGACGGCGGTTATATGCGCGGCGCGTGGAACTGATTAGGAAGGCTTAGGTTATGCCAATAGCGAGAATCGCCGCACTGTCGGCGGCGATACCCAAAGAACAAGTGGATATTATGGATCTCGGCTTTGATGCGGAGACGATGCGTCGGACGATGAAGCTGACGGGCGTTCATGCGGTGCGTTATGCACCGATGGAACGCACCGCATCGGACTACTGCCTACGTGCTGCACAGGAGATTTTTGATAAGACGGAGGCAGAACCTGCGGATGTGGACGGTATTATTTTTGCCACCCCGCATCCGGACTATTCCTATCCGGGCAACAGCAGCGTCATCCAAAGTGCGCTTGGCATCCCGAAGCGCTGCATTACGGTGGATATGCCTCATGCCTGTACGGGCATGATCTATGGATTCTACCTTGCCGACCTCTTTGTACGGGCAGGCGATTGCAAGAATGTGCTCGTATGCTGCGGCGATACGTCGTCGCACCATCTCAATCCGAAGGACCGCGCGATGCGTATGGTCATCGGTGACGGCGGGGCGGCGGCGCTCGTGACGGGCGGCGGCAGCGTGCCGTCACAGTATGCATTTCATCACGACGGCGACGGGCTCAAATACCTCTATACGCCGGCGAGCGGGGAGCGGATGCCGCGAGAACGCGGTGTAACAGATATCCCGCAGACGGACGCCGAGGAGAATGTCCGTACACTCGAAGATGAGTATATGGACGGCATGGAAGTCATGCGGTTCGTCATGAACGAAGTTCCTCCACGCATCAACGAGGTGCTCGACAAGAGCGGCTGGACACATTCGGATGTCGATGTTTATGCCTTGCATCAGGCGAACGATTTTATTTTGAAGAGCTTGGCCCGCGCAATGAAGCTCGATAAGCATAAAGTCCTGTTCGATATTGATGGAACGGGCAACATCGGCGGTGCATCACTCGTGCTTGCGCTCTGCCATGCAGCGGAGGCGGAACATGAGCCGTGGGAGCGCGCCGTCTTGGCGGGCTTCGGTTCGGGGCTTTCCGCTGCGGCGATGACGACGAGCCTTGCCGAGACCCGGATTTTCCACGCGATTGAACGATAAGAGGAATAAGAGTATGCTGCACATACCACATTATGAACGCAATCTGCAGGATCACATTTATGAGGATATTCAGGCAGATGGGCGTCCGATCGTCATTTACGGAGCTGGTGAGATCGGAAGATTGACTGCGGGGCTGCTCAAAGAACATGGGATTGAACCGTATGTGTATGCTGTAGATCGCGCCTATTACAAAGGCGGTATGACCGTCGGCGGGACACCGGTTTGTTGCTATGAGGAACTGTTGCAGGAAGCGGATCGCTATCTTTTTCTGCTCGGCATCGGTCAGCCCGGTGAACGCGTCCGTGCTTTCATGGAAGATCCGCGGGGGCGACGGGTTGCCCATACGTCGCCCTATGGCAAGTTTGCGCCGATGGACTATGATTTCCTAAAGAACAATGAAGAAAAGTTTCAGGAAACATACGCACTGCTTTCGGATGATTTGTCCCGCAAGACGATGCAGGCATACATTAATTTGAAACTGAGCGGGGATGTACGCTTTAATTTTGAGGTGTTTGAGCCGGATCAGTATTTCAATGAAGTGACAGATCTTTGTCGGGGTGGAACATTCGTGGACTGCGGAGCATTTACCGGCGATACGGCAGACGCGTTTGCCCGTTGGTCCGGTGGTTCGTGCAAAGGAATCGTTGCGCTTGAGCCTGACGCGTGCAATTATGAACTGCTGAAGAAGCGAGTCGCATCATTTCCGTTCTCTGTGGAAACGCATCCCGTCGGGGCGTGGTCCGAGACGGATACCCTATATTTTCGGATCAAGGAAGGATCCAGCTCACATTTTGACACGGAGAGTGAAGATGAGGTTCGCGTGGATGCGCTTGACAACCTACTCCATCAGGATGTGGATTTGATTAAGATGGATATTGAGGGCGCGGAGATGCACGCGCTTTCCGGCGCACAGGAAACGATACGACGCTGCCATCCCGTACTTGCGATTGCCGTCTATCACAAGGCGGAGGATCTTGTGACCATTCCGCAGTACATCAAGACGTTTGAGACAAAGGACGTGAAATACCGTTTCTGTCTGCGCAAGCATCAGATATTCAGCGAGATGGAACTTGATTTGTACGCATTGCCGGAGCGTCGATGAGGAGGAGATGAAGAATGGACAGGATCACAGAAAAACTGACACATATTGACGCCTATGCCATTCAGCAGTATCAGCAAAACCGGTATCCGCTCCTGTTCGTGGATGAAATCGAGGAAGCGGTGCCGGGGCAGTCGGCAAGGGGATATAAAAATTTTACTTACAATGAGTGGTTCTTCCCCGCGCATTTTGAAGATGAGCCGAATGTACCGGGCTTTGTGCAGATTGAGGCACTGACGCAGGTGTTCCTGATGACGTTTCTGACGATCCCGGAATACAAGGGAAAAAAGACGGGATTCATCGAGGTAAAGAGCCGTTTCCGCAAGAAGATTGTTCCCGGCAATCGCCTCGATGTGGAGGCGGAGCTTCATCGTTTCAGGCGCGGTCTGGCACAAGGGATTTCCAAGGGGTACGTGAAAGGGGAGCTTGCCTGTCAGGCAGAGCTTCAGATTGCGATTCCGGATGTGATGCTACAGTATCGGCCGGTGGGCGGCAAATGATTCGTTGATGGGAGGCTGGCGTGGAACGTGTTGCGGATTATGTCATGCGGCGACTGCATGAGGCAGGTGTGGGGCATGTTTTTCTGGTGACAGGACGGGGAATTCTGTTCCTCACGGACGCACTTGCGAAGGAAGAGGGGCTGACTCCTGTTCCAACCTATCATGAGCAGGGCGCCTCCTATGCGGCAATGGCTTATGCACAGGCGAGGGGAGGATTGGGAGCATGCCTTGTCTCCACCGGATGTGCCGCGACAAATGCCGTTACTGCAGCTCTTTGCGCATGGCAGGACAATGTTCCTGTGATCTTTATCTCCGGTCAGCACATGCTTCATGAGACCACTGTATATACGAAGCTGCCGATTCGTACATACGGCTCGCAGGAGGCTGACATCATCAGCGTCGTAAAGCCGATTACGAAGTATGCGGTCATGCTGCAGGATGCAAAGGATATTGCAGTCGAACTCGATAAAGCTTTTCACTTTGCGATGACGGGGCGCAAGGGGCCCGTATGGATTGATATGCCTCTCGATCTGCAAAACGCACGGATCGACTCGGAGAAATTAGAACGATGTGCGTTGGAAGATGTGCGCCCCAGAATTGCTGCGGGGGAAATGTCGGAGATCATTGCAGGACTGAGTGAGGCGGAACGTCCGATTCTCCTCTTGGGGGGCGGTGTTTGTTCGGCAGGAGCGCAGCAGTTTGCTGCGGAGTTCGTCCAAAAGGTACATATTCCAGTAGTCTTTACACCGGCTGCGGCGGATGCGTACGGCTCCGCGCATGCGCTGTCCATTGGTGCTGTCGGCAGTATCGGCGGCAGTCGGGCGGGGAATTTCGTTTTGCAGCATGCGGACTACATACTGGCAGTCGGGACGAAACTCTGTTCACAGGTGACCGGCGCAAAAGATGTTCCATTTGCGCCCTGTGCACGGATTGATGTTGTCGATATCGATGCGGTGGAACATCGCAAAGCAGGAGTTCGGCGTACGGTTTTCCTTCATGCAGATGCGGGGGATTTTCTTCAAGCACTTTGTTCGATGGAACTTTCTTCCGTGCGAGAGGAATGGCAGGGGCAGTGCCTCCACTGGAAGCGTGTATTTGCGGTTCCGGAAGAGGCATTCGTCCAACAACACGCAGCGCAGAATGAAATCGAGCTCTATGGATTCTCCTATGAGTTGGGGAAACACCTTCCGGAAGATGCAACCGTTATCACGGATGCAGGACTCGAAGAGCTTATCGTTCCCGCGGCGATTCCCTATCGTTTGGGGCAGCGATGCCTCTTTCCTGCGGCACAGGGAGCGATGGGGTACGCGATTCCGGCTGTTTTGGGAGCATATTTCGCAGGAAAAAAGAACATCATAACCATTGTAGGCGATGGCTCTATCATGATGAATATGCAGGAACTCTATATCATCGCGGAGCACCGAGTTCCGGTAAAAATTTTTGTCATCAACAATAATATGTACGCTGTTATTCGCAAACGCCAAAAGGATTTGTTCCGCAAGAGGACGATTGGCAATGACCCCTCGGATGGTGTGCCGACACCTGATTTCTCTCAGATGGCGGCAAGCACCGGGTTCGCCTATGCGAAGATTGTGGACGTGCGTGATTTATCCATGCGGATCGATGAGGTCTTGCGTATGGATGGCAATGTGCTCTGTGAGGTCATATGTACGCCGGAGCAGAAATATCTGCATCAGTCCTATGCGCTGAATGAGCAGCGCCGATTGGAGCATCGTCCGCTTGAGGATTTGTCCCCGTTTATGGAGCGGGAGAAATTCGCGCGGGAAAAATTGTATTTTGACAGGGAGGGGGATGCACATGAGTGAATGCAGCTTTCGGGATGGACGCATTGTCAGTGACTATGGTGTGCCCTACTTCGTTGCGGAGGTCAACAGCAGTCATAATGGAAATGTGGAGACTGCACGGAAGATGATTGATGCCGCAGCAGATATTGGCGCGGACTGTGTCAAGTTCCAGTCATGGTCTGCCGCGAGTCTGTACTCTAAAACCTATTATGACGAGAATCCGATTGCGAAACGATTCGTGGAGCGATTTGCACTGACATCAACCCAACTCAAGGAAATGGCGGACTATGCGCGCGCTCAAGGAATTGAATTTTCTTCAACGCCGTATTCGGAGGAGGAAGTTGATTTCCTCTTGGAGGAGTGCAGGGCACCCTTCTTGAAGATTGCCTCCATGGAACTGAATAATCCTAGATTTCTATCCTATATTGGTCGGAAGCGGGTTCCTCTGGTCCTGTCGACCGGTATGGGGACGATGGAGGAAATCCGACGTGCTGTGCAGACACTGGAAGATGCCGGCGCGGAGGAAATCTGTTTGCTGCATTGCATCTCTATCTATCCGACGAAGGTGGAGACGCTGAACCTGCGCAATATCCTTGGTCTGCGGAAGGAATTTCCGCATTTTCCCATCGGGTTTTCCGACCATACGGAGGACGATGCCGCCGCTGTCGCGGCTGTCACATTGGGAGCGGCACTCATCGAAAAGCACCTGACACTGGATCGCAGCAAGGTTGGCATGGATAACGGCATGGCGACGGAGCCGGAACCGTTCCGTAAACTGATCGACAAATGCCGCATGGTTCAAATGGGACTTGGCTCAGAAGAGCGTGAGGTGTTTCCCGAGGAGCTTGCGCAGCGCAGAAAGATGCGCCGCAGCGTTGTCGTGGTGAAAGATCTTCCGGAAGGGCATACACTCTGCGCGGAGGATCTTTATGCGAAACGTCCGGGAACGGGGATTCCGCCTGACAGGATCGAGCTTCTGGTAGGGAAAACATTGCGGCGTGCAGTGAAAGAGGATACGCTGCTGCAGGAAGATGATATTTTGGAGGATGGTATCAGATGAAGAACATGGAGAAGTATACGCAGGTTTTTGTGGAGATGTTCGGTAAAAGCGCGGACGAGGTCAAGAATCTGCACTATCAGGACATCATCGAGTGGGATTCGGTAGGGCATATGACACTCATGTCCACGCTTGAGGATACATTTGATATCATGATGGAGACGGATGATATCATCGACTTTGATTCCTATGAGAAGGGCATCGAGATTCTGAAAAAGTATAACGTCGACTTCGAAAGCTGAGAGGGCGGCGAGCCTTTTTATGAGATGGGGGGATGATTATGTGGGATTTTTCTCAGTTTTCGGAAAGGACAGCACTCATCTGTGAACAGAAGTGTCTGTCCTATCGCGAACTGGCGGAGATTTCGACGGAAATCGCATCGGCAATTCCCTCCCGAGCGCCTGTCTTTCTTTTAGCCCGCAATTCGCCCGCCGCGATTGCGGGCTATGTCGGTTTCGTGCAGAACGGAATTGTGCCCGTGATGATCGACGCCGCGCTCGATGCGGGGCTGCTCACCGCGCTCCGTGCGGCGTACCGTCCCTGCTATGCGTGGGTTCCGGCGGAACGTGCGGAAGAGTTTCAACCGAGCTGTGAGGTTCTGCGGCACGATGCGTATGTACTGCTCGATTTGGAGGAGAAAAGCCCCTTTCCCCTGCATGACGATCTTGCACTTCTTATGACGACATCGGGCTCTACGGGCAGTCCGAAGCTCGTGCGGCAGAGCTATGAGAATCTGCGTGCCAATACGGCGTCCATTGCAGCATATCTGCATTTGGACGAAACGGAGCGTGCCGTGACGAATCTGCCCCTGCACTATGTCTATGGGCTTTCGATTCTGAATACGCACCTTGCGGTCGGGGCGTCGGTCGTTGTGACGGAGAAGACGCTCTTTGACCGCAGTTTTTGGCAGCTCATGAGGGAGAAAGAGGTAACGACTTTTTCGGGCGTTCCCTACACCTACGCGATGCTGAAACGGTTGCGCTTTTTCCGCATGGATCTCCCTGCCCTGCATATACTGACGCAGGCGGGCGGCAAGCTCGATCCCGAGCTGCACAGCGAGTTTGCTGCATATGCAGATGCGCACGGGAAGAAATTTGTCGTGATGTACGGTGCAGCAGAGGCAACGGCACGCATGGGCTATCTGCCGCCGCAGTATGCGCTTGAAAAAGTCGGGGCGATGGGCGTCGCGATCCCGGGCGGCAGGTTTGAGCTCATCGATGAGGCGGGAAAGGAAATCACAGACACAGATACGGTCGGCGAGCTGGTCTACTACGGCGCGAATGTCACGCTTGGCTATGCGATGAGCGGTGCAGATCTTGTGCGCGGCGATGAGCGTCACGGACGCTATGAGACGGGTGATCTCGCACAGCGTGACAACGATGGCTTTTATACCGTTGTCGGGCGCAAGCGTCGCTTTTTGAAGATGTTCGGCAAGCGGACGAATTTGCAGGAGGTTGAGCACATTCTGCGGCAGCATTTCGGTGAAATCGAGGTCGCATGCGCAGGCATTGATGACAACCTCTACATTTTTGTGACGCAGGAGCAGTTTGTCCCCGAGATTGTGCCGTTTTTGAGCGCGAAGCTGGGGCTGCACCATACGGCGCTCACGGCGAAGTATATCGCGGAGATCCCGAAGAATGCTTCGGGCAAGACGGTCTATCGGGAACTGGAGCAGTATTATGACGTATGAGGACGTGCTCGCCCTGCCGCCGTTTGACATCGCGCATGAGGAAAAGCAGGAGCTCCTGCGCGCGGGACTGTTGCAGCTGACGGAGCATCACAGAGCGCACTGCGCGCCTTATGCGCGCATGATGGAGACGATTGGCTTTTCTGCTGCGGACGTTCGTTCGGTGGAGGATATTCCCTTTCTGCCCGTGCGCCTTTTTAAGGAGATGGAGCTGCGGAGTGTGGCAGAGGAGGATGTATTCAAGACGATGACCTCGTCGGGGACGACGGGACAGCAGGTATCGCGGATTTTCCTTGACCGCAGGACGGCGACCAACCAGCAGAAAACCCTTGTGCGTATCGTTTCCGAGTGGACGGGAAAAAGCCGTATGCCGATGCTTATCATTGACTGCCCTTCGGTGGTCAAGAACCGTGCGATGTTCTCGGCACGCGGTGCGGGTATCCTCGGTTTTTCGATCTTCGGACGAAAGAAGCTCTACGCGCTGAATGATGCGATGGAGCTGCAGCTCGATGATATTCGCGCATTTCTCGCGGAGCATGCGGGCGAGCGCATCCTGCTCTTTGGCTTCACATTTATGGTGTGGCAGCATTTCTATCATGCTCTGCGGGCGGCGGGCGAGCGGCTTGACCTCTCGAACGCCGTACTGATTCACGGCGGCGGCTGGAAGAAGCTCGCCGCCGAGGCGGTTACGCCTGTGGCGTTTCGCGCGGCACTGCGCGAGGTCTGCGGCGATCTTGATGTTGCGGACTACTACGGCATGGTGGAGCAGACGGGCTGCATTCATCTCGAATGCGCAGAGGGTCACCTCCATGCGAGTACGTACGCCGATGTCATTGTGCGCCGTCCGCTTGATTTTTCGGCGGCGGCTTTCGGTGAGCGCGGCATCATCGAGGTCGTCTCGCTCCTGCCGGAGTCGTATCCCGGTCATGCGCTTCTGACGGAGGATGAGGGAGTGCTGGTCGGTGAGGACGACTGTCCGTGCGGGCGCAAGGGGAAGTATTTCAAGGTGCTTGGCAGATTGAAACAAGCGGAGCTGAGGGGGTGCAGTGATACCTATGCAGCAGCATTTTGACAGCGTGACCTATGCGCTCGGCAATGTAGAGATCGCGGCACAGATGGAGCAGGTGCGCCCGCTTCCCGTCTTTTCGGAGGAGGCGTGTGCGTTCCTCTCCGCGCTCTCGGCAAGAATTCTCAAGGACGCAGAGGCGAAGGCATTTCCTGATGTCATGACGCTCGGATTCTGGTGCCGTCCCGCTGCGCTGCGGCAAATGTACCGCGTCTATGAGGCGGAGAAAAACAGGATTGGGCGCGGTATTGTCTTTCACATCGCACCCTCGAATGTGGCTGTGAACTTTGCATACTCGTGCCTTGCGGCATTCCTCGCGGGAAATGCAAGCGTCGTGCGTTTGCCGTCGAAGGACTTTCCACAGGTCGATGTTCTCTGTCGAATTTTCGCACAGACGCTTGCGGAGTTTCCCGCGCTCTTTCCGTACTTCCTCTTTGTCCGCTACGGACACGTGCAGGACGTAACGGAGCACTACTCACGGCTGGCAAATACACGCGTGATCTGGGGCGGCGATGCGACGATTGAAGCGATACGCCGCGCGCCCCTTGCTCCGCGCGCGAATGAAATCACGTTTGCCGACCGACACTCGCTCGCCGTCCTTGAAGCCGATGCCTATCTTGCGGCAGCGGACAAGGCGCGCATTGCACAGGACTTTTACAACGATACCTATCTCAGCGACCAAAATGCCTGTACGGCACCGCACTTTGTCATCTGGCTTGGCACGGCAGTCGCGGCGGCACAGGAGGTTTTTTGGAACGCGCTGCATGAGGTTGTGGGCGCACGCTACACAATGCAGGCGGTTCAGGCGGTGGACAAGCTGACGCAGCTCTATCGGCTTGGTGCGTGCTTTGAGGTGCGGCAAGTTCCTGCGGAGGACAATCTGATCACGCGCGTTCGTGTAGCGAAACTGACGGAGGAGATGACCGCATACAGGGCGGGAAGTGGCTTCTTTATCGAATATCGGGCGCAGAAACTTGCAGAGATACGACCGCTGTGCGGCATTTCGTGCCAGACGCTTTCGTGTTACGGCGTACAGAGGGACGCGCTTTTGCAGGAGATTCTTGCCATGCGCCCTGCCGGCGTGGATCGCATTGTGCCCTTGGGGCGTACGATGGACTTCGCACTCGTCTGGGACGGCGTCGATCTCATTCGGACAATGAGTCGTGTGGTACAGGTAATATGAGGGATGATTTTTTGACGCGACATGATAGAGGGGAATCCGGTTATGAATGACAGGAAAATTGCGGTCATCGCGCAGTGCGATCCGAGTGGCGTCTCTGCCATACGTCCGTATATTGATGCGCTCGATATACCAAATGGCTATGAAGCGGAGTTGATCGAGGTGCGCCCTGACGGGAATGTTGCGGAGACCTATCAGCGCGCCATGGAAGCAAGCGATGCGAAATACAAGATCTACCTTGCGCCGGGGAGTATCCTGCTGCGGCTGAATTTCTTTGAGGAAATGCTGCGTGTGTTTGAGAATCCGATGATCGGAGCTATGGGGCTTGTTGGCACAAAGCAGATCTCGACGACGGGCCTGCTTGCCGCATCGCCGTTTATCAAAGGGCGGCTTCTGTATACTGATGATCGTTCCTTTCGTGGCGAGGACATAGAGGGAGCAACAGAGGAAGTCATGGCGGTAAGCGGCGATCTGATCGCGACGCAGTATGACATCCCGTGGCGCAGCGACCTTTTCCATAGCAACTGCTTTTATGCGGAGGCGCAGTGTATCGAATTTCGGCGCAGGGGTTACCGCAGCGTTGTGCCGCACCAAGATGAGGCATGGCTGCTCTCGGGCACAAAGGAAATATCTTATGATGATGTGAGTCAGGAGGTATTTCTCGATACGTATTCAACCGATATCTACCCGCTCGTGTCGATCGTTATTCCTACGTTTGAGCGACCGCACTACTTCCGCCTCGCGCTTGAAAGCGTGCTCGCGCAGACCTACCGCAACCTGGATATCTTTATCACGGACAACTCCCATAATACGGAGACAGCAGAGATGATGCGTCGCGATTTTTCGGACGATCCGCGCATTCACTATGAACATCATCCCTCTTATGGAGCACCGGAGAATTGGACACGTGCCCACAACTATGACAATAAGGATGCGGCTTATGTCAACTGGCTGATGGATGATGACCTCTTTATGCCGGATAAGATTGCGGTCATGATGGACTGTTTCTTTGCAAATCCGGATCTCAGCCTTGTCACCTCGTATCGGGAATGTATCGATGCGGATGGAAATAAGCTGCCGGATATTCCTGCAACAAGCCCCATTGCTCAGGAGATTACGAAATTCAGCGGCGAGACAATTGGAGCAAACATTCTTGTCTATCTGACTAATTTTGTCGGTGAACCGACCACGGCACTGCTCAAAAAGAAATTTATGCTAGATGGGCATGATCTGGGCTTTTCGGGCAGGGAAGGAAAATATCTCATATCAGATTTTCCCACGTGGCTTCGCCTGCTCAGTCAAGGAAATATGGTGTATTTTCCGCAGCCGCTGAGCAAGTTCCGTATTCATGACGGAAATGAACAGCGATCGCTGACCTCCCGCATTCGTGGTACCATTTGTTGGGCGATGGTCATTCGAGAGGCAATTGAACGCGATATCTACCTCCATGATTCAGACACTCGCCGAAAGGCTATTGCGGGCTGGTTGAGGATGGCAAGTGAATTTCTTCGTATAGCCACAATGATTCCCGATTTTTGTTGGGAGGATATGGAATTTCAAGACCTACTGTGCGTTTTTTCAGGAATGTCGGAGGCTCTTCGCAAGGACTGCCGGATTGACTTTGATATCGACACGACGGTCACACTGCATATGGACGATGATGAACAATAGGAAGCAGGCAGATTATGGAAATTTCATTGGAAAACGCCCTCCACATTGTTGCAAGTTCTCTTCTCTTTGACGAAGCGTGGTATCGCAAGACCTATCGGATCGATGCGGAGAAAAATGCAGCAGAACACTATCTGACGGAGGGATATACAAAGGGCTGGAATCCGTCTCCGTATTTCTCGACGGAACTGTATCTGATAGAAAACCCGGATATCCGCTGGGCTGGCATAAATCCTTTACTGCATTATGAAATATTCGGACACCGTGAAGGGCGATACAAGGGGCATATACCCGAGGGTATTCTACAGCGGTATCGCAAATGCGCTTGCTGTGGAAACTATGTTTCCGCGTACATGCCTTTGTCGTCATATTATTTTGAGGAGGCCAGCAAATATAGTGAAAAGGCATGGCGTTCCGAAATGGTAAATGAGACGGATTATTCTTGTCCGTGGTGTGGCAGTGCCGATCGAGAACGCGCCTATGCTGTTTGGATGAGGCGGGAGCTGACGGAAAATTTTTCCGGTGTGATCCTTGATATTGCACCTGCGCCGGCATTATCTCGCTTTATTCGTGAGAATTTCCCCAAAGCTGATTACAAGACGGCGGATCGCTATATGGAGCGGGTGGATTATCACCTCGATATTATGGACATGAACTGCCTTGCGGATGAGAGTGTCGATTTCTTTATCTGTTCCCATGTCTTGGAGCATGTGCGCGATGATCGAAAAGCGATGCGTGAACTGCACCGCATCCTGAAAAAGACGGGATGCGGTATTCTCGTCGTACCGATGGATCTCAACCAGACGGAGATTGATGAAGATCCCGATTGCACGGACATTGGTGAACGATGGCGCCGCTTCGGGCAGGATGATCATGTTCGAAAGTATAGCCGAGCAGGATACCTTGCGCGGCTGGCGGAGGCGGGATTCCAAGTGCTCCAATTCCAAAAGAAGTATTTTGGAACACAGGCGATGTACGAGAACGCCTTGACGGAAACGGCGACGGTTTACATCGTCGTCAAATAGAAATAGAGGGGAGGAAGAACATGAGCATCATGGTGACGCGGTCGTCGATGCCGCCGATGGAGGAGTACATCGCAGAGATCAGCGATATTTGGGAGTCGCGCTGGCTGACGAATATGGGCGTCAAGCATCAGGCTTTTCAAGCGGCATTGCAGGAGTTTTTGGGCGCACCGAATATCGACCTCTTTACGAATGGGCATATGGCGCTCGAGCTTTCGCTGCAGGCGCTGAATCTTTCGGGTGAGGTTATCACGACGCCGTTTACGTTTGCCTCTACAACGCACGCGATTGTGCGCAACGGACTGGAGCCGGTATTCTGCGACATTGATCCGAATGACTACACCATGGACGTGACAAAGCTCGAGCACCTTATCACGGACCGTACGTCTGCCATTATGCCGGTTCATGTCTATGGGAATGTCTGCAACGTAGAGGAGATCGAGCGCATTGCCCATAAGTACGGGGTGAAGGTGATCTACGATGCGGCGCATTCCTTCGGCGTGCGCTATCAGGGGAAGAGCACGGCGGTATTCGGCGATGTGTCGTGCTTCAGTTTCCATGCGACGAAGGTCTTTCACTCCATCGAAGGAGGTGCGGCGTGTTTCCACGACCGGGAGCTTGGGGAAAAGCTGTCGCGCCTGAAGAATTTTGGTATTCGTGATGCGGAGTGCGTTGACGGGGTGGGCTCGAATGCGAAGATGAACGAGTTCTGTGCAGCGATGGGGCTGTGCAATCTGCGCCATGTCGAAGGCGAGATTGCACAGCGGAAAGCAGTTGCGGAGCGATATCGTGAGCGGCTGGAGGGGATAAGCGGCGTACAGCTGAATCCGATCCAGCCGGATGCTGCACCGAACTATGCCTATTTCCCTGTCGTGTTTCACGAAGCGGAGTTCGGCAGCACGCGCAACGAGGTGTTTGATGCGCTGCAGCGGGTAGATGTTTACAGCAGAAAGTATTTCTATCCGCTGACGAATACGTTTGACTGTTTTCATGGCAAGTATGACGTGGAACAGACGCCCGTTGCGCGTCACATTGCAAATCGCGTTTTGACATTGCCGATTTATGCAGATTTGGAGCTTATGCTGGTGGATCGCATTTGCGACGTGATCCTTTCCTGTAATAGCTGACATGTTGTTGCAAAATACATCGTTTTGTGCTAATCTTATCGTTGCATTCATACGATAATGGC
>ERZ773014.860-NODE-860-length-19976-cov-6.491592_pt1 | contig 19976 bp, 18 predicted proteins | sample MGYA00580841_ERZ773014 | MGnify/ENA primary metagenome ERZ773014 (study PRJEB29015, sample SAMEA2737989) | human oral metagenome | biome: human oral; feature: human-associated habitat; material: dental | place: China | collected 2067 ...
GCTATGTGGAGGATTTGCTAACGAAAAGCGGGCGAAAAAGATGCGTCAAGATGGTCGTGCCGAATTTATCCGTGCTTCCTTAAGTTACACCTCTATTATAATCCCAATGCGCCAAAAAATACAGTATGTTGAAAATATATCTTTCCCATTGGTTTGGTCATCTCTAGGGAAACACTGATAAGGTGCTTGCCTCCTGATTGACACTGCCAAACTTCTCCTATATCATAAAAGTGAAAGAGGAGAACGACCGAAGGCGTCAGGCTGTCGGCGGCATTTGCTGTCCGGCGGGGGTGACCTGTAAGCATGGACGCGGCGTTTCCTCTTTCTGCAAATCTAATGGCTCGTTCCGATCTGCGCGATCTTGAGATCACCACACTCATGATCAAAAATGCCGTCTTGAAAAGATACAGTCATTCGGAAAGGGTTCTGCAATACACACCTAACGCACCGTGGGGTTTCTTGCAACTCACACGGCTTCAGCCGCAAATGTGACTGCGTTGACTTCATGCCGTCACCATGCTACAATATGGCTAACAAAAGAGGCTTATTCCTCCCCCTGTTTATCGATCAGGACTTGTGGGGGAATCGGCTTCACAGAAGGCGTTTGACTCTCTTCGCCCGGGTTCATAACCCGGATACGTTGCGGGGAAACGCCTTTGGGAAGTCTCCCCTCGGCCGCACTAACGCCTGTCTTCGGACGTGGCGCAGCGGAGAGGGGAGATTTTTTCACAGTAAACGCATCAGCATCCACTTCCATCTTTACATTCCGCCTCACACCTGATACAATAGCGGCAGATAAAGCATCTTGTGTCGTGCCTTTGCTAAGGGAATCGCCCTCAGCAGACTGCTCCCACAGGGTGCTTTCTTGTTCATATATAGATACATGCCCTTTGCTGCATTCTGTTTGACGAACCATAAAAGCCTCCATCCATTTTCAACGGAAGATTATCCGTAAGGCACGCGTTTTCTCTCCCCCTCTAAATCATATTCCCTTGGGAAAAATAGCTTTCTCTGAATGTCCCATCCCACGACGCCTATTCGTACGGTCGAACACCTCAAACGCCGCATCGTATGATACACTGCCAGTAGCTCTTCGTTCTCGTCAACCTCCTTAGAACAACGATTGACATTCTCAAGATACTTTGCGATAATGCATCTAGAAGCTTGAGGTGCGCCTCCTTTGGTGGGGGTCTTGAACGCACTCTCGAGCTTTTTGGATTGCTGTGACTTCGTACAGATAGCCCCCCGATATTCCCTTTTCGCCTTGCCCAAATCTACCTCGTCTGCTATACTGAGAATGCTAAAGGACTATTCGTGAGTGGAGCATGATGCCTCCCAGCCGCGCCCGTTCGGGACGCGACTCAGCGAGCAGTCCTCTTTTATTTATATACCAATGATAACAGAACGTGCCCGCACGCCTTGACAATATCTGCCGCCGTCAGTATACTTGAGAAAAATGAGCCTTGCAGGGCGGATCGTCCCGGCGCTTTGTGCCGTTGGATAGCTTTCACCCATGGCAGGGCTCTTTTTGTGTACGCAGATCATATCTCTAAGCACCATAAGAGTATAGTACGCCATGCTGTCCAAACAGCCTCTTCCACGTAGATTTTCCATAGCATCTCTTCAGCACAATTGGAACAATCACTGTGCTTCCATTCTTCATTCCGAAAAATCCACAACACGCAGATATCCCTTGTCTTTTTAGCAGTGAAGGTGTACCACATCTCTTAAGAAGAGGCTGAACCTCCGCCCTCTATTGGCGGGGGCTTTCTCTTTTTGTATAAAGAAAAGCACTCTGCGTGTTGCAAAGTGCTTTATGCGAGCGCATACTTCCGAAGGCTCTCGTTGTGATATTTCCCCATAAGATTCAAAAATGCACAGCACGCTGAAGTCTCGTCGGGAAAAATCCGTCGATCCACGAAACGCCCTCGTTCGTTGATCGAAACCTCATAGCCGTCTGCCGAATATCTAATGCAATAAACAATCTCAAGCGTAATGGGTTCTGATTCATCCAGAGAATAGCAGTGCGTGTCAATCTGCTCATTTTGCAAAACTTTGCGCAAGTCTTTTATGCCCATCCTCATGCAGTCCCTTTCGTCCCTTAAATATCCAGAACACTAGCCCATCCCTTATTTCTATAGGGGATTTACTCAAGCAGTTCATTCTCGCCAACAGCATCATAAAGGAGCCATGCGGCAGCATTATACTCCTCTGCTGTTGGATGGGTGGGTCAAGGTGCTGCTGTACGAAGTTTTCGCTCCGTACAGCAGCACCGCCATCACACCAACAGTTTCACATCGTGCTCGTCCAGAAATCTTTTCCACTCCTCCGATGGCTCACGGTCAGCGGCGAGGTAGGAGAGCGCACGGATATCGCCGAAGTGCACCAGTGCCGTCTTGTCGAATTTGCTGTGGTCGGCCAGCAGGATCACGCTGCGCGCCTGCCGCATCATCACCTCTTTGACCTCGCTCTCGCTCTCGTTGGACTCCATCAGCCCCTTGGCGAGGTCGAGTGCCTTGCAGCTGATGATCGTATAGTCCGCATGATAGCCCGCCAGCATCCGCGTCGCCGCAGGCCCCGTCAGCGAGCAGGAACTCGCGCGAAAGTTCCCGCCCGTGCAGATCATACGGAAATCACTCGAACGAAAATCGTACATCAGCCGAACGGAATTGGTGATGACGGTGATGTTCGCCTTCTTCACGAGACGGCTCAGCAGCATCTGACAGGTCGTGCTGGAGTCCACCATAATGGTGTCCCCCTCGTGGATCAAAGGGTGCGCCGCATCGGCAATCCGCAGTTTGCTCTCCTGGTTCTGCCCGCTGCTCATGCCGAGATAGTCGGCCCACATACTAAGCCCCGACGCACCCGCCACAATCGATCCGGCGTCGATGTAGCTGATCAGACCTGCGATCAGCGTCTTTTTCCACGCGGACATGTGCATGTCCTGCTTTACCCCTAACATAGGAATCTCACCTTTCTATGATGCCGTAATGATGTCAGTCGAGCAAATCCATATTGAGCGCGATATGGAAATCCTTCGCGAGCTGGACAAAGCCCTCACGCGGGATCGTCTGCTTCTTGCCGCCCATGGAGAGCACCTTGACGCAGATCGTGGCCGCCTTTTCCACGGTGTCCATCAGGCCGAACGCCTCGTCGAAATCATCGCCGCAGACGAAGAGCCCATGATGCGCCCAGACAACGACGCGGTACTTCTCCATCAGCTTGACGGACGCATCGGCGATCTCCTTGCCGCCCGGAACCATCCATGGCACGACACCGATCCCCTCCGGGAAAATCACGGGATCCTCCGTCGCCATCTCCCAAAGCTCGCGCGTGAACGCCTTGTCCTCAAGCGGAAGGACGAAGGTCAGTGCAATGAGATTGGTCGGATGCGCATGGTAGATGATGCGGTTCGTGCCATTCGTCATCTCCTTTTTGAGCTCATGCGCCGCGAGATGCGTCGGCAGCTCACTGGTCGGACGCCCGCCGCCGACGAGCCCCCAGACGATGCCGTAGTTCTCGCCCGCCGCATCAACCTGGATGAGCGCGACATTCTCCTCCGGGGCGAGCTCGACGTTGCGCATATACTTGCCGCTGCCCGTCACGAGGAAATATTCCCCCGCAAGCCCCGGCACCGTATTGCCGATCGGCTGCCATGCGCGGACCTCGTGCAGCGAGCCCTTGACCGCCTCCACTTCCTCCGCCGGAACGCGATATGTCAGATTCCCGCCGTTCCGCTCATGCCACCCCTTTTGGAACGCATCAGCGGTCAGGCGCTGAAAGCGCTCCATAAACTCTGCATTTTTTATCTCCATGTCGTCTTCCTCCTGCTCCGGCCACGCCTGCGCCTTTACAGCACAGGCGAAACCTCGTTGACATCAAAGGATTTTGCCACCATCTGACGCGCCTCGGACAGATCCTCAAAGACCTTGTCCTTCAGCATCTGCGCCATCAGATTGCCGATCGCCGTCGCCTCCACGGGACCCGCGCAGACCTCCTTGCCCGTCTGCTGCTGCAGCAGACGGTTGAGGAACTGATCCTGACAGCCGCCGCCGACCACGTGAATGCGGTCGAACGTCCGCCCCGTCACCTCCTCGATCTCCGCCACCGTCTCGGCATAGCACTGGGCGAGACTGTTGTAGACGCAGTAGAGCAGCTCGCACTCCGTCTCGGGTGCCTCCTGCCCTGTCCGTTCGCAGTACTCCTGCAGTGCCGCCCTCGTTCGTGAAATTGTGCCGCTGCGACACCTCCGAGCAGTCCGGGATCAGGCGCTCGATGCCCATCAGCGACCACGTCCCCGAGCTCAGATAGATGCTGTCGTCCGACGTGCTCGGCACCGCCATGACCGCCGATCCCGTATCGTGCGTCGCGGGCAGAACCACCTCCGTCTGGAACCCGACCTCCGCCGCGATCTTTTCCGTGAGTGCACCCACGGGGGGCTTCGGCATGGCAATCGCGCCAAACATCTCCTTCGGGATGCCGAGCATATCCATCAGCTCGTAGTCCCAATCCTGCGTCTCTGCACTCACGAGCTGCGTCGTTGTCGCGTTCGTGTACTCGTTCTTCATGACCCCCGTCAGGAGATAGTTCAGATAGTCGGGAATCATCAGAAAATGTTTTGCCGCCGACAGGATCTCGGGACTTTCCTGCCGGATCGCCATAAGCTGATAGATCGAGTTGAAGATCTGCTTTTGAATCCCGTTGCGTGCGTAGAGCGCCTGCTCCGAAATCGTCCGGTAGACCAGCGCATCCATGCCCTGCGTCCGCCCATCCCGATAGGCAACGGTATCGCCGATCAGCTGTCCGGCCTCATCGAGCAGGACAAAATCCACCGCCCATGTGTCAATCCCGACGCTCTTCGGAATCCGATTCAGCGTGCGGCACCGCTTCAGCCCCTCGACCACCTCGTGAAAGAGATGATCCACATCCCAGCAGAGATGCCCGTTCCTTCCCACGAGACCGTTCTGAAAGCGATGAATCTCCTCGATGCGGATCTTCCCGTTCTCAATCCAGCCCAGAATATGACGTCCGCTCGATGCACCAATATCAATCGCCAGATAATACGGATGCTCCATCGTCTCTTTCCTCCTATATCTTGTTTATCTGTTTTGTTGTATTTATGTTGTTTTATCTTTGTTTTCTTTGGTTTCCCGTTTAACGCAATCGGATGGATACGGCAGATGGGTACGCACAGCCTGTTCCGCCGTATACAATATTCTTTCTCAGTCCATCGTGCTTTATCGAGAGAACCGTTGTATAATTACCGTTGTATTCTTCTGTCTCGTTTTCATCTTACGAAAGGAGCTTCTCATGCGGAAAAGAATCACCTCCCTGCGCCGCTTCTCCCTTGTCATCGGCGCGGCGTTCCTCTGCGGAATGCCTGCGGCATACGCGGCCTCAAACAACGCTCCTGCCTCCATCGCCGCCGCTGCACACAAGACAGCGGCATCCCCCGTCGTCGGCGACCCTGCCGCACTCCCACAGGGTGCCGCACTCTCTCCTGCGGCAGCAGCACAACTGACCAAGCGCCTGGATGCAATGATCGGAGATACGGGCACGAAAGTGCCGGGACTCGGTGTTATCCTCTACCGCAACGGACAGGAGGTATACCGTCACTTTGCCGGCAGCCGCCGTTTTCTCCGCCAGAACCCGACCACAGCAGAGCCGATCACGCGCGATACACGCTTCCGTATCGCCTCCGTCTCCAAGCAGTTTACGGTATTCACACTGATGCAGCTTGCTGAAGCAGGAAAACTCAGCCTCGACGACGATGTGAGCCGCTACCTCGGCTTCTCTCTGAGAAATCCTGCCCACCCCAATACCCCGATTACAGTGCGGATGCTCGCGAGCCACACCTCATCGCTGCGCGACGGCAAAGTCTACAGCATCCCGCCATCGGTCAGCGTGCGCGAGTTCTTTACCCCCGAGGGCCGTTACTACGAAGACGGTGGTCACTTTGCCCCTGCAAATGAAGCTCCTGGACAGTATTTCTGCTATGCCAATATCAATTACGGACTGCTCGGCACCATCATTGAGAAAGTGACAGGCGAGCGCTTTGACCGTTACCAAAAGGAGCACATTCTAAAGCAGCTGGATACGGCAGCAGACTATGTGCCCGGCAATCTTACGAAGCGCGGCTTTGCAAAGCTCGGCACGATCTATCAAAAGAAGGACGAAAACGGCACCTGGAATGAAAATGGCCCCTGGTACGGCAAGGCGGATGACTATAACGGCCGCCAGCCGAAAGCAGAGTCCATCTACCTGCAAAATCCGTACGCAGAGGACATCCAGGGATGGTTTCCCCTCGCAGGCTATGTGCCCGGCACGAATGCAACGATGCTCTCCCCGCAGGGCGGTCTGCGCATCTCCTATGAGGAGCTGACACACGGTTTGGAACTGCTGATGAACGGCGGAACCTATCGCGGAAAACAGATTCTCTCTCCTGCCTCCATCCAAGAGATGCTGCGCCCCCAATGGCAGTATGATGCAACCCAGAAAAACGGAAACACCGCCGGCGGCACACTGCTGTCCTATGGGCTTGGCGAACTGCAGATCGCAGGCGACAGCACGGCGCGTGTGAACCGCAGCCATGTGGTCGATCTTGTCGGGCACAACGGCGAGGCGTTTGGTCTGCTCTCCGGCGTATTCTTCCGCCCTGGAACGAAGGACGGCTTCGTCTACATCATGAACGGCGAAGCCGTCGCCGAGGACGACGACCCGCGCAGCGCAGGCACATTCAGCGGCAACTACATCTGGGAAGAGGAGATCATGGATGCCCTGACCGAGGCTCTGCTCTCGAAAGATTAAAGCCCCTCTGATAAACCAGCTCCTCGAATCGGCGTAGATTTTTCACCCAAACCAGATGGAAAATCGGACACCGTATATGAGCCTGTGGCCGTTGTTTCATCGAAGTACGAAAAGTTGTGCCAAAAAAAGCTTGAATTCCTTAGTCAATATACAAAGAAGCACTCTGCATGATGAAAACTCTCATCATGCAGAGTGCTTCTTTGTTCTTTATTTATCCTTTAATTCTGACTAGCCTTCTTCTTCTCACGCTCATTGACAATGTAGTTATAGATGAGGACGAAGATGAGCAGCCCGCCCCAGATGATCTGGCGATAGAAGTTCGAGATGCTCTCATACATATTGAGCCAGCTCGATATCATCTGAACGATTAGGATGGCAACGATGACCCCCTTCATGTTGCCCTTGCCGCCGTAGGGATCAACACCGCCAAGCACGGCGATCAGGATCGCCTCCATCAGATAGGACGCACCGTAGTCCGCCTTTGCAGAGTTGAACCGCCCGAGCATAATCAGCCCCGCAGCTGCACTCAGAAGTCCGCTGACCATGTAATTGGCGAGATAGAGACGCATATTGTTAAAGCCAGAGAACGTCGATGCCTTTACGCTTGTCCCCAGCATACGCAGCTTATAACCAAGTGTCGTACGCTCCATAACAAAGGCCGATGCGAGCGCAAGGATGACGAAAATGATAAAAGGCGTTGGTATCCCGAGAACCTTCGCCGACATTGCCCCAGCAATCTGCGGCGGAAGACCTCCAAGCGTACTGCCGTTCGTCAGCACAATCGCCGTCCCCATAAAGAGTGCCTGCGTGCCGAGTGTCGCGAGAATCGGTGTAATGCCGACTGCACCGATCAGGAACCCATTGATGGCTCCGCAGAACATCCCGAAGAGAAGCGCCCCCACGCACGCGGCAAGGATGAGTAGGGTCACTGTAGATTCTGATGTATCAGGCGTAATCAATGCCGGCAACACCTTTGCCACAAGGACGGCAGAGAGATTCGCCACGGCAACAACACTGAGGTCAATTCCTGCCGTATAGAGCGTAAATGCCATGGCAATGGCGAGGAGGCCGAACTCCGGAAACTGTTTTCCCATGGACTGAAAATTTGACACACTCAGAAAGAGGGTTCCTTTGAGTACCGTACAAAAAGCAAAAACCACGAGAAACACGATCATCAGGCGCATGAGATTCTTATCCCTGCGGAAGACTTGACGTAAAACATCCATCACGATTCCCCCCCCTTCGCATCCGATACATGGACCGTGAGTTTACGCTCATTTCTCCGTGCCTGCAGAGCAGAGATCGCCGTACCGAGAATGATGACTGCACCTGTAAACACTTTCTGCCATGTAGTGGATACATCGAGAAGAATCAGACTATTGTCCATGACCGTGAGGAGCGCCATGCCGAGCATCGCACCCCACACCGTCCCTTTGCCCCCTTCCATGCGAACGCCGCCCAGCACACATGCAGCGATAACAGTCAGTTCGAGGCCCTCGAGGTTGTTCGGATGAACGGCGAGCAGCATGGTTGAACGGAGTACACCGATGAGTCCCGCCATGCAGCCCGAAAACGCATAAATGAACACAATGGTCTTAAATACGTGGAATCCCGCGCGCTGCGCTGCACGGACATCTCCGCCAATCGCATAGATACCACGACCAAGCATGGTGCGCTCGAGGATAAACCACCCGATAAAAATAAGCAGCACCATGAGAATAATCCCGACTGGCATATCCGACGTGAGTCCTGAGACGGGATTCGTCACCGACAGCAGTTTCATCTGACCGAGCTCATAGAGCGGCTGGCACAGCGGATACTCACGCGACTTAAAGACCCCCTGCATGATGCCGAAGCAGATACTGCTCGTTCCCAGTGTCACAATGAGTGCGGGAAACCGAAACCGCGCAATGATAAAGCCGTTGACAAGTCCCACACAGAGCCCAATAAGCATCGCCGCCGCAAAGAACAGCAGAGGATTATCCGTCACATGCTCGAGCTGCGAACAGACAATGAACATCGCCATCGATGCAATCGCAGGAAATGAGACATCCACTCCGCCCGTAATAATGACGAACATCTCACCGATGCAGAACATCGCAGGTACGGAAAACGCGCGCAGGAGATCCACCGCATTGTTCCCCGTGAAGAACTGCCCGCTCTTTATCTGAACCAATAGGCAGAGCAAAATCAACACAATACCGACGTAAAACTCTGTCGATGTAAATATCCGCTTCCTCATGCGGCATCCCCTCCTTGATGGGCAAGGCCAGCAAGTGTATTCTCGTCCAGCTCCTGCGTTGATAACGCAACGGCAAGCCGCCCCTGCTGCATCACCATCACGCGATTACAATTCGTCAGAATCTCCGGCAGATCATCCGAGATGATCAGCACAGTGAGCCCCTCCTTCGCCAGTTTACGCACGCGTTCATAGATATCGAACTTCGCACCGATGTCCACACCAACCGTCGGTCCATTAAGGATAAGCACATTCAGATGGATGGCAAGCCACTTTGCTAAGACGCATTTCTGCTGGTTGCCGCCTGAGAGCGTACCGACCGGCGCCTCAACATCGTGCAGAGCGATCGAGAGTTCCTTCTCCCAATAATGCGCCATCTCTTCAATTCTCTGTTGATCCACTGCTCCCAGTACATTGGCGTACTCGTCCCATTTCTCTGTCGAGATATTATCCGCAATCGATTGACTCAAAAAGAGGCCTTCTGTCACGCGATCAGGAGGCAAATAGCCGATCCCATTCTTTATGGCATCGCGAATACATTTAATTTCTATTTTTTCGCCATTTATTCGTATTTCTCCGCTTTGTGGGCGATGGTAGCCAAAAAGAGCTTCCGCGAGCTCTGTCCGCCCCGAGCCGAGAAGCCCCGTAATACCGACAATCTCCCCCTTTTTCAGAGAAAAACTCACATCGCGGAAACCGTTGTCGAGGCTGAGATTTTTTACCTCGAGAACCGTAGGGGCACCATTGTCCTGATAGGTAAAATGTTTCGTGACAATCTCACGCCCGGTCATATAATATGTAAATTTATCCTGATCGAGTTCACTCGTCTTCCCCTCCGCAACATTTTTTCCGCTACGGAAGATTGTATAGTGCTCCGCGATCTCGAATACTTCGTCCAGTTTATGGGAGACGAAGAGAATGGCAATGCCGCGCGACTGCAATTCACGAATCAGTCGGAACAGGGTATCCACTTCTTTTTTTGTGAGACCTGTCGTCGGCTCGTCCATGATAATGAGGCGTGCGTCATTGAGCAGTGCACGGCTGATCGCGATCATCTGGCGCATGCCAAAGGTTAGATTCTCCACGAGCTCATCGAGATCTACATCCAAATTGATCTTCGCAAGTGCTGCCTGTGCCGTCTGCCGCATCCGCGACTTATTGACGATGCTGCGCCCCGAGGCGACCTCCATATTCAGTGCCAAATTTTCCTGCACTGTGAGATTCGGAAAAAGAGATAAATCCTGATAGATAACCTGGATGCCGCTATTAATTGCTATCTGCGGTGTCATGTAGTCGAACGTCTCGCCGTCGATCTCGAGCACCCCACCATCCGGTGTATAAAATCCCGAAATGACATTAATGATGGTTGACTTTCCACAGCCGTTTTCCCCCGCGAGACAATGAACCTCCCCTTTTCGTATGGAGAGATTGACTCCATCCAGCGCCTTGACGCCACCGAAATATTTTTTGATACCGGTTGCCTTCAGAATATAGTCAGACATCCCCCAGCGCCTCCTTCCAATATATAGGTACATAGAGCAAAAGCGCAGAAGCCCGCCGGGGGACTGCCGCGCCTTCGCTGACACATTTAATTAGAAATTGTAGTTATCGACATTGTCCTTGTTGACTGCAAGCCAGCCGGCCCCCATGAAGAGGTGCGGATTGTCCGGGCTAACCTGCAGATTGTTATAGGACTTCAGGCCGAGATCCATGCCAGCCTGCGGAGTCTTACCCTCAAGAATCTGACGCGCAAGCACGCACATTGCATATCCTGCCTCGGCTGGATCCCAAAGCGTGATGTAGGAAAGTGAGCCGTCCTTGATCAGCGCACGGCACTCATTCGGCATACCAGTGCCGACGACAAAGACCTTGCCCTTCAGGCCGAGCTCGTTGATCGCACGCGCGATACCTGGGGTATCCATCGAACTGGTACCGACAAAACCGGTAACCTCTGGATGAGACTTGATAACCTCCTTCGCGACCTGATATGCCTTCTCCGAGTTGTTCTCCGACTCAACGCGCTTCGGGTTATCGAGGAGCTTCACATCCGGATACTTTGCCATTTGCTGCGCGACCGCACCGTTTGCCCACTCATTCTGCGAGGCATTCGTCAGATGTGCGACCATCGTCGTGTAGATGCCTTTGCCGCCCATCGCTTCCTGCAGCTTGTCCATAATGAACGCACCATAGCCTGCATTATTGAATGCCTCAAGGTCATAATCCGAGTTCTTGCACGTGGAGCCCTCATGCGTAATGACAACGATGCCCTTGTCGCGGGCCTCCTTCAGTACCGGGTCACACGCCGCCGGATCAACAGGGACAACACAGAGGGCGTTGATTCCCTGGTTGATCACATCCTGAATGACCTGTACCTGCTGTGCTGCATCGGTTGCCGCCGGCCCCTTCTGATAGGCGTTGATCCCGGTATCAGCAGCATACTGCTTCACGCCCTCATCCATACGTGCAAACCAGCCGTTGGACGAGTCCTTGACGACAACGGCAATTTTCCAGTCCTTCTTCTCGCCCTGCGTCGCCACATCCGTGGTCTCGACGACGTGCGCAACAGACTTATCTGCGCTGCCCTCCTGCTTTCCACTATCTCCGCCACAGCCGGCGAACGACAGGCAGCAGGTGACGCCGAGTGCCACCGCCAAGAGTTTCTTTTTCACGGTCATGATGAAAACCTCCTCATCTTATTCAGGGGATGCCGGGCGGCGGCCCCTACATAACGCCTTTCTGCAGCAGCACGCAGCCATAGGGCTGTCGCTCTCCTGTGGAGATTGTTACAAAAGACGTCTTTGCCTTATCGTAAAAGCTGAAACGATCGATGAAGCCAACACAGGACTCTCCCTCGGGCACATGGCGTTTTACCGCTGCAATGAAGTCATCCCATACCTTGGGGCGGCCGATTTCTGCCCGCTTTTCCTCCATGACATCCATAATCTGCACCGGATGTTTTTCATACTCTGTATCGAGCGGCATCAGTGTCAAAATCGCATCCAGCATTTCCGCCGCACCAATGCCGTCCGCATTAATCGTGATCCCATTCCTCGCCATCGACACGGCAGGATAGAAATCGTCTGCAATGACAACAAGATCGCCGTGTCCCATGTCTGCGAGAGCCTTCAAAAGATCCGGACCGATACACCTTGGGATACCCTTTAACATAATGTACTACCTCCAATCCAATAGATCTACAAAAGGTGAGGCACACTACTCAATGTTGCGATGACGCGCCTCCATCGTCTGTAGCGTCTCATGCAGGCGCTTCACCAGCAACATGACGATAAGATCAAACAGTAAAAAGAGATGCTGCTCAAAGAGGTTGCCCATCGGCTGCTTTGATGGAATCGTACGCGGGTCATTCCCCTTGTATACCATTGCTGGTACAAAGAGGATCGCCTCCGCCTCCGACGGAGTCCGCTCAGCAGGTGCTCCCGTGATGACAAGACGCCGCGCACCGGTTTTCCCCGTCTGATCGAGGAGATAATCAATGTGACCGATTGCACCAGAGCCGTTGACAGCGATGAGAAGATCTCCTGCTCTCATCCCTGGGGTCGTATCGTCCCAGAGCCAATGTACCTCCTTGCCGAGATGCATCAGCCGCATCGCGAAAGCACGTGCAGCGATGCCCTCACGTCCCGCTCCAACGACAAAGATACGTCCTGCCGCCGCAATCTCCACGAGAGCCGCTGCAAGCTGCGTCTGATCCTGCGCCGCAAAAACACTTTCATGCTCGCGGAGCATTAGGCGATAGAGCTCCTCATACTCCTTCATATCGGTCACGCTCCTCTCCATTTTTCTGAACCACGCAGGATGAGATTTGTCGGCAGGAAAATCTCCTGCCGCCTGCGCGCATCTCCTGCATGCTCCGCCTTGTCCTGAATCCGCCGAATCAAGAGATGCATCGCATCTTGTCCCATGCGGCATATATCGCGGTCAACGACACTGAGGGCCGTGCCACTGTAATGCAGCATCTCGATCTCATCGAAGCCGATCAGGGAAATATCCTCACCCAACCGCAGCCCACGCTCGTGAAAATAGCGGAGACAGCCAAGCGACGTCATGTTATTTGCCGCAAAGACAGCGCTCGGCGGGTCGTTCTGTTCCATGAGTTCATGCATAGCGGCATAAGCACGCTCTCGATGAAAATCGCCCTGCACCACATAGCGCATATCCTGCGGTATATTCCACTTGGCAAGGGCCGCCAGATATCCCATCCACCGTTCACTGCCGGGACGAGAATTCTCTGGGCCACGAATCGTCGCAATGCGGCGATGCCCCTTATGTAAAAGGCAGTCTACCGCATCCATTGCGCCGCGAAAGTCTTCAGAAAAGACACCGTCAAAACGTCCATTCTTTAGGTCACGGTCAATCAAGACGACCGGCACATGCTCCGCCTCAAGGGCAAGCAGCCGCTCACACGTCTTTTCGTTTCCCGCATCCACGGGAATTACGAGAATACCTGCGAGCCGCTCCGTGCGTACCACATCAAAGAAGCGATGCTCTTTTGCCACATTATCATCCGTGCCATACAAGAAAATGTTATAACCACTTTCATCCGCAGCGTGCGTCACGCCACGCAGGAGCTGCGAGAAGAAGGGGTTCTCCATGTCTGGGATCAGAAAGCCAATATTCCCCGTGCGCCCCGTACTCAGCTTGCGTGCCAATGCATTTGGTGTGTAGTCCAATGCATCGATGGCGTGCATGACACGCCGTTTCGTCGCCTCCTTGACATGGGGACTACCGTTGAGCACACGTGAGACGGTCGCCGAGGACACCTGCGCACGGCGAGCAACATCATAGATATTGACGCTCATCGCTGCACCTCCTCCGAAGAATGATTCAAGCGAACGTTGTCTCAGGCATTTCATCGTGCTTAGAGCGTCAATTCCCATATCCTTTCTTGTAAGCGATTACATAATGTATTGTATTTCTTTTCTTTGGAACTGTCAATATACTCTTATCTTTTGATTGTATCTTTCACTGCCTCCCCTGCTGTGCGAGAAACGCCGCAAACGCCGCACGATCCGGATACGACATCTGCGTTCCCTTGCGCGTCACGCTGAGTGCTGCAAACGCACTCGCCTTCCGAATGGCCGCGAGGACGTCTCCATCCTGCACATAGCAGCTGGAAAAGCACCCGATAAAGGCATCACCTGCCCCGGAGGTATCGGTCGCATCCACACGGCACGCCGGAACATAGTACTTCTCCGCCTTAGTCATCCAAAGAACGCCGCGCTCCCCAAGTGTGACGATGACATTCTTCAATCCCTTTTCGAGGAGGAATGTCGCCGCGTGCTCGACATCCTCCTGCGTCGCCGTCGGCATCTCGGTGAGAATGGCGAGCTCCGTTTCATTCGGCACGAAAAAATCGCAGGCACATACACGGTCGATAGCAAGTTCCTTGGTCGCGGGTGCGGGATTCAGCAGTACCGGAATCCCACTGCGCCGCCCGAGCTCGATCGTATGATAGACCGTCTCGAGTGGGATCTCAAGCTGCAAGATAATCAGCCCACACGACCTGATATTCGCTTCCGCCGCATCCACCTCGGCCGGCGTGAGTGCATTATTCGCCCCCTTGATGATGAGGATGCTGTTCTGTCCATGCTGATCCACAAAGATAGGGGCAACACCGCTGGACATCCCCTCCACTTTCTTGACGTGAGTCGTATCAACGCCGTATATTTGAAAATTACGAATCGTATTATCCGCAAAGATATCCGCCCCGACCCGCGAGACCATCATGACATCTGCACCGCACAGAGCAGCGGCAACTGCCTGATTCGCCCCCTTGCCACCGCAGCCCAGCGCGAAGTCGGGCGCCTCCAGCGTTTCTCCCGGGGCGGGCATCCGCGTGATATAGGCCGTCAGATCGACCATGTTAGATCCAACAACAGCGATTTTCATGGCACTCAGCCCTCCCCGTTCACGATCTTTACACCACTGCTCGTCCCGAGTCGCGTTGCCCCGGCGGCGATCATCGCCTCGGCATCTGCACGGCTGCGGACGCCGCCCGACGCTTTGACCCCCATCGTGGGGCCAACGGTCTCACGCATCAGTGCGACATCCGCCGCCGTCGCACCACCCGTGGAGAACCCCGTCGAAGTCTTGACAAAGTCCGCCCCCGCCTCCTGGGCGAGGCGGCATGCCGTGCGCTTCTCCTCATCGGTCAGAAGGCACGTCTCGATGATAACCTTTGTAAGCGCTTTCTTTTTTGCTGCGGCAACGACGCCAGCAATATCCGCGCGCACATAATCGTAGTCCCCATCTTTCAGGCGACCAACCGGGATCACCATGTCTACCTCTTCTGCGCCGTCCTCGATTGCCTGTCGTGCCTCGAAGGCTTTCACCGTTGTCGGTGTCGCGCCCTGCGGGAAACCAATAACCGTACAAGTCTTGACTCCAGTGCCGCGCAGCTGCTCTGCTGCATAGGACACCCAGATCGGACTGACGCAGACAGAGGCAAAACGATACTGTTTCGCCTCACTGAGCAGCTGATCAATGCCAGCTTTTGTTGCATCTGTTCTCAACAGCGTATGGTCGATCATTTTTGCAAAGTCCATAAGTCCCTCCTGCTAATATTAGGAATCTTCAATAACAAAATTCTAGCACTATTTCGGCAGCTTGTAAAGAAACCGTTTTCATGGGAGGCAGGATGGATGCAGTAAATCACAGAGAATTTACAACACAAAAAAAGCCACCGTGCGGAAGTCTCTTCTTCGCACGGCAGCCATGCATGCTCATCCGTCGTACGTTAGTGCATTCCCGGCAGCATCCTCGATGGGGAGTGCCGCACGATAACGGGCAATGAACTCCTGCGCGCCGCGCACACCTGCCACGTCGGGGGTCAGCGTCTCTCCGTCTGTCGCCGCGAACACCTCCCGATCCAGAAAATCGGCGAGATCCTCTCCTCTTCCACGAAATGCGTAGAGTGCCAGCACTGCCATTCCCCACGCGCCGCCCTCTGCTGCCGTCTTCATCACCGCCACTGGCACATCGAGCATGTTGGCAAGTACCTGCTGCGCAATATGCGGCGTGCGAAACAAGCCTCCGTGGGCAATCATGCGCTCCATCCGGATGCCTTCCTCCTGCGTCAGGATATCAAATCCAATCCGCAGTGGGGCAAACGCCGCATAGAGCTGTGTCAATACAAAATTTGCCAACGTGAGTGAGCTTTGCGGCGTGCGGACAAAGAGCGGCCTGCCTTTTTCCGTCCGCGTGAGGTTTTCCCCTGAGAGGAAGCTGTAGTTGAGGAGGCCACCACCACCTGGATCCGCCTGTTCCACCTGCTGAAATAACTTTTGATATAACGTATCAGCAGAGACGGGCTGCCCCACCACTGTGACAATCTCCGAAAAAAGACCGAACCATGCGTTGATATCCGATGTGCAGTTGTTGCTATGCACCATTGCCGTCGGCTTCCCGTTCGGCGTCATGACGATATCAACGTCCCGATAAACCTTTTGAAACGGCCGCTCCAGCACATTCATCGAGAAAATGGACGTACCAACGGAGATATTTCCCGTCCGCTCACGGATGCTGTTCGTGGCAATCATTCCCGTGCCCGCATCGCCTTCCGGAGGGCACATGGGGCAGCCCGCCATAAGAGTACCGCTCTCATCCAGAAGTGCCGCCCCCTCGGGCGTGAGTTTACCTGCTGCCCGCCCTGCCATGAGTACACACGGCAGGATGTCATCCAGCTTTTTATGAAGTGCCGCCGCTGCCGGAAGCCCGGAAAATATTTCCAGCATACGCGCATTGTACGTCTCTGTCGTGGGGTCGATAGGGAACATGCCAGATGCATCGTCGATGCCGAGCACCTTTTCGCCGGACAGCTGCCAATGGATATAGCCGGAGAGCGTCGTCATATAGTCGACCTGCGCCACATGCATCTCGCCAGACAGCAGCGCCTGATAGAGGTGCGCCACACTCCACCGTTCGGGAACGTTGAACGAAAACGCGCGGGTAAGCGCCTCTGCGGCCTCTCCCGTCGTATTATTCCGCCACGTCCGAAAGGGAACAAGCAAATCGCCAGCCGTATCGAAGGCGAGATACCCGTGCATCATTCCACTAATTCCCATCGCAGCAACACGCTGAATGGATATCCCGTGCTCTTCTTCCACACGCTGTCGGAGATCCGTATATGCACTGCGCAGGCCGCACCAGATCTCATCCTGATGATAGGACCAATACCGTCCATCAAAATGATTCTTCCACGCATAACTCCCCTGTGCAATCACATTGCATTTTGCATCAATCAGAACGGCTTTGATCCGTGTCGAGCCCAACTCGATGCCCAAAAAGGCCTCACCATTACGCACGATTCCTGCTGCTGTCATATCCATTGACCGCGCCTCCTCATCTATGCCGGGTCTCCTGCTCCGAAGTACGTCAAAACACTTCCGTATGATATTGGGTCTTATCATTATGGTACGCAACCTTATCCATGTCAACCCCAAATACGCTCATATAAAAAGATTAAGTCATGATATGATAAGCATACATTTACACCATCGACTTGATCGCGAAGAAAAAATGAAACACGCATATTATTCCGGTTCAATCTCATCATTTCTTGTGAAAACCGAAGATCATATTCTTGGTCAGCTCATAGTCGCGGATGAACATCAGACAGAGGACCAACAAAAGAACGCATGGCGCGCTGAAATCCAGATCTTAAAGGACCTGCTCATGCCGTTTACCGACAGAGAGATTGCCTTTGAACTCAGCATACCGCGCAGTGTACGATATATCTCGTAACGATGCTGGCGCATCGAATTCGATGAATACGACAACGGCCATTGGACAGGTCATGGACGCCTGTAAAGAGTTGCGCAGGAAGGCATTTGCTTTGTGACCGGTGTCCCCGGCGCTGGAAAAACACTCGCAGGCCTCAATATTGCCAACGCACGTCCATCGGCTCAGCGCAGAGGAACATGCTGTTTTCCTCTCCGGGAATGGTACTCTAGTTGCCGTTCTACAAGAAGAACCACCCGTGATCGCGTGCAGGCACAGGAAAAAGAGAGTACCCGATTTTAATCACTGAATTCGAAGAACTTAATATGATAAAACATAGGTGTGAAAATTACTACATCAATAGATCTCTGTGCAATATCCTAACCCATTCCGCTTCGTACTCCTTCCCCCTATCTCAAAAGAGGCTGTGGCACAAAGTCCGAATAATCTTTTGCCACAGCCTCTACCAGATTTACTGCCGTCCCCCCTGCCTACTGACAATCTTTACGCCGCCGCGTAGGCCACCCAAATCGGGCTGACGCAGACGGAGGCAAAACGATACTGTTTTGCCTCGCTGAGCAGCTGGTCGATACCGGCTCTCGTCGCATCCGTTTTCAGCAGCGTGTGATCGATCATTGTTGCAACGTCCATGTGTTCCTCCTGTCGATATGAAAAGTTTTTTCAGCTCACCGTCCGCAGCACTTCTTATATTTTTTCCCACTCCCACAGGGGCAGGGATCGTTGCGGCCGACCTTCTCCTGCCCTGCGGGGAGCCCAAGCTCTGCCGCGACGCGCTCCAGCTCCTCCAAAAATGCCGTGCGCACGCTCTCATGGGGGAATTCCTGCGTCCGGAACTGCTCGCGCAGCTCCTCCACTGTCATCGTCCCGCGCGCGAGTGCTTCGCGCATCCGCGGGCCGATGCTCGCCGTCTGCCGCTGCGTGAAGTCATGCGGCATCAAGGCGGAAAGCTCGGCCGGCGTATGGCCGCGATTGGAAAACAGACGCGCGTGGTTGGTGTAGTCCACGCAAAGCGCGACAAATTCCTCGACCTCGCTGTCACGCTTCATGACAAGCCCCCACTCCTCCGCCGCGCCAAGGAGGAGATGAACATCGCCGTCGACGCGCACGTCGAAAAAGACCTCCCAGAGTGCGCGCTCTCGCTCGCCTAGGTACCAGTTCTTCGGCATCCGTTTCATCAGAAAGGCCGCGAGCTTTTGCTGCCACGGCGTCGCCTCGACGTACCGCCAATCCGCATAGTACAGCATCTCTTCCTGTGTCGCAGGCACATAGAGCGGCTTTCCCCGCTGCCGGTTGAGCATATCGGCATACCCCTCGTCCGTATCGAACAGGATACCGCTGATGATGCTGCGCTCCTGCGGCGTGTGCGGCGGTTCATCCGCAAAGCACTCGTCCAGTCCCATGATGTCATAGGCCTCATCCTCATGGCGCGCCAGCGCGGCAAACGTCCAGAACTGCTCCTCCGTAATCGCACCACGCAGATGATACGCATGAATCAGCGTCCATGCCTCCGCCAGCGAAATCGTACCGTAGAGATTCGCCATCGCGTAGAAGCAGCTGCGGAGCAGATAGGACTTGCAGTCGGGCAGGCCTGCCGCACGGTACATCTTGTTCAGGCGTCTCCGGTCATACGTCTCGGGGAACTGAATGAACCGCTGTTTGTTTTCGTTTTCCATGGCATTTCCCCTGCGGGTGGCAGAATATACGCGTGACAGGCATAGCGGCGTATGTTTCTATGCGCTGCTCATCTTACATATTACGTTGCTTTTGCAGCACTGTCAAAGAAAATTCACGCACAAGCATCCATCTTCCGCATCGCTTTTCTGTCACTTCTGTTCTTCGGTTGAAAAACCGCCGCCGCCCCGCTATAATGAAAAGAGAATATAGGAAGCACTGATAAATTCAGCGATTCCTTCATCAGCAAAAAGGAGTGCTCACATGGAAGAACTCACACTCAAATACGGCTGCAATCCGAACCAGGTGCCCGCACGTGTCTTTGCCGACGGCGGACTGCCCTTTACCGTACTGAACGGACGGCCGGGCTACATTAATCTGCTCGACGCACTGAACAGCTGGCAGCTCGTGCGCGAGCTGAAGGCGATGGCGGGGCTGCCCGCAGCGGCGTCCTTCAAGCACGTCAGCCCGGCAGGCGCGGCACTCGGTCTGCCGCTCA
>ERZ773014.862-NODE-862-length-19945-cov-3.603922_pt1 | contig 19945 bp, 16 predicted proteins | sample MGYA00580841_ERZ773014 | MGnify/ENA primary metagenome ERZ773014 (study PRJEB29015, sample SAMEA2737989) | human oral metagenome | biome: human oral; feature: human-associated habitat; material: dental | place: China | collected 2067 ...
CTCCAGCTTTGTGGAGGAGTCAGAGGATAATTCAATTTTTGAGATCTTCTTTTGCCTCATCATCAAGAGTGTCATAGAGGGGTTTTACTCATGGAGATTGGAAAATGTTTTCAAGCCCTTCATTCAAGAGTCAGAGACTATTATCAATCGCAATCTTTCCTCATTTTGTATTTGCTAGTGTATTAAATTTTGCAGTTATTGGTGCTAGAGCTGTGTTAAATCCAATCTCTCCAGCTCATCATAGCCCTTTTATTCCATCAGAAATAATTTCTCCTTTAGATTTGTAATCGGCGTTTCACAGCCTTTGCATGCTAGTCAAAGCTTTATCTGCCCCATGAAGTGCCCCATGAGGAATCTGTAATAGTCCTTTTACAGGAGCATTGATTAGTGAAAGGTTCGGATACTGTTGAGCAAATTCTTCAGATGCTTGCATATAGGGGTCGACAACGTTCTCACTTAGTCGGGTATTTGCTCTATGAGTGAGGTTTTGAGCTGTAGCAGAAAACTTTTGAAGAATAGTTCATCCTATTCAAAAATGCGCCTTATCAAATCCTGACAGTTTAGCGCTGATCCCTTCTTGATACCATTTTTGAAGTTCTGGATTTGTATTGATAACATAGTTTGCAATTTCGGTATCAGTAATATCTTTAGGGACTTGGTAGTTAGCTCTTACTTGAGTTGCTAGTTCTTGCACTCATTGGAGAACTTCCATATACCTTTTCCCCTCATCACTCAGAACGTTTTGATCGATGGTAGCAACCTTTTTGAGATACTCTTTTCTTTTGTTGTCTTTCTCTTTTGCTTGAGAAGGTTTCAAAAATTTGGGCTCAGAAAGGAGCTCGGGATAATACTTGTGGATTTCTTTCAAATCAACAGCTTCCCCTTTAGAAACAATAGGAGCAATTTCTGCCTGAAGCTGTAGTGCGCTTTCAATGTTGTCTGCAAATTCAGGATAATGCTCTTCTATCATCTCCCTACTCATTCCCCCTTCGTTTTTTTGAACATCAGCCATAAAAGAATACATAGCATTCCTTTTCTGATTATAGTCATTAGAAATGACTTTGTTTTTTTCATTGATTTTACTTTGCTCACTCGGAATCTCTAGTTTAGGCTTGTTAGTATTATAAGTTGGGGTAAAACTTTTTAAGGGATCAGGAATAAAATTTTGATTTTGAAAATCAGTAAAACTCGGAAGCTCAAAAGAATTATTCCCTTCCAGAGCAATACTCATTTTTGGGGCTATGCTCATAGGAGCAGAGAAAGTTTGTCTGCTTGTATTAGAAGACTGAGGGATTTTTGTCATAGGTGGCTCGCTTTTGTATTTTTGAGCATTAGGATTCACGCTCATACGAGGTATTGGAGTCATAGGAGCTTTATTTTCTAAAAATCCTCCATCAGGAGTATTTAAACTTGAACTTTGCTCTAATTTATTGAGAGGATTGTTTGGAAGAGTTTTAAGAAGTGGATTTTTGTCAAGCCAAGGAAGAAGAAAGTTTTTCATGCTTACAATTATCAGAATAAATCCCTCAAAAGATAAGTAAAAAAAAGATGTAAAAAAATTTTTTTACAAGAATTTTTTTGTTACCATACGATCGGTATTTATATTCTCTCCATTCTCATGAAAAGCCTCTACCAATTCAGACTCTTAGATGAATTAAAAGCTTCAGACTCTCAGGTTAGAATTTCGCAACTCATTGGGCGAAGAAACGAAGACTGATCTTTGAGAGATGTTGAATTTCAAAAAGAAACGGTCGTTCTCCAAAACGGTGATGGTTCAGTTTTTGAGATGGCTTTTGCTTCTGCAAGCGGGGGGATACTTACTTTCCATAAAAGAGGATTAGATGAAAACAATCCTCCGGTAGAGAAAGTGTATAATAAAAAAACTTGGGGGAACGGAACAAAGTGTTATGTAACCGCAGGAGCTGGAGACTTTATAGATAAAGATGAAGCTCAAGTATGGAACGGAGAACAAACTTTTACTGGGTGAGTCCTTATTCAAAAGGAGCTGAAAGCTGAAGGGCAAATTGATGCAAAAAGAGGGGTAAAAAATCCGATCTTTGCAACCAAAGAAGAAGCTACTGCCTATTTCACTGAAGCAGAAAAAGTAGAAGGCTTGCTTGTAAATATCAAGGGGAATACTTACAGGCGAAATAGTATTACAAAGTCTTGGGAAATGTTGGGACTAGCAGATATTAACCAAGAAAAAGTCCAAGAAAATAGCACGAAAATTTCCACCCTAGAGGAGAAGGTCCAGGCTCAAGAAGAGAAGGTAGAGAAACTGAAAGAGGACAATTGAGCTGATCATCTAGAGTTGCGTAGTTTTTTTTGAGACAGAGAAAAAAATGTTGCTCCTGCGGAAGAAGTAGTCTTCGTTAGGCAAAAATTACCTGCATACGAATTTTCTAACCTTGAACTTAATCTCGGGAAAGATGCAGCAGACAAAGAAATCCACATTCAGAGATTCTCTAGCGGAAAAACAAGCAAACAAATTTCCTTAAAACTAAAAAAGATTCAACTCCCTATTACAAATATTGAAGTAGAGGTCCGTAAGGGTGTTGTTGTCAATGTTGATACTGAAACCTGCTACTGGTATGGAGGAGAACTCCTTGCAACAGGGGTAATCACCAACAACAAAATCACGGTGGACTATAGTAAAATTATAGTAGAACTGGATAAAGCAATAAATCTCCCTAAAGGTGGACTCTACTCTATCGTTCTCAGGCAGGCTGGAGGGGTAGTAAATGCAGTGAACTACTACCAAATTGGATGTGATACAACACAGCGATCAACAGCATTTGGGGCAGTAAAAATAAATGGCGGAGCAAGGACGCCAACAAGATGGATGGCTTTTTGCGATAGTGAAGCATTTTTGGAGGAGTCTGTAGTGTTGTATAGACCCCAAAACGATCAGGAGGTGTATTCTATAGCTAGGATGGGGGATTATAATAGTGGGGAAGGAGAGACCATTGAATTTATTTGTCCTATTGATAATCCGTTGATAAGCTTTAGGAATGCTACAAGCGGTTCGTATTGAATGGTAACTGGATTCTATTTCATTCAAGATGGAAAAAGATTTCCAATTAATCGGAATAGACCACCCCAAAAAGTCCTTCTAAAGAGATGATCCGTTAAACTCTGTCTAGAGGGATATAGGTCTCATATCGTCGAGATTAAACTAATGTTTAATGCCAACTCTGAGGGTCTGAAGGTTATAGGTAAACACGGAACTCGCTACACCCTAGGAGAGAGTTATTGATTTGGACTGGCTGGATTCTTCAACGACAAGTGGGTGGGACCACAAATCGACACTACCAATCCTACTGCCTCAGCAACCACAGGGACGATCGCTCCAGGTAATTATGTTTCCTATCTGACAGTAATTGGACCCGATGGGAAGAAATACAAAATCTGAGCGTATGCTGAATAATTTTATCCCTTATCTATTCATACTATGCAAACAACTATATGAACACGTCCAGATGGAACAAAGTTCTGGGTTAATCCCAGGCTAATCCATACCTATATTAACTGTAGATTAGAGACCAGAGAACCAACAGCGGAAGAGATCAAAGAGTTAAGAATCCCTGAAGCAATTATTGAAGTTATTATTCCAGAAGAAGTCTACAAATCTGACCAAATCCAACAGTTGATTGGTGGGTTCCGTGCAATCTATTCTGGACTGGATATTAGAACTTATGAGGGGAATACTCATATTGGGAACATAGATCTCGCAGATATTAAAAAATTCATTACAAAAGAGATCTATGAGCAATTGAGGGGACTCTGAACTATCCGACCTCCTCAGGTGGTAGCTTTATTTGAGGACAAACCTAAAGATGAGAAACCTACTGCATAGCCTAGCTCTCCTGATCGTAGCTCTAGCTCTGGCGGTGGTATTGCTACCGCTGGGGCTTCTATGGACAGTGGGAGAAATCTGATTCAGGTTTTTCTTCCCTTCTGGCAACTCAGCGAGCAAGAAGGGGCTCTGATACTTAGGTGGGATCTTCCGTAGTGTGGCTATTGGGATAGACCAGATAGGAAACTCGGTCTGTAGGGACTTATTCAATCGCTGCCTTATAACTACTGGAGGATACAAGTTTGGGAAAGTGCAGGAGACGATTAGTTCAGTTCTTGGGAAAAACCAAGAAACCTGAACTCTGACTTGTCTTTGAGCTATTATCGTTAAGCTCTTAGATACCCTAGACAAAAACCACTGTAAAGACTCAATTCAGCATTTTAATTCTTAATACTTACATAAAAAAATGGGATTAGAAAACGAAATTAAAGCTACAGGTAACGCTCTCCATTCACTGACAGGTAGCGAGAGAGGAGTATTTATGTTCCTTATGCTCGTATCACTAGGATGTATCGTGTTCTTGATTATCTATTTTCTGCAGTCTATAAATGGGATAGTAGCAGATCACAATAAAGCACTAGGAGAGCAAAGAAAAGAGTTTATAGAAGCTCAGAGAGTGAGAGATACTGAGTTTGTTACCGCAATCTATGGTCTCAAAACCTGAGAGAGACCTATTAGATAGTTTTTATTTTTTTACAGATTATATCATGAAACAATTATGGCAAAACAAAGCATTTAGAGTGCTCTGTTGGCAGATGTTCAATGCTTGAGTAGCATTCTTAGTTACAACTCTAACAGGAGTTAAAGGAGAAATGCAAGTAGTTATTGTCGGACTTGCAATTCCGCTCCTTAATCTGGTTACAAAATGGGTCAATACCAACTACTTCTGAGACCTAGGAGTAGAGAAAAAACCTGAATAATTCAGACTTATTTTACTTTTTTATGGATTAGAAATGGACGAAAAAGAACTAACAAATGTCGTGATTAGCAACGACACCGAAGGCTTCACACAGGAAGATTATCTGCACATCCCTGGATATGCAACCGTGATGGAAGAGTATACTGGCGAAGCTGATTTACCTGAAAAAATCGTGTATAACAATACACCGATTTTGGATCAGGGCTCAGAGTGAGCCTGTTCTGTCTTTTGAATAACCAAAGCCGAAAATGAGGCTGATTGGTTTGACTCTAAGACTCAGCTCGATGCGATGAAAATCTGGAAAGAAGCCATCGCAAACGGAATTATTCCAGACGGTGGGAAGAATGGTTGGAGTATGTCTGGGGCTTTGAAGCTGATGAAGGATCTCGGCTATATTCAGTGATACTACTTCTGTAATACTTCTTCTGAAGTGAGACTAGCACTGAGTAAAAAGCATATGTGCTACACTGGAGCGAGATATATCCGCTGGCATCAGACTGGAGTGAGTCATATGCTAACTCCAGATAAGGACGCAAATGCCGGTCATTTGTTTGCATTGACTGGTATCGATCACGAAAAATATCATCATCCAAATTCTTGGACAAGCGGTCGAGGAGATAAAGGATTTTTTTACACTCCTTTTGGTCTCCAAAAGTGGCTGTATTCTATCGTAGCTATTATTGATAAAAAGAACGTTAGTCCTGAGGTGGTGATTGATAGCCAAGACTCAGAGAAGATGGTTAAAATGAATATCCGAAATGGAAAGTTGCCGAATGAAGCGTTGCTCAAACTTCACGCTGTTCTTATGGTTATGAGAGCTTTTTATGATGAATTTGATAATGACAGGGCAATTCAGAAAGCCCTACAGCTCTGAATCGTTCGTTCTGTGCATTGACCTCTCACAAAGAGGCGATTCCTCAAGATGATCTTCGTTGCGATGAACTGAAGAACAAGCAGAGAAGAGCTTATCCCTGATCTCGCAATAGAGCAAGGCATCATCAAGAGCAAAGTCTGACTCGATGAACCGGTGAAGAGGTATCACGCTTCATTGATGATTGCGAGAGCTCTCAGGTTCTCAGGTAAAATTGAATAAAGCTAGGGTCTGCTTAGATACCAGGCACGCCTCCATAAGGGGCGTGTTTTTTTGCATTGACTATCTATCCAAAATAAGTATCTATTTTGAGAGTATTTACTTCTTATTTTAGAACAAGATGTCAGAAACTCCTGAACAGAGAACCGCTAGAATAACAATGGAAATAGAAGAAGAGAGAGAAGGGAGGCATAAAAAAATGGATAAAGAATTTGAAATTCAGAGAAAAATTAAAAAATCAGAAGAAAAAGAACATAAAAAAATCAAAAAAGAAGAGAAGGTAGAAAAGAAAAAACTGCTTCTACATAGAATCAAAATATTTTTACTTAAAATGTTTTGATTACTATTTGTCATCCTCAAGATTTTGTTCTTCACACTTCTTTGAATTGGGATTGTATGGTTGATAATCCGATTATTTTTTTCTTTTCCAATTCCAATGATGGCAATTATGGTTGCCCTTGCCGTAATAAAATATCTATTTTTTAGTTAAAAAGGAGCAGTAATTGCTCCCTTTTTTTATGTCCTAGATAGTCATCAATTGATCTTCTTTCCATTTCCTTGGATCCCCCTCGTTTGGTAGGAATTTCCTCCATTCATATAGAGTTGTAATCTTGCATTATTGTCTATGAGGCTTTGTGAATCAAGAAGAGGAAGGTTGAGGTCTTGTCTTACACCATTAAGATCGGCAAGTATCTTATTTTTCATCGTTGCTATCTTTACTTTTGCATTTTCGTATTTATCATTCATGTCTGGAATAAGTGGCTCAAGCCATTTGGTTTCCGATTCAGTAACATTAGTGCCATTCATTTGGTTTCTGAGTTGAGAATAGATAGAAACGATTTGCGAGTTGATAGCTTGTGTTTCTTTTCCTCCAAGCCATTTTGAATACCCCTTACTCCGCCTTCCAGAGATTGGTCAGAATTTCTTTTCTCCTTCAGTCATTTTCTCCTCCAATTCGTCGATCATCTTAATCATAGAAATGGCTGTTGATTCTCTGACATTCCCTTTATTTTCCGCCTTGGCTTTAAGTTGATTTTCCATTAGCTTGATGGCTTGAATTTTATTTCCTTTGTTGATATAATCTGAAACTTTCCCATAGAAATCTTCAGAAACCTCTCCAATTCTCGCATGGTCTAGTATCATTTGAGCGAACGGCTTATCTTTTTCACTCACTTTGAAACCCATAAAGGTTAATACGGCATCTTCAGGACTCATTCCTGCTTGATAGAGCTGTTTTGCTTTACTATAGAGATTCTTTAGCTCAGTATCACTATTCTTTAGGGAGGTTGGCACAAGATTATAGATTTTTTGTTCATAGCTAATAGGGATTCCGTTATCCGACATCGGTTCATTAGAGATTTGAGGAATATGATACCCGAATACTGCATTTTTACCACTTGCCTCTGGTGTAAATGTTCTTGAGAATACTTTTCCATCTCCTTTAGCATTGGATTCCAAGGTAGTGATGGTTCCATCTTCATTTACTGATGTCACAATAGCCACATGTCAGTATTGTGGTTTTGTAGGGCTATTCATAATAGCGATAGCTCCAACCGTAGGAGTTGTTGAATTGATTTGAGCCTTCTTATCTTTTATTGGATCGGTAAATATCCTTTCTCCTCAGAGAGACTGTAAGTAGTTATTCACAAATGATCCACATTGTCAGCCCTTGCTTCCTATCGGGTGATTATTTGCAAAATTAGAGAGTGCATTACCACTAGCCTCATTCTCTCCTCCGCCACCTTGCCCAAAATAGGTAATTTTACCTGTGTTAGGATCGTAAACACCCCTAGTATCTTTTCCAATCGTTATTGGAGCATAGGATTTACCTCAAGCTTTATTAAATCCAGAAAAATCTGATCTTCCCACAAGATTGCTAATGGTTTGTGCTGGAGTATAGCCTTTATTGAGCATTGCTTGGATTTCTCCTTGATATTTCATTCCTGCACCTGGAGCATAACTTTCTAGGGTATTAACTGTTGCTTGCATTTGATAATTTAAGACTTCATCTATTTGATCTGCAAAACCATGTTCTTGAGCGTATTGCATAGCCATTTGAGGGGTCATATACATACTTTCGCTCATAAACTGTTTTTTCTTTGCATTTGTAAACTCCAGTTGCTTGTATTCATAGTTCATAAGATCTGTTTTTGCATCAATCAAACTTTTAAGATTGGCTCTTGCATTTGTTGAAGCATCCATATAGATTTTTTGAGCTGATTCTATAAAACCTTTTGTTGCTTCCGCTAAAGCTTTTTGTCCTTCCATACTAACGAGTCCATATTTAGATTGAAGTTGTGCTACTCCCGAAATATAAGCATTTTTTGCTTGCACAAGAGACTCATTCAGTTGTCTTACCATATCGGCATCTTTTCTTTCATAGGCTCTTACTAAATCCATTTTAATATCGTTAATCTGGATTTTCCCTCTTTCATACTTGGTTGTCATATCATCCAATATCTCCTTTGCCTGAGTTTGAATTTCCTGAAGCCCTTGAATTCCTCTTGAACTGAATCCTATCCCTGTAAGCCCGGCAAGTATATTCGCATTCCCCTCATTGATCTCATTTTGCCTTTTTTGTCTTTCATAGTTTTTTTGGTGGGTTTCTGTAAGTCGTTGTAGATCTCTATCCTGCCTCTGCATAGCCAATTCATGGTCTTCCTTGAGCCTTTGTCTTGCAATATCTGTTTCTTCAGAGAGCCTTGCTTTTTCAGTATCTGAAAGATTATAATACTTACCAAGTCTTGTTGCTTGACTCCCTTGTTTCAGAAGATTGAGTTGATAAACTTTATCTGTAGTCCATCAAAGTTTATCTGCAATTTGTTGAGCGTTCATTCCCATTCATTCCAGTTGTCCCATCTTCTCAAGATCAGATTTAATTTCTGCTTGAGATTCTGGAGAAAAAAGGCTTAAACCTGATTCCATATTTAGGTTAAGCTTAGAGAGGTCAGATTGATTCCCAATAAATGATCCAAGCATTTTTTGCATATCTCATGCAAGCCTATTTCTTTCCTCTGGGTTAGTAATATCGTATGCTCCTTTAGCTGAGTTGAGAAACTCTTTGAGCTTATAAAAAGCCTCATCTCCATAGGTTTTTTTGAGTTGATCAAGATCTCAGAATTGATCAAAGTTGGTTTTTAGAGTAGTGTTTACAAATTTCCAATACTCTTCATCTGACAAATCACCTCCTTTATTTTGTGGGGTTTGCTGGTTGAGATCGTATTTTCCCTTTTCATCAAAATAGTTTTGAGTATTTGCTTTGTTTATTTCTCAAATCCTGTTCCAAATTGCCGAAACAGTATTGTCTTTATCTGCTTGGTTCGCATTCGCAAAATCTCAAAATTGACCAAGATATTGTGCAATACCTTCTTTGCTATCTATTCCTTCATTGTAAAAAGCATTTGCCAAAAAATCATTTCTCTGAGTTAAGTAGCCAGGATTATTTTTCTCATAGTTTCTAGCATTATCATTCCAAAGAAAACCTGCACCGTTTTTTGCAACATCAGAAAGTCTAACTTGACTATAAGTGATCCCTACCCCTTTTCAGCTATATTTAGGAGCAGATGACGCACCGCCGAGATCTCCATAATTCCCAAGAGTTGTTCATGGCAAAATGTTCCTTGGTTTAGTAGGGGTTGCTGAGTAGTTAGTAATAGGGTTTCTATATTGAGATGAGCTGTTGGAATCGTAGAGGTTATCTACCGCTTGTTTACCTCCTGTTTGAGCGGTAGATACGAGCTTATCATAAGATTCTCCCATATAATCACTTTTTTTGATCCCAAATCTACTTTCCATTACGGAATCAAATTTATCTCCATACTGCCTCTTCCCTTCTTGGATAGTTTTCAACATGAAATCATCCTTTTCCCTGTTTTGCCCCCAAATATACGGTTTTACAGCCATTATTTATACTATTAAATTATAAATCCTTTTCTAATTTCGCATTATTTGATTCGTTTTTCCCTTTTTCGGAAATCTCTCTATCTCAGAGTCCTATCAGCCCGATACTTCATCAACTGAGACAGAAATCTCATGGTCATGTTCCAGAATACACTAGCTCTATCTTTTTCCCCCTCGCCCTAAGGTTTCCTGCAGTAATTCCATATTCAAAAGGAATCATTCCATTTTTAGAAAACTCTGCATTGTAGGGACTTCCTCATAGAGATTCTGATCATGTTCACGCCATTTCTGCGGTTTCTCATTTGATATTACCTTTGAATTTAGAAACCCCATCTACTACTACTTCTATACCAATACTTGCTCAGTCTTCTATTTCTCCATAAACATTCACTTCTCTAAATTCCTTTCTGATATTTGGATTTCCAAAACTCAGAGGAGCATTCCTTCTTTCCCAAATAATTGGTTGCCCATTATCCATATTCCCAGTATCATCCAAATAGATTTCTCCGTTGGTATCGCTTCCTGCATAGTATTTCCCATCACATTTTTCCACATCTGAGAAATACTTATTAGTATCTATGAGGAAATTATCGTTAATGACATCATAAACCAACACGACATTATTAAATGGCTCTCATTTTTCTTTCAGATGAAAGTAGACCTGCTTTTTCTCCTTGTTATAATAACCAAAACAAGAAGACTGATCCTCATCAAGTGAATCCAAAAACCTTTGAATAGACTGCCCAGCACGGTCGGAAAGATCCCCAACGCTAATGTCAGTTACTCATGGGATAAATTCTAATGCTCTTACCTTGTTTCCTTTTGCAAAAAAGAAAATTCTGTCATCAGCTACCACTACACTACGGCTTGATGCTACACGGTTTTCTCAGGCAATCGGAGTAGCATATCTTGAGGTAACAGAACCTACCGTAACGGTATCCTTTGTAAGGACTTCAATAGTATTTGCAGTGAAGATATAGACCTTCCCCTTATTTGAGCTGATAGCTTCAATATCAGAGTGGAAAAATAGATTTTCACTTCATGTTCCTACGAAATCATAGCTATCTGTTGGAGTATTTTTTGTGATACCTTTTGAGATATAGAGCATATTCTTATTTTCTCATCCTCAGACAAGGTAGACGTTTGCACTAAAGACGGTTCAGAATCTCGGATTTGCTCCACTAGCAATTTTTGAAGTATCTAGAATTGTAAAAGTCCCTTCTTTCCTATTAAATACTTTCGGAAAATTTTTCCCATCCAAGCAAAAGATAAAGTCATTATAGACCACAAAATTTGTTTGTTCTTTTTCGTCAAAGGTTGTCCCTGTTTTTCCTTCTAGTCCTCCTGTTTTTAGGTCTACCTTGTAAAATTTCCCTTTGCAAATCGCATACAGTTCTCCTTTGACTGCTACGAGTCCTTGGATTTTACTCTTTATCCCATCAGGTCAGTTGCTAATTTTCTGATAACCTTTCCTTACGGTAGTAGTTCCGTTGATTGTTCTGATATTTTTACATCAAACGCAAAAAGATTCAGGCACGAGATGAATTCCTTTGTCTGCGATAAGCCCCCTTGCAAAAGGAGTTTTTAAGTTAATGGTAGTTATTCCTTCAGTAGCCATTTTAAGAAATAGGAAACTAAAAGAAGTCAGGAGTTCTCATGATGGATTTTTTCACTTTTCTTGTTGATTTTTTCGTTTCTGAAGCATATTCAGAGTAAAGCAATCCAACGGATTTATATCCCTTATTCAAAATCGCCGTTGCTTTGTTCACTTCAGAGGTATCTACCAGAATTTCTCCAGCTACGATATAAGCAATGCTATTGATTCCGTAGTTATCAGGCAATCCACATATATCATCAGACTTGTTCATTTCTGGGAGCTTTGTTTGATAGGCAAGCCTCAACTTTCCCTCGTATCCATAAATTGCGATATATCTTTCATCTCATTCTTGATCTCTATAAATAACATAACATGGATATTCAGTGATAATCTCACTTGTCCTATAGTGAATCAGTTTTTCGTTGTTTGGCTTAAAAATATCAAGAGGCTTTTTGCAGTCTTCAGGCAACTTAAAGAGCCTTCTGACTTTTTGCTCTTTCTGAAAATCGGTAGTATTCTGAATTACTCCATTTACGACTTTTACAATCTTTACCATCCCATCAATAAGGAGGGGAAATTGCTCATCATTTAGGCTTACATCATCAAGAGTAGCAGTCGCTTCATCTTCATTGACACTCATAACCTCATACTCCTTTTTGTTTCGGTCTAAGATATAATCTCTATGGAGGAACCCCATATCTCCTCATCTGATTTTAGCACCTGTGAGGATGTTTACGACTTCTCCGCTAATGATTGCATCTCTTACACTATGAATTGAAGGAATCACATCTCTTTCCTTATGATAAATAGTGCTGGTTTCATCTTCCCCCAGTATTCAGTAAACTTTGTCTACGATTTCTTTTAGAGTATTAGATTTCATCAGCACTATGACATCATATAAAAAAGATGATTATTCTGTTTTTATCAATTCTTCAAAAGATAGTCCATTCTCCTCAAAGAGTTTTACTAGATCAGTCTTTTTGGTTGCTCCATCAGTAGAGATATTAGCCTTAGCAAGAGCCTCTTCTAATACTTTTTTTGGAACATCTTTGAACCTATCTTCAGTCTCTTTCTTATAGGTTCAATTTCTAAGCTGCTCTATTACCTCTTTCCTTTCCTCTTCATTGGTGATAGCTTCAATTATTTTTCGCTCTTCATCACTCCGAGGAATGCCCATTGCCTTTGCATCACCTCTTATTACGAGTTTATTCCAATCTGGTCAAATCATTGTCATGTCGTCATTCATATAAAGGATAAAAAGGCATAGCATACCTCTTTGACGCTATGCCTCAATTTCTTAGGCTTGATTAGTTCCTTTAGACCCTCTAATATATGGAGCCCATCCGAACCCTCTTGAGTAGAGGTAATCGAACAGAAAATGCCAATTGGCATCAGGATTGAACTCCTGAGGCTTGTTCAATTTTGGATGCTGAGCCCAGAAAAGTTTAAAGGTGTTTTTCACCAGTTTAGAGTTATACATAAACCATTGCTTAGAGGTATCCACCCCAGCAGAAGTGGTTGCAAGTTTGCTCCATACCTTCACCTGGAATTTTCCTTTAAATGGGTTTACATCGTTATTATTTCCACCAGGCAAAAGAGGAGAGCTAACCAATCTTAGTGCTAAATCCTCCAAGTCAGGAGCTACGAGAATGGTATCAAGCTCTATTGGTCTATTGATCCCATTAGGGTCTTTATAGAGATATGCATCTCTTCTAGCAGCTGCAAGGGCTTCATAGGAAAGCTCTGGATTCTGTGTAGATCCTTTGGTAATTAGATTACTAAAGGTAGCAGAAGTTGATCCATTAGTATGGGCACTAGAGAAGAGCGATTTACCGTTCCCTCCTACTGGAGTAATCGTTTCTCCATATACGTCAACATAGGCGGTAGTAGAGAATCAATTAGAGAGAATATCAGCCAAAGACTGATCAATTTTATTCATTCCATCATCCACAATGGTTCTGACATTATCTTCTATTTGATCAAATTCATCATAAATTCTAGCTGGTTTTGTTATAATGACATCAGCACCGTATTGGCTTTTCTGGAGCGTTAAATAATCTCCCTCTTTCCCGGTTGCCTCAGGGAAATTTTGCCCTTCGGTAATTTTAGCCACTCCAGCGACTCCATGATTGAGTTTGATATTATCGTGTCTGTTTGAGTTCATTTTCTGATCGAAAATATCATAACCAACCATATCGTCAAGAACCGTCGCCATTGCGTCATTATAGACCTCATCGATTCTTTTCACATGGTCGGTAAGGTCTTTATATTTTGCGGTTGTGAGCATTCTTCTTTATACAACAAATAAAAACGTTTTAGGACTTCTTTTTTTTGTAAATATCACGAATATCCGCACTTTTAGGTTTGGTATCCTGATATTCTGGGGTGGTTATCCTATTCCCCCCTCCTATCACTCCAGCACCACGTAATTCATCCTCTTTAGAGATTTTTTCCTCTATTCAGAGAAGTTTCCGTGCCTTTTGAGTGTATTTACTGACGATTTCAGGGGTTAAATCCCTATCGCCAAGAAGGTCATTAAATTCCTCCATAAACTGAGATTTGGTCTTCGCATCCATTTTCTTATTAGAAATGAAATCTGACAAATCTCTTTTTGCGAGTTCCTTCGCTGTGGATTTCTTGATCTTTGAGTCTACATCATCCCCATTATCAAGATTTCCAGAGTAGGAATCATCTCAGTAATTCTCTACCAGTTCATCATACAAGTCCTTGGGATCATCGTAGCCGAAGTTTTTAGCAACTTCTTTAGCGACTCTCTTATCGTTCTTGTAATACTTAAAGAAGGCTTTGTTGTCTTTAGCAACATTCTTGATTGCAGTCAAGACTTGCACTTCCTTTTGGCTTCCGTTGTAATCTCTTTCTACTTTTCTGAGTCTCTCAAGCTCTGCTTGGTTGGCTTCATAGTCAGCTTTAGATAAACTTACAACATCATCCTGATGAGTTCCCTGTTCCTTATTGGCTTCAAGGTTCTCTTTGTTTTCTAGTGTTTCCATTCCTTTGACGGCTTAGGAAGTAAAAATTCTGAATGAAAAACCCCTCAGGTTTTATCATTAACACGAAGAGTTTATCAAAAAAATTCTTGTAAAAAAATTTTTTTACATCTTTTTACTGACTTTTTTGCTTTTGTTCGGTTTTTGCGATATTGAGCATCAATTTTCTGATGATCATGTCTGCAAAAAGGATTGCTCCATCTCTTACCGCAATAGCTTCGGAGCTGTGGGTCTTTTTTTGATCAAGCAATAAAGCATTTTTCGTAGACTTCATAGTGTTGATCATTGCAGATAAGATATTGAGAGGAAGTCCCTCAATCATTTTGATTTCGCTATTGCTGAGACATTTCTCAAAGGAGATTCTCGCTTCCTCTAGGGAGTGGTAGCTTTGGAGCTCCTGTTCAAGGTGTTGCACCTTCTTTAAGAGTTCATGGTAATCACGGTTGCTGAGTAGTTTCATTTCAATTATTCATAAGATCTAAAGATTCTCCTCCATCAAAGGAGCTTACTGCCTTGATAATTTCGGCTTGTTTCTCTCTCAAGTGGTCTTGAGAAGTTTTTAGATTGATATTCTCAGGGTCAATATCATAGACCATATCTATTCTTTTGTTCAGTTCTTCAATGTTGATTAGACTTGGATCGCCTCAAAGGTTGATGAGTTGCACTTTGGCATTGATATATTTTTGGAGATCTTCTTTTTCTAGCGATTTGAGAATGTTTGGCGTTGATGGAGTAGTGATATGGACTTTCAGCTCACTTAATCCCTCAAAGACATTATCATCTAAATAAAAGAAATCTTCAGCTCATAATGCATCTTCTATTCCTGAGATCGTTTCCCCATCTCTTTTCAGCTTTTTATCCTTTATTTTTATTTCTTTTTTACTTTCTACACTATTCTGATTTTCATCAATCACGATCTGAGTTTCAAGATAAGGAGCAAATTGCAGGATATTAGAGAGTGCGAGAGAAAAAGCCCTATCTAGTCCGAAGTCCCTTGATTCCGCAACGGTCTTGAGTCTATTATTCTGCTCTTCCTTCATTATTCCAGCTTCAAAAGCTGTCTTAGCTGGAGAAGTATAAGGAGCTTTTTGGTTAAGTCCTGTTGCCTGAATACCAAAATCCTCCATAATTCTGAGCATCTCTATCAGTTGTCCGATGTTAATGTTAGGAATAAACGGCACGACATCGCTCGCATTCCCCTCGGTCATATTTACGATGTTGATTTCTCCGCTTTCTATGTAGATGTCATCCACTTCTACTCCAGCACCAGCAAAAAGCACTCCTCAAGAATTGAGCCAAGCCCCATTTACACTTGCGTTGAGGAAGTTATAGATTAGCCCCTTACAGACTGCGAACCTCTGGGGGATTCCTTCTCCATAGAGTGAATCAGGAACTGCATAATGCTGAATCGGAGTAAACGGACACTCTCCATGAAGAGCCTGATAGTATCCATCATAAATCAACCATTTTTCGTTAGCCACAATACAGTATTCTGCGGTAATAACATTGAAATAGTGCCAAAGTCTGACAATTTTTACATTATTTTTCTTCTCATCTTCAGTAGTTCCCACCGATTTCAAGTATTTATAGTTTTCAAGCGGTTCCTCATCTTTAAAGAATCTCGCTTTAAACTCTTGCACAGGGATTCTTTCTTCATAGATACAGTCTATTACTTCATCAATACTTTTTGCTCCTTCATCAAATCGAACATCTCTCACATCCACTTCTTTTGGACAGAATGCATAATAATGTTTTTGCTTAGGTTTTGTTTTTGTGAGAGGATCTCTGTCTTTGGTTTCCGGTGGAATGTTTTTTATTTTCGTGGTAATCGTAGAAGCGAGGATTGTTGTTCCTCTCCAAGCTTTATTTCTATCAGCATTAGTTTTTATTTTGTCTATAGTTCTTTCCTTGGTTATATAATGCTGAAGCGTCGCTTTTGCTAGCTCTAGCTTGATTCCATCTACTCTCCCATCTGCACTCACAGCAATAGGCAATCCTGATGGCAATGTTCCGATATAGGTTTCAACTAGGATTTTCTCCCAAGGAATATCCGGATCTATAATCCCATTATACTTTGAACGGGATTTTTTGTTTTTGATTTCATCTGCTTTGTCTCGGACGGTTTCTCGCTCTTTTCTAGCAATATCCATCTCATTTTTCCTTTTCACTACGGCGTTGACTTTTGAGGATTCATCCTCGGTCATACTTGCTTGTTGATCTAGTTTGATTTCTTCATTTAGAGTCATGGTAATCGTTGATTACGGGATAAATGTTTTTTTACTATCTTTTCCCCTGTAATAGGGTTGATAATATACTTTTCTGAATTTTGGCTTTTGTTTTCTTTCTTTGGTGGTCTATCGGTCTCTCGGAAGGTAAGAGCCAGAGCGTCAGGTCTATCTGGACTTTTTCCCATCAATTTCTTCATTTCTAGCTTCGGCATGATCTGAATTTGCCCCCTCTGATTCCTTTTGAATTTGATTTTGAATAAATCCTCTCGTTCGGCTTCTGTCCCTATAATCTGAAATCAGAGCTTTACCGCTTCTTTTAGCCTCCAATAGCATTCCGCTCTTTTATTCGCAAATCTCTCTGGATCGTCAGCTTTTTCTCCATTATTACATCATTTGGCTTTGTAGCCTATATATGCTAGCTCCGTTCCTACATTCGCCCCAACACCGAAATTGTCATAAAATGTTTTTTTATCGGTTATCCTCGGATACTTTGTAATGAGTGTAAGGGTTTTTTGAGCAATCGTTTTTTCATTGGATTTTTTCTCTTCAGCTAATACTCAGCCAACATAGCTATCTCTCCCGCATCGTATTGATTTATCTTTCCCTTCTCCTCAAGCATCAATTCAGAGGGTGTTAGGTATAAAGCTTATATCTGGAGCAAATTTGACTTCGCCTCTCTCAAAGAGTGGCATATATCCTTTATCGTCCATCTCTCCGATTCTAGGGAACTCTCATAGAACTCTGACTCTATACTCATCACTATCAATCCCAAACTTTGCAATAACGGATTCTACAAATTTTTTGCTCACGATAGGGCTTTCCTCACTATTAAAGTGTAAGCAGTGGAATAGATAGGAAAGCTCATTATGGCTGTTATAAAAGTATCACTCAGTTCTTGTGGGATTAGAAATCATCAAGAATAATGTATTCTCATTGGTCAACGCAGATTCTGAAGTAGTAAAAACTTCTTCGGCAACCCCACTTGCCTCATCTGCCAATATCATCAAATCGTCAGCATGCAATCCCGCTAGAGCTTCAGGATTTTCTTTTTTCCCTGTCCTTGCTCTTGCAAACCAAGTCTCAGCAAATCCTGAGATTCTAATGTACTCATTTGTTCGCTCGTAAAGTTTTTTAACTTCGTCTGGTAATCTATTGATCCATAAACTAAGCTCCTTTCGAAGGACATCGTTCATTTGAGAACTCGTTGGGGCGGTGCATCCTACCACGGACTGGAAATTACAAAATAGAAACCAAAGGATTACAATTGCAATGGTAGAGGATTTCCCCACTCAATGTCCCGAACGGATAGAGATTTTTTTTATTTCTCCATTTACTGCACGATTGATGGCGAGACATGTCTCATGCTGATGCCAAGTAATGTGTTCCCCTTTTCTGAAGGGTTCAAACATATATTTTCTCATTGGGTTATATTCTCCAGAGGCTCTACATTCTTCTAAGAGGCTTTGGTATTCTGGCAAAACTCTCTGGGGTTCGAGCCCATACATATCTTTAATCCATAATAGGATGTCCTTTTGATATAACATATAAAGGTCAATATCTGCCATTCTATCATCAATGATTATAAACCAGAATTTCTCTTTTTATCTCTTTCTTCTTTTGCCTTTTTTGCAATCTCAGTTAGTGAGATCGTCCCACTATGTTCAACCTCAGATTTATCCTTGTATCAAAGGCAGTTCTTACCAAAGAAGATTGCAAATTGTCCATTAAAGATACCAGCCATTGAGTTTTCCAACCATATTGCATGCTGAATTTCTTTGGCTACCTTGCATGCTTCAGCAAACTCTGGGTATTCCTTGGTTCGCTTATTTCTCGTATCCTCTGTAATGAGTATTTCCGCATCCCACCTCTGGAAAGTAGGAAACTTTGTAGCTAAAATCTTCGTAAACTCGGCTTTTAATCCTCAATGTTCGTATCATTCAGGTGTAATAAATACATCTCAGTCTTTTCTAGGCTGGAAGTATTGCCTATCTACTGCTATTTCATTCTTTGCTTGTTCAAAGAAATCTATAATAGAAGCACAAAATTCTGGTCTATACTTTGTTTTTACTCCACATCTACAGTAGCCCCTCGCTCGCTCTGGGAGGTTGTGGGGTCTTTTGGGCTTGTTGCATCTTGGACAGCTGATAACTTCTCCCTCCTGTTTGAGGATGAGTGTCGTTATCTTTTTTTCTGTCCTTGCCTTGCTTGCCTTCCTCTCCTTTGTCCCCCATGAGCGAGAGGATTTACTCCTAGGAGTTCTCTTCATTTCTGCTCTCCTCATGTTTCTTTCAGTAAGTATAAATTTTCTCTACTTTCCCCCTTCTTTTCTTCCATAAGTGAATAAGGGTCATATTTTTTGCTATCTTTTCTCAACATTCTCTACAGTATTTAGTTGGTCATTGTCTGCCTGTTATCTCCTTGAGGCAAACTATGCAATAATTTCTTTCTTGAAAATATTTTCTTTTGAGCATAAAACTGATAAACAAAAATAAAACTCTACGCTCTATCATAATCCAGTCTAATAGCAAAGAATATCCCCATTTGCTTCCCAACTTTTCTTCTTAGCTTCACTAGCTTTTAAATCTACTTTTACATAATAACTTTTTATAAGTCAGATCTCTTTTTCTATTCTGGCTAAGGCTTGAGCAGCTTCTTCATCTGAGAGTTCTTTAATTTCCTCTAGCACTTTCTTGACTATATTCTGTGATATAGTATTCTCTCTGATTATTCTCTCAGAGGTTTTTTCTTGTTTGTATCAATACATTTTCTGCTTTCTTAAAAGATAAAACCTGATTACGCTCTCTCATAACTCTCCTCAAAGACGTCTGGCTTACAAGGATAGTATTCTCCTTTGATCCCTTTGATTATGTAATCCCCTTTAGAGATTACTATTTCCCCTTCCAGGGTTTGGATTACAACTTTCTTTTTGTATTTTTTGTAGACAAAAATATCAGGGAAAGCTTTTTTTAGAGCCTCTACAGTAGTAAACCTGATCGCTTCTATCACGACTGGCTTCTTTCTGTATTTCCTTACTCTAGGGTTCTCTTTCTCTTCCTGCTCCTCCTTATATCTCCTGAGTTCTGCGACCTCTCTCTCGAGTTCTCTAATTCTAGTTTCCTTAGGATCTATCCTTTCTTTTGGGAATCGATCACTAATTCTGTTGAAATCCCCAATGTTTGGATAAGTTGGGGTTGGTCGGGTTGGTCGGCTTGGTCTGTTTTCTGGCATATAACACATTCTTTCCTTTGGTAAAAAAATAAAAAATCTGATTACTGCAACCGTTCTGCAATCTTCTCTAATCTCTCTATATCTTTTTTGAGGATTTTTATTCATCTATTAGCTCTCTT
>ERZ773014.864-NODE-864-length-19928-cov-21.406984_pt1 | contig 19928 bp, 9 predicted proteins | sample MGYA00580841_ERZ773014 | MGnify/ENA primary metagenome ERZ773014 (study PRJEB29015, sample SAMEA2737989) | human oral metagenome | biome: human oral; feature: human-associated habitat; material: dental | place: China | collected 2067 ...
AACAAACTCACTGGCAATTGGCAGGAGGTTTTCCTTGAACTAAAACGCCTCAATGGCTATGATGTGATGGGAGACGGCATTCCCATGGACTCCTTTCTTGATCAGGATGCGCAGACACGGGAGCTGTTGCAGGTTTCCGCAGGCTCCAGTGTGTTCGAGGTTGGTTGTGGGACAGGAGCCAACCTATACCTCATGGCACGCGCAGGCGTAAAGGTCGGCGGCACGGATTATGCAGAGGGGCTTATCGAGACTGCACGTAAGGTGCTGCCGGATGCAATAGAACTCTATTCCGGTCAAGCCGATGCCATTGCAACGGAGCAGAAATATGACGCAGTGTTCTCAAACGGTGTCTTCCCCTATTTTCCAAATGAAGAATACGCTGAACGCGTCCTTATGCGCATGCTCGAAAAAAGTCACGGGGCCGTTGGCGTCATGGGGCTTCATGACATCGAAAAGAGAGAGGACTACCTTGCCTTCCGGCGCGCTCATATTCCAAACTACGACGAACTTTACAAAGACCTTGACCGTTACTTTTATCCTCGGGGCTTTTTTGAGAATTTTGCAGATGCACACAATCTGCGCATCATATTCCCGATCATGGAACTCAAGGGATATTGGAACGATCCCTTCATCTTCAACTGTTTTATGTATAGGAAATAAACATGACCATCAAACGAAACATTCTCTTAAATCCCGGCCCTGCTACGACAACAGATACCGTTAAGGCGGCGCAGCTCGTTCCGGATATCTGTCCGCGTGAACGGGAGTTCGGCACGCTCATGCGCACACTCGGCACAGATCTTCTGCGTGTCGTACAGGCCGATCCTGCGCAGTGGGCGACCGTCCTCTTTTGCGGTTCCGGCACCATCTGTATGGATGCCTGCGTCAGCTCCCTCGTGCCGGCGGGCAAGAAACTCCTCATCGTCAATAACGGCGCGTACTCTGCGCGAGCGGCCGAGATGGCACGCGCTTACAGCGTGCCGCATATCGACCTCACGTTCCCCGCAGATGCGCTGCCCGATCTCGCCGCCATCGAGCGGACGCTGGAGGAAAATCCAGACATTGCCGCCGTCTACACGACGCATCAGGAGACGGGGACGGGGATCCTGAACCCCGTGCAGGAGATCGGTGCGCGCGCCCACGCGCACGGCGCCATCATGATCGCGGACACCATCTCTACCTTTGCCATGATCCCTTTTACCGTGGATGAGATGAATATTGATGTCTGCATGTCCTCTGCCCAAAAAGGGATTCAGGGCATGACGGGACTTTCCTTTGTACTCGCGCGAAAGAGCCTCCTCGATGTGGCAAAGAGCTATCCCGTCCGTTCCTACTACACGAATCTCATCATGCAGCACGAGGGTTTCGAGAAGACGGGGGAGATGCGCTTTACCCCGCCCGTACAGACCGTCTATGCCGCAAAGCGTGCACTCGCGGAATATTTTGCCGAGGGCGCGGCAAAGAAGTGGGCACGCCACACGCGTGTCATCGACGCCATCCACGAGGGGCTTGCACGGCTTGGGCTTCGTGAGATCATTCCGCGTGAGATGCAGGCAGGACTTGTCGTTGCCGTTGCGTATCCGTCGGAAGACTTTGATTTTGCGCGCGTTCATGACTATTGCTATGCACGTGGCTTTACCATCTATCCCGGCAAAATGCAGCGCGCGCACACCTTCCGCCTGTGTGCGCTTGGGGCAATTGATACGCCCGATATTATAGCATTTTTCCGCGTCTTTGAAGAGGCGCTGAAAGAGTAGCCGAGCACTGCCGCGGTTCTTTGGAGCGAGGCGGTACTTCTAGGATAGAAAGGACATCCGCATGCGTAATGATTTCACCGTGTTTTGGCAGAATAATACGCGCGCCCAGGCACTCTTTCAGGAACTCCTCTCGCGTGCAGAGCGCGGTGCGTATGACGACGAATTCTTACAGCGGCTTGCTGCCTATCGGGAGGAATCGCCGGAATCGGAGCGTGCGGATATTTTCGCCGCGCAGTATCTCCTGCACCACGTAGACCCTGAGGGTGCCGCAGCGTGCGGGGAGCGGGCTTACCAAAAACGCCCCTCGAACTACGAGGTGTGGAAGGTGCTTGCAAAGGCATATCACCTGCTTGACCGTGAGATCGAGTCCATCGTGATGCAGGGATATGCTTACCTTATTTATGATGCTTCAGATCTCGTCATTCATTTGGCGGACGATGAGATGAGCGAGGGCTTTAATCGCCTGGGCATCGCCCTGACGGCCTATCACTATGCGCCACTTGTACACGCACGGCCGAGCATCGAAGATGGGCAGCTCATATTTTGCCATGATACCTTTATCGGAGAGCCGCTTTCTCTGGACATGCCCAAGGGCAGCCAGCGGTTCTGGGTCGCCTGCTATGCAGAGGACACAACCTCCGCCTCTGACAAAGCGGTCATGATGGAAACAATGCGCCACAGCGAGTGGTTTACGACCTGTGGACATCGTGATTTTGTATTTGACCTGCAAAAAGCGCAGGAGGTTCATGGCGCTGTGCGCATCGAAGTCCCTGCTGGAAAAGAGATGATCGTCCCTATCGCCGGCACAAAGCCGCTACAGGATCTGTTGGTGCAGACAAAGGACAGCGAAAAGACCGCGTATCTTGGAAAGTGGTCCTTCAATCTTTTCAGATTCAGTGAAAGCACCACGCTGCACACAGATGAAAACGTGCCATATGTTGTGGCGTCCCCCATCCTTCTCGGACATCATGCCAACCGTAAAAAGCTGGTTCTGAACATTCTCGTCGATGGACTGTCGTGGCCGGTTGTACGGCAGCGTTTTCCAGACTGTATGCCGCATATTGCAAAGTTTTTTTCACGCGGCGTCATCTTTGACCAAAATTTTTCTACTTCTGAGTACACTTATCCGGCGCTGCCGGCAATTGAAACCGGACGCTATCCACAAAGATCGCACATCTTCAACGATCATGTCGTCTGTAACCTCTCGCCCGATATGTTGACCCTCGCTGAGTGCATGAAAGATCTCGGCTATTACTGCGTCGCGCCCATGGCAAGCGGCTGCGGACTCTACTGCGGAACCATGCGCGGCTATGACCGTCTCATCACGACGTCGTGGCATTTGCCTGCCTCCGTTGGTGCAGAGCGCACCATTCGTCATATCGAGACCTTCGACGAAACAGATCAATTTCTATTTCTCCATGTCACTGATGTCCACCCATGGAATGCAAAGATGGTCAAAATCGTAGAGGATGTTGCCGCGCACCTGCCTCTTTCAGAGCGGCTGTTCATTGCAGATCCCTCCATTAAAAGTGTACATCTTCCAGAACTTGAGATTTATAAACAACAGTTCTGGAAGTGCCTCACCTATGTGGATCGGAGTATTGGGCAGCTCCTTGCCTACATTGAAGAACACTTTGCAGAAGGTGAATATATCATCAATCTATACTCGGATCATGGCAACTCCATCTTTACCCCTCCTCGTGAGGATGGGGGGGTAGATGTCATGAGCGAGTACGGCACCGGCGCAGCATGGATGATGCGCGGTGCCGGCATTCCGCAAGGAGTTGTATCAAAAGAGCTTACAAGCATTGTAGACATCTACCCAACGCTTGGGAGATTGTGCGGCTTTCCCGCTGCCCCCAATATTGACGGCAATCTGCCTGCTGTTTTTGGCGGACGTGCGCGCGATGCCGTATACAGCATGTCCATGTTCCCGGGGCAGACCTATAAGCTTGCCGTACGAAATGCCGCGCATGTCTTTCGGCTTGAGACGGAGGATCCCGTCGATGAGGACGGCAGCGTTGATTTTGCAAAGGCAAAAATGGGCATCTATACACGGACGCATGACTGGGTGTCTGCCTATGAAATAGACAGCGAGGATCTGCGAGCCTTTTTCTACCCCCGTGCCCGTGATTTTATTCGGACGATCGCGAATAATGGGGAGTTTTGGCCGTCGATGCGTGCGACCCGCCGCGGCAGTGCGGATGCGCAGCATCCATAACACACGCTTCAATGACTGTATGCAGCAAGGCTGTCCATCGAAAGGAGCCGTAGTGCTATGGCAGAGGATTATACTGTATTTTGGAAGAACAATGCACACGCCTATCAGCTCTTTCAAAGCCTTCTTGAACGTGCAGAACGCAGCGCATATGATGACGATTTTCTTGCTCAGCTCGCTGCCTATCGGGAGACGGCACCAGAATCGGAGCGTGCGGACATCTTCGCTTCTTGGTATCTCTTGGCACACGGGGACGCAGAAAATGCGGCACGCTGCGGAGTGAATGCCTTCCGGAAACGTCCGGTCAATTATGAGGTATGGAAGATTCTTGCAGCATCATATAAGGCATTGGGGCGCGACATGGAAGCCATCGACTTCATCGGATATGCCTACGGTCTTTATGATGCGCTGATTGCCGATATTGATCTGAAAGACGAATCTTTTCAAAGCTACATTGACCGTTTTTCCCTCGCAATAGGCATTGCTTCCGGGGCGCCAATTCTTGTGAAACGTATCTACACAGACGGCGATCAGATCGGCGTGCACGCCGATGCCTTTGCCGGAGAGCCCATCCCCTCTGCACTGCCTTCCGCATCGCCTCCTTTTTGGTCGGCGTGTTATGCTGACAACCAGTTTCTTTCGGATAAGGCACTTTTGCTCTCTACATTGCGCCGCAGTGATATTTTTTTGTTCCGCGGGCATCGCGACTTTGTATTCGATCTGCAAAAGGCCTATACGGTGCCCCATACGACCCATATTGATGTACCGGAGGGGCGTACCTGTATCATCTCTGTTGCAGGGACAGAACAGGCGCAAAAAATATCGATTCAGACCACCAACGGAAGCAGCGATGCCTACCTGGGGAAATGGGCATTCAGCTCATTCCGCCTCAATGAAAGTGTTACACTGCAATCCGCAGAGCATATACCGTATGCTGTCACCCCGCCCATATTCCTTGCACATGCCGCCCACCGGAAGCGGCTCGTGCTGAATATTCTCGTCGATGGTCTTTCATGGGCTGCGGCACGAACACGGTTTTCCTCTCATATGCCTCATATCGCGGCATTCTTTTCCCGCGGCACAATCTTTGATCAGAACTTCTCTACCTCTGAGTATACCTACCCCGCACTCGCTGCTGTTGAGACTGGGTGCTATCCGCATCATATACAGATATTCAACGGAAATAATACCCATGAGCTGCCCCTGCACTTTCAAACGCTTTCAGAGCGTATGAAATCTCTCGGTTATTATTGTGCTGCACCTATGGCCTGCGGAGATGGCATTTATAATGGCGCTATGCGCGGCTATGACCGTCTCATCACATCATCGTGGTATCTCCCTGCTGCAGCGGGTGTGGAGCGGACACTGCAGCATATCGAGGCTTTGGAAGAAACAGATCAATTTCTCTTTTTGCATGTTGCGGATGTACATCCATGGCCTGCCATGGATTTTAAGTTTTCTGCTGCCGTTGAAACGCATCTGCCGCTCTCTGAGCGTCTCTTTACAGCAGATGATGGCGTTGCAAGTGTTCGTCTGCCGAGTCTGCCCATTCTGCAGCATAACTATTGGGCACAGTTGCGCCGTATGGATCGGTGTATGGGACAGCTGCTCTCTTACATAGAGGAGCGGTATGATGAAGATGAATATATTGTCAATCTATACTCCGATCATGGGGTTTCGATCTTTACGCAGGGGGAACCGGATCTTATGGGGGAAAACACTACAAGTGCAGCATGGATGATCCGCGGCGCAGGAGTCCCGCAAGGAATGGTCACGGATGAACTCACGAGCCTTACGGACATTTACCGGACGCTGGGGATGCTTTGCGGCTTTCCGGTGTCCCCCGATATTGACGGCAATTTGCCCGCCGCCTTTGGCGGGCACGCACGGGATGCCGTATACAGTGCATCCATGTTCCCAGGGCAGACCTATAAACTCGCTGTACGGAATAAGACACACGCACTGCGTCTGGAGACCCGTGAGGTGGTCGATGAGGACGGTACGGTGGACTTTGCTGATGCGATGGTTGGGATTTACCCGCGTGCGCATGAGTTGGAGGCGGACTGCGCGGCAGACAGCGAAGATCTGCGTGCATTCTTCTATCCGCGTGCACGCGCCTTTGTGCGCCCCATTGCCAATAACGGCGAATTTTGGCCTGCGATGCGTGCGGCGCGGCCGGCGTGGTTCGGGGAGAAAGAGGGGCAGATATGACAGAGGATCTTTCCGTATTTTGGCAGAACAATGCGCGTGCGCAGGAACTCTTTGCGGATCTTTTGGCGCGTACAGAGCGCGGTGCGTATGATGATGAATTCTTAAAGCAGCTCGCCGCCTATCGGGAGGAATTGCCGGAATCCGAGCGCGCGGACATCTTTGCCGCGCAGTATCTCCTGCACCATGGCGATGCCGAAAGTGCCGTCGTGTGCGGGGAGCGGGCCTTTCAAAGGCGTCCCGGCAACGCTGCGGTGTGGAAGGTGCTGGCAAAGGCCTACAAGGCGTGTGGGCGTACCATTGATTTCATGATGATGGAGGGCTATCTGCACGGAGCCCATCCGGATGAGCCGCTGACCTTTCCGGTGACAGAGGAGCTTAATGCAGAGCATCTCGGACGGCTTTCGCTTGCCCTTGGCTCCGGGGACTATGCGCCGATTGCAAGGAACCGGGCACATTTTGCAGAGAATAACCAGCTGCTGTTCTGCGATGACATTTTTGTCGGCGAACCTCTTCGGCTGACGAAGCCTGAGGATGGCTCACGCTTTTGGATCGGCTGCTATGCGTATACCGGTTTTCTTTCCGATGCAAGTTACATGATAGATGATGTACGTCGAAAGGAGTGGTTCTTGAGCACAGGGCATCGGAATTTTTCTTTTGACTTTCAAAAAGCACAGGAACTCTGCATAGCGACGCGGATCGAAGTGCCGGAGGGGCGGGAGGTTATCGTTCCGGTGGCAGGGACGGAACCCGGACAGGAACTTTGTATCGAGACTGCCTCACTTGAGCGTTGGGCATATCTTGGCAAATGGGCATTCAGCTATTTTAGGCTTCATGAAAGTGCAACATTAACCCCGGAGGGGGATGCCCCTTATGTGGTGGGAACGCCCGTCCTGCTTGGACACAGTCCGCATCGAAAAAAACTTGTGTTCAATATCCTCGTCGATGCCCTTTCGTGGGCTGTCGTACGTTCGCATTTTCCAAGTTGTATGCCGCGCATTGCAGCGTTCTTTTCACGCGGCGTGATATTTAATCAACATTTTTCGACTTCAGAGTATACGTACCCGGCGCTGCCGGCCATAGAGACGGGGTGCTATCCGCACCATATACAGGTGTTCAATGAACAGGACAGTCATGAGCTTCCCGCAGACTTTTTAACCCTCTCAGAATGTATGAAGGATCTCGGCTACTACTGCGTCGCGCCGATGTCCGGCGGGGGGAGTATGTACAGCGGTGCCATGCGCGGCTATGATCGGATCATTGTGACATCATGGGAACTGCCCTGCTTTACAGCTGTTGAGCGCGTCATGCGGCAGATTGAGGCGTTTCGGGAGACCGATCAGTTTCTTTTCATCCATGTTGTCGATGTGCATCCTTGGGATGCGATGGGTTTTAGGTTCGCGCCGGAAGTAGAGACGCATATTGCTCTTTCTGAACGTTTTTTCAAATGGGAGCGTGCTACGACAAGTGTACACTTGCCGGACTTTGAACTTTACAAACAGCACTTCTGGGCGGAGCTGCGTCATTTGGATCACAGCATCGGGACACTGCTCTCTTATATCGAAGAGCGTTATTCCGATGAGGAATACATTATTAATCTCTACTCCGATCACGGCAATTCCATCTTTACGCCGCGCCCGCAAAATGAGGATCTCGATGTATTGGGGGAGAACTCCACAAGTGCAGCATGGATGATCCGCGGCGCAGGTGTCCCGCAAGGCGTTGTCACGGATGAACTCACGAGTATTACAGACATCTATCCAACGCTGGGGCATCTATGCGGTTTCCCGGCGGCCCCCAACATCGACGGCAATCTGCCTGCCGTCTTTGGCGGTCATGCACGAGATGCCGTATATAGTATGTCCTTTTATCCGGGATATACCTATAAACTCGCTGTACGGAATCAGACACATGCACTGCGTCTTGAAACCCGTGAGGTGGTCGATGAGGACGGTACGGTGGACTTTGCTGATGCGACGGTTGGGATTTACCCGCGTGCGCATGAGCTGGAGGCAGGCTATGAGATAGACAACGAAGATCTGCGCGCATTTTTCTATCCGCGTGCACGCAGCTTTGTGCATTCTATTGCAAATAACGGCGAATTTTGGCCTGCAATGCGTGCGGCACGTCCGGCATGGTTCGGGGAGAAAGGGGAGCAGATATGACAGCGGATCTGACTGTATTTTGGAAAAACAATGCACGCGCCTACGAACTCTTTCAGGATCTCCTCGCACGCACTGAGCGCGGTGTGTATGACGATGAATTCTTACAGCAGCTCGCCGCCTATCGAGAGGAATCACCGGAATCCGAGCGCGCCGATATATTTGCCGCGCAGTATCTCCTGTACCATGGCGATGCCGAAGATGCCGCCGTGTGCGGGGAGCGTGCCTACCAAAAACGCCCCGTGAACTATGAGGTGTGGAAGGTGCTGGCAAAGGCTTATAGAGGACTTGGCCGTGCCATGGAATCCATCACCATGCAGGGCTATGCTTATGGACTGTATCAGGCACCACCCCTACAGATCAATCTGACAGAGGAGTCTTTACAGGAAGAACTTGGACGGCTTTCTATGGCTGTAGGATGGGGGAACTATGCACCGATTACGAAAAGACGTGCGGTCATCGAAAACAGTCAAATGTCATTTCGTTCCGACATCTTTGTCGGAGAGCATCTTCCTCTCACGATGCCGACAGGCAGTGCACGCTTTTGGGTTGGCATCTACACGGAGAGTCGCTTTTTGTCGGAACCGAGTTATATGATTTCCGCAGTACGTCATTGCGATGCGTTTATGGATTATGGGCATCGGGATTTTTTCTTTGATCTGCATAAAGCACGCGAATGTCAAGGCACGACTCAAATCCATGTCCCCAAAGGACAAGAACTGTTAATTTCTCTTGCCGGCACAGAGGAGACGGAACAAAAGATCACACTCCAAACATCGCATTCAAAAACAGCGTTCTATCTTGGCAAGTGGGCATTTAGCTATTTTCGCCTCAGTGAGGATACAACACTACACGCAGAAAGTGACACCTCCTATGCAGTTGGGACTCCCATTTATTTAGGACATCATCCACAACGCAAAAAACTTGTATTAAACATCCTTTTTGATGCACTTTCATGGCCGGTCGTACGGACGCGCTTCCCGGCGTGTATGCCGCATATTGCATCGTTTTTTACAAAGGGACTCATTTTTGGGCAAACATTTTCTACTTCAGAACATACCTATCCCGCACATCCTGCCATAGAGACGGGTCGTTATCCGCAGCATACACACCTGTTTAACGAACGTGACAGTCATGAGCTTTTTCCGGACTGCGTGACCCTTGCTGAGTCGATGAAGCGTTTGGGTTATTATTGCAGCGCTCCTATGGCAAGCAATAACGGCATATACTGCGGGCTTATGCGCGGCTATGATCGGATCACCATGGCATCATGGCATCTTCCCTCCTCTGAGGGGGTGGAACGTACCATCGGTCATATTGATGCCTTTAACGAAACTGATCAATTTCTTTTTCTCCACATCACAGATGTACATCCATTTCATGCGAAGGGGTTCAAATTCCTCACATCTGTCGAGACACAGATCCCGCTCGCTAGGCGCGGCATTGATATTGAACAGTCTATGGCAAGTGTGCGTCTGCCAAACAACGAATTATATCAAGCACAGTTTTGGGGGAAGCTGCGCCATGCCGACCGTCATCTGGGACAGCTGTTCTCCTATATCGAAGAAACCTATGCAGAAGACGAATATATTGTCAATCTCTATTCCGATCATGGGGTATCGGTCTTTTCTCCTACCTTCGAAAAAGGAGATGTTGACATCATTGGAGAGTATTCCACGGGAGCCGCATGGATGCTCCGCGGCGCAGGGGTCCCGCAAGGCGTTGTCACGGATGAACTCACGAGTATTACAGACATCTATCCAACGCTGGGGCATCTATGCGGTTTCCCGGCGGCCCCCAACATCGACGGCAATCTGCCTGCCGTCTTTGGCGGTCATGCACGAGATGCCGTATATAGTATGTCCTTTTATCCGGGATATACCTATAAACTCGCTGTACGGAATCAGACACATGCACTGCGTCTTGAAACCAGTGAGGTGGTCGATGAGGACGGTACGGTGGATTTTGCTGATGCGACGGTTGGGATTTACCCACGTGCGCATGAGCTAGAGGCGGGCTATGAGATAGACAACGAAGATCTGCGTGCATTCTTCTATCCGCGTGCACGCGGCTTTGTGCGCCCCATTGCCAATAACGGCGAATTTTGGCCTGCGATGCGTGCGGCACGTCCATCGTGATTTGGGGAGAAAGAGGGGCAGATATGAGAGAGGATCTCACTGTATTTTGGAAAAACAATGCACGCGCCTATGAACTCTTTGCAGATCTTTTGGCGCGCGCAGAGCGCGGTGCATATGACGATGATTTTCTTGTGCAGCTCGCCGCCTATCGGGAGGAGACCCCTGAATCCGAGCGCGCCGATATATTTGCCGCGCAGTATCTCCTGCACCATGGCGACGCCGAAGGAGCCGCCGTGTGTGGGGAGCGTGCCTACCAAAAACGTCCCGTGAACTATGAAGTGTGGAAGGTGCTGGCATCTGCCTATCAGCATTTGGGACGTGCTGTGGAAGGATGTACGATGCAGGGCTATGCTTTTGGCCTATACGGTGCGCCGGAGCCCGCTGCGCACCTTCCTGCTGATGCAGAGCGTGAGGGGCTGAATAGGATGAGCGTTGCCGCCGGTGTCGGCGGATATGTCCCCCTTGCCCAGCGCCGTGCTTATCTGGAAAACAATGCCGTGTGTTTTCACTGTGATGTCTTTATCGGCGAAACCCTGCCGCTGACGATGCCCGACGGCAGTGCTCGTTTTTGGGTTGGCTGCTATACAGAAAATGAATTTCTCTCAGATAAGAGTTATATCGTCGCACAAGCACGCACGACAGAGTGGTTTGCCAATTTTGGCTATCGTGACTTTGTATTTGACCTGCAAAAGGCACAGGAAGTCACGGGAGAGTATACGGTAGATGTACCGGAGGGCAGGGAGGTCATTCTTCCGCTTGCAGGCACACAGCCGGATCAAGAGCTGTCCATACAGACCGCCTCCTTGCCCATGCAGACAGCATACCTCGGCAAGTGGGCGTTCAGTTATTTCAGGCTCAATGAAAGTGCCGTGCTGTATGCCGAAGAAAATACGCCCTATGCTGTCGGAACCCCCATTCTGCTGGGGCACCATACCAGCCGCAGGAAACTGGTTCTGAACATTCTTGTCGATGCGCTTTCGTGGAATATTGCGCGGACACAGTTCCCCTCCTGCATGCCTAATATTGCAGAATTCTTTGCAGGGGGAACGATTTTCGACCAGCATTTTTCCTGTTCTGAACATACCTATCCCTCTCTGCCGGCGATCGAAACAGGATATTACCCACACCATCTGCATGTTTTTAACGAAAAGGACAGTCACGAGATTCCGCGTGATATGCACCCCGTTTCAGAGCGCATGAAGGCGCTTGGCTATTACTGTGCTGCTCCTATGGCGTGTGGTGAGGGGATCCACTGTGGCGCCATGCGTGGGTATGACCGCATCATTGACACGCCGTGGGTCTTATCTGCATCCAAAGCTGCCGACCGTACCATCCGTCATCTGGAAGCATTTGACGAGACGGATCAATTCCTCTTTCTCCACGTGATTGATGTGCATCCATGGAACGCCAAAGGCTTCAAATTCATGGATGCGGTTGAAACGCATCTCCCCTTTTCTCAGCGCCTTTTTGAAATGGCGCCCAATATTGCAAGTGTGCGTCTGCCAAAACTTGCGATCTACCAAGAACAGTTCTGGCGATCCCTGGCTGATGTTGACCGCAGTATTGGATATTTGCTCTCCTATATCGAAGGGCATTATGCAGAAGACGAATACATCATCAACTTGTATTCCGATCATGGAAACTCTGTGTTTAGTCCTGCAAAAGATGTGGTGGATGTCCTGAGTGAAAATTCAACGCGTGCTGTATGGATGATGCGTGGTGCAGGGGTTCCAAAGGGGATTATTACGCCAGAGCTAACGAGTGTTGTTGATATTTATGCAGCCCTTGGACATCTTGCCGGATTCCCCGTTCATCCATCCATCGACGGCAATCTGCCCGCTGTTTTCGGCGGGCAGGCACGGGATGCCGTATACAGTGCGTCTCAGTTCCCAGGGCAGACATTTAAGCTTGCCGTGCGCAGCGAAAATCATACACTGCGGCTTGAGACGCGCGAGGTGGTCGATGAGGACGGTACGGTGGACTTTGCCGATGCGACGGTTGGGATTTATCCACGTGCGCATGAGCTGGAGGAGGGCTATGAGCTGGGCAGCGAAGATCTGCGCGCATTCTTTTATCCGCGTGCGCGCGATTTTGTCCGCCCCATCGCGAGCAACGGCGAATTTTGGCCTGCGATGCGCGCCGCACGTCCGGCGTGGTTCGGGGAGAAAGAGGGGCAGCTATGAGAGAGGATCTCATCGTGTTTTGGCAAAACAATGCGCGTGCCTATGCGCTCTTTCAGGATCTTTTGCAGCGATCAGAGCGTGACGCATACGATGACGAGTTCCTCGTGCAGCTTGCTGCCTATCGGGAGGAGGCTCCTGCATCTGAGCACGCGGACATCTTTGCTGCGCGGTATCTTTTGCACCATGGGGATGCCGAAGGTGCCACAGCGTGCGGAGAGCGTGCTTTTGTGGCAGCGCCCATCAACCATGCTGTTTGGGATGTCCTTTCCCGTGGCTATATCGCACTGGGCCGCTATGCGGACGCTCTCGTTATGCAGGGGTACCTATCCAATGCGTTCAATGTTCCCATCACACTGAATCTTCCGCCCCAAACCCTCACAGGGGACGTGCTCGATCGCCTTTCCATTGCCATGGGGCAGCCGAGTTATGGGCCGCTCCTCTCCAACCGCATGTTCTATGATCCAGCAACTGGATTATCTGCCGCGCCTACGACCTTTGCAAAAGAGTTTCTCCCGGTCTCTCCGCATATTACACCGCCGTACTATGTAGGTGTCTATACAGAGCAAGAACTGCATGGCAATAAGGATTGGCTGCTCTCGGTGACACGCAATGCTCCCGGATATGTCTATCATGTCGGGGGAGACTTCGTCTTTGATATTATCCGCGGGCAGGCGTTCCCCGGGAAGGCGTATGTTGAACTTTCTCCGGAGGATCGCATCATCCTTCCTGTCCTCGGTGCAGTACGCGACCAACAGCTGCATATTCAATCGGGGAACGTAAAAAGTATGACATGGCTCAGTCCCGCTACGCCAAACTTCTTTCGTCTGGAAGAATCTGCGGAACTGTCCTCAGAGCAAGCGTTTATCATCGGTTCCCCGATTCATTTGGGGCACAGCGCTGCACGCCGTCCTCTTGTTCTCAATATTCTCGCCGATGCACTTGCCTGGACCGTTGTACGTGACCGCTTTGCGCAGGAGATGCCGAATACCCATCGCTTCTTTCAGAAAGGGCTTATATTCGACCAGAACTTTTCGGTCGCTGAGTACACGTATCCATCATTTGCGACGATTGAAACGGGAATGTACCAACACCACAGTCAAATCTTCAATGATAAGATCGCGATAGAGCTGCGCGAGGATTATACCACACTGTCTGAATGTATGCGTGCATGCGGTTATACAACAATCAATCTGATGGGGGCTGGGGATGGTCTTTATAATGGCGCTTCACGCGGCTATGATCGCCTCGTCATTACGCCGTATGATCTGCCCGCCGCAACTGCTGTAGAGCGGGTGATTCGCTACCTTGAGGGTGCACGTGATGCCGACCATTTTATTCTCATGCACACACTCGATGCACATCTTTGGCCGAACAAAGTCTATCAAATTTCCTCCAGCACACAGATGCGGGTACCGCTTGCAGATCGGCTGATTGGCGATGAAGAGCTGCGCACCAGCCCCTATATGAGACCCCATCCGCTTTACCAAGACGCGTTCTGGCAAGGGGTTCATGATCTTGACCGTGCGCTTGGCACGCTGTTCTCATATCTGGAGGCGCATTACGAGCCGGAGGAGTATCTCATCACGTTATACTCCGATCATGGAACTGCCATCTTTAGCACAGAGCACTATATCGTCGATGCCCAGATCACGGGCGCTGCCTGGATGATGTGCGGGAGTGGGGTTCCTGCGGGGGTGGTGTCCCCTGATATGACAAGTATTGTCGATCTTTATCCAACCCTTGGACATCTCATGGGATTCCCCGTGGGGAGCCATGTGGATGGTGTTCTTCCAAAAATATTTGGCGGTCCCGGACGTGAGATTGCATACAGTCAGTCGCTCTATCCAGGCAAAGAGTACTATCTCGCTGCACGTTCTGCATCCCACACCTTGTGTGTTTCGACAGAGGAGCCTCTCTCCATGGATGGCAAAGTGGACCTGGCAAAGGCAAAGGTGCGCATCTATCCGCGCGATCATGAAAATGAGGAGGGGTATGCAGTGGACAATGAGGAACTGCGTGCGTTCTTTTATCCGCGTGTACGCGCCTTTCTGGGCGGCATCGCGAGCAACAATGAACTATTCCCGCCGCCGCGCCCGCCGAAAGAACACGTGTCCTATGCAAAAGAAACGCCGCCCCAATAGACCCGCAGCCTTTCTTGCGGATCCTTGATGATGGAGTAAAATGGTATGACTGACAATTTCACCGTGTTTTGGCAAAACAATGCACGCGCCTATGAACTCTTTGCAGATCTCCTATCGCGTGCAGAGCGCAATGCATATGACGATGATTTTCTCGTGCGGCTCGCCGCCTATCGGGAGGAATCACCGGAATCTGAGCGCGCGGATATTTTTGCTGCGCGTTATCTTTTGCACCATGGCGACGCTGAAGGCGCTGCTGTGTGCGGGGAACGCGCCTACCAAAAACGCCCCGTCAACTACGAGGTGTGGAAGGTACTTGCAGAGGCCTATGGGGCGTGTGGACGCGCTCTGGAATCCATCACCATGCAGGGATATAGCTGCGGCCTTTACAATACGCCGGAAAAGCTCTCTCTCCATCTGACAGAGGATACACTCCAAGAGGGACTGGGGCGCCTTTCCCTTGCCATTGGGCTTGGGGACTATGCGCCGATTGCATATGGCCGTGCCTATATCAAAAACGGTGCCCTTGCCTATCGCTCCGATCTTTTCATCGGCGAGCATCTTCCGCTGACTATGCCGCGTGGCAGTGCGCGCTTTTGGGTTGCGGCCTATGCAGAAAATGAATTTCTCTCCGATAAGAGCTATATGCTCTCTGATGTACGGCATACAGATTGGTTTGCAGGGTGCGGGCATCGTGATTTTGTATTCAACCTGCAAAAAGCGAAAGAGGTTACAGAGACCTTCCAGATTGATGTACCGGAAGGAAAGGCGCTGCTTGTCCCCATTGCCGGGATGGAGCCGATGCAGGAACTCACGGTACAGACCGCGGACCTAAATCGCGTTGTTTATCTTGGCAAATGGGCATTCAGCTATTTTAGATTTGATGCCCCTGCTGTACTGCACGCAGAAAAAGATCAGCCCTATGCCGTTGGCACCCCCATTTTTTTGCAGCACAGTCCTGCACGCAAAAAATTGGTGCTGAACATCCTCGTTGATGGGCTGTCATGGCCTGCCGTGCGGGAGCACTTTCCCACATGTATGCCGAGAATCGCGCAGTTTTTCGAACGAGGTACAATTTTTAATCAACATTTTTCTACATCAGAGCATACCTATCCTGCGCTGCCGGCGATTGAGACGGGGCGTTACCCCCACCACACACAGGTATTCAATACGCAGGACAGTCATGAGATCCCGCTCGATTACAGGACGCTCTCAGAGTGTATGAAGGCACTTGGCTACTATTGCGCTGCCCCCATGACGGGATCGGACAGTGTTCACTGCGGCGCCATGAGGGGGTATGATCGGCTCATTACAACAACCTGGAAACTCCCCGCAGCAGAGGGCTGCGAACGCACCCTTTGCCACATGGAGGCATTCCAAGGCGCAGATCTATTTCTCTTTCTCCATGTGGGCGATGTCCATCCCTATGATGCGAAGGATTTTAAGTTTTCTACCGTCGTTGAGACACAGCTTCCGATTGCTGAACGCCTGTTCAAATGGAATCAGCCGACAGCCAGCGTTCGTCTGCCCGATGATGTGATTTATCAGCAGCAATTTTGGGCAGGGCTTAGAACCGTTGACCGCAGCATCGGACATCTGCTCTCCTATATTGAAAGAAATTATCCGGATGATGCCTATATCGTAAATCTTTATTCAGATCATGGGGTTTCTATTTTCAGTATGACCGACGATGGCATGGCCGACATCATCGGAGAATACGCATCGGGAGCCACATGGATGATGCGGGGAGCCGGCATACCGCAAGGTGTTGTTGCTGATGAACTCACGAGCATTGTGGATGTTTACCCAACGCTGGGGGCTCTCTGTGGGTTCCCTGTCGATTCGACCATAGACGGAAATCTTCCCGCCGTCTTTGGCGGACGTGCGCGGGACGCTGTATACACGGCGTCCATGTTCCCAGGGCAGACATATAAGCTTGCGGTACGCAGCAAAACGCATGCCCTGCGCGTGCAGACGAAAGAAATCGTTGATGAAGACGGCACCGTAGACTTTGCAGATGTGATCGCTGCAATCTATCCACGCGGACATGAAGCAGAGACCGGATATGAGATGGACAGCGCAGATCTGCGTGCATTTTTCTATCTGCGTGCACGCGATTTTGTGCGTGCCATTGCAAATAATGGTGAGTTTTGGCCCGCGATGCGCGCCGCACGTCCGGCATGGTTCGGGCAGAAAGAGGGGCAGATATGAGAGAGGATCTCACCGTGTTTTGGCAAAACAATGCACGTGCCTATGAACTCTTTACGGATCTTTTGGCGCGCACGGAGCGCAGCGCATACGATGATGACTTTCTGAGGCAGCTCGCTGCCTATCGGGAGGAATCACCGGACTCTGGGCATGCGGACATCTTTGCTGCACAGTATCTATTGCACCATGGCGACGCCGAAGGTGCTGTGCGCTGCGGTGAGCGTGCCTACCAAATACGCCCTATCAATTACGTGACATGGCAGGTATTATCTAGTGCCTATGCCGCATGTGGGCGTTATGCCGATGCACTCGTTATGCAGGGCTATCCGGTGAATTTCTTTAAGGTTCCTATTTCGCTCAATATTCCCTCGCATGTACTGACAGAGGAGACCCTCAACCGACTGTCCATCGCAACCGGTATTGGAAACTATGCGCCATTCACTGTCAGTCGTATGCGCTATGATACAGCGCATGGACTAACTGCCTGCTCCGGTATATTTTTCGACGAGTTCCTCCCTGTTTCCCCACAGATCACACCGGCATATTATGTTGGGGCCTATACTGAGCAGGAGATCCGTGGCAATAAGTTCTGGCTGGGGCATGGGATGCGCAACGTGCCGGGGATTATTGAAAAGGTTGCGGGTGACTTTACGTTTGACATCATGCGCGGACAACGCTCCTTCGGTACAGCACATGTCGATGTTGCTGCAGACGATGAGATCGTACTGCCGATCATAGGCACACAGCAGGAACAAATCTTGCAGGTGCGCACAGACAGCGTGGATGACACCACGTGGATCAGCCCGGGAAGCCCCAACTTTTTCCGACTCAATCGCCCCACGGATTTTTCTTCAGAACAGGATTTTATCGTTGGCACACCGATCCATTTGAAGCATGATCCAAAGCGCCGCCGTCTCGTTTTGAATCTCCTCGTAGATGCACTGTCGTGGTCGGTACTGCGGCATGATTTCGCGCAGCGGATGCCGCGCGCGCATCAGTTCTTTCAGCACGGGGTCATTTTTGATCAGCATTTTTCTGCACTGGAATACACCTATCCATCTCTTCCGACCATCGAAACCGGTATGTATGCGCATCACAGTCAGATTTTTAACGAATGGTCGGCGATTGAACTCCGTGCCGACTATATCACACTCTCAGAGCGCATGCGTACGTGTGGGTATGCGACCACATCACTGATGAGCGCCGGAGACGGTATCTATAATGGGACAACGCGTGGATATGACCGTCTGATCGTTACGCCTTATCATGTCCATGCCTACGAGGGGGCAGAGCGTCTCATTCGCTGTCTCGGCGGTCTGCATGATGCCGACCATTTTATTTTCCTTCATATGATGGATGTGCATCCGTGGGCGCCGTCCCTTTTTCAGGCACCGACCACTGTTCAGACAAGCCTGCCGCTTGCTACACGCCTATCGGGGGCAGAGGAGAAAGTTCCGAGCCCCTACCTCAAACCGACACGCCTCAATCAAGAAATTTTCTGGCAGGGCATAGCAGCGCTTGACCGCGGACTGGGGACAATTTTCTCCTATTTAGAGGAAAACTATGCTCCTGATGAGTATCTTGTTACACTGTACTCTGACCATGGAGTGCCGATTTTCAGCAGTCAGCACCATATTGTTGATACACAAATGACAGGTGCCGTATGGATGATGCGTGGAGGCGGCGTCCCCGAAGGCGTCATTGCGCATGAGCTGACAAGCGCTGTCGATCTCTATCCAACGCTTGGACATCTCCTGGGTTTTCCTGTGGGGGGCAATGTCGACGGCGTGCTGCCCAAAGTCTTTGGCGGTCCTGGGCGCGAGATTGCTTACAGCAACTCCCTGTTCCCTGGCAGAATTTACGAGCTCGCCGCACGCGCGAAGACACATGCGCTTTTCCTCAAGACAACAGATATTACCAGTATCAACGGATCGGTCGATCTTTCGACAGCACAGGTGCGCATCTATCCGCGTGCTCATGAAAATGAGGAGGCATATGCTACGGACAGTGAAGAGCTGCGTGCATTTTTCTATCCGCGCGTGCGTGCATTCCTAAAGGGCATTGACAGCAACGGAGAGCATTTCCCGCAGCCGCTGTTTGGAGAGGATGCCTGACACTGAAAACGAGGGCGTAAAAGGAGAATACAATGGACGTTAAAGAACTGATCGCTGCACTTGGGACAGAGTTTTTTGCGGGGGTGCCCGATTCAAAGCTGCGCCCGCTGGTTGACTATCTGATGGACACCTACGGTGCCGCGGGTACCGCGCATATGATTGCAGTCAACGAAGGGAATGCAGCGGCGCTTGCTGCGGGCTATCATCTGGCAACAGGAAAAGTCCCGCTTGTCTACTTGCAAAACAGCGGGCTTGGCAATATCGTCAATCCCCTGCTCTCCCTGCTCCACAACGAGGTCTACGGAATCCCCTGTATCTTTGTCATTGGATGGCGCGGTGAACCGGGACACCATGATGAGCCGCAGCATATGGTGCAGGGGCGTCTTACAGAGCCGCTCCTTGAAATGATGGGCGTTCAGACCTGCGTGCTGACGCAGGAGACGACCGCGATGGATGTGGCGCGTATCATGGCGGAATTTCGCCCGCAGCTCCTCTCAGGCAGGCAGTGCACCCTTCTTGTCCGTGAGGGGGCGCTCTCCTATCCCAAACGAAAATATGCAAACGAATTCCCTCTGCGCCGCGAGGAGGCCATTGATGCGATTCTCGATGCGGCAAAGGATGCCATCGTTGTTGCAACAACGGGCAAGACGGGGCGGGAACTCTTTGAGCTGCGCGCCCGCCGCGGAGAGGATCATGCACACGATTTCCTCACGGTTGGTTCGATGGGACACGCGAGTGCAATCGCGCTCGGTATCGCCCTGCACCGACCGGAGCGCCGTGTTTTCTGCATCGACGGCGATGG
>ERZ773014.868-NODE-868-length-19849-cov-22.626857_pt1 | contig 19849 bp, 12 predicted proteins | sample MGYA00580841_ERZ773014 | MGnify/ENA primary metagenome ERZ773014 (study PRJEB29015, sample SAMEA2737989) | human oral metagenome | biome: human oral; feature: human-associated habitat; material: dental | place: China | collected 2067 ...
TTTCATTTCTTCCTGCAAATACATCTCCTGCTATTGTCCATCTAAGTGAACCATTGTGGTTAAAAGATGGAGACATTGTTTTAAAGACTCCCGCTCTTACCATAGTTTGATTTTCTCTTGATTTTCCTATATCTTTGAATTTAAAATGATTTGTAACTGCTCCTGCATACCAGCCTTGAGAGTTTCCTAATCTTACAGTTTCATCTTCGTGAACGTAAGCTACACCATAGGCGTTACTTGTATAATCAATTATTCCCGCTGTGTCAGTTTTGTATTCATCTCTTTGACCAAATACTTTGATTTTGTTGCTTTGTTTAGATGAATTTTTCCAGTTATCATGCAAATAAGTAAATTCTTTGTCCAAAGCATTTCCTGTGGAATTTATTCTCTGTTGAACATTTCCATATTGGTGTCCCATCATTTCGTCGAATGCTTGGTACAGCAATACTTCCTCGTTGTTTCCAATTCCATTCAATTTGCTGAATACCTGTCTTTCCCTAGTTCCTAAAGCTTCAACTCCGTATCTTTGCTCAAGCCCGTCTGCAAAGTTGTATGTATCTGTGCTGTCTACTGGCGTAGCCTGTTTTCCTGCCCATTCTGTATACGGTATTTTTGCCATATATAGGCTTGTTATTGAACCGTCATTCGGATCTAGTGTTGGAGTAGCTATCCAACTTATTGAACCTGAGTACACATTCCACTTAATGTTTGGATTGCTTAGCATTGCTGTTTTATACGGATTTATTATATTAGGATCGTTTACTAATATATATTTACTGTTTGTTGACTCAGCCGCTTCATTACCAATAATTAAGTCTGCTTCACTTGTCAAGTTTTGCAATCCGTCTATTGATTTTGTGTAGTCAACTCCTGATGTATTTACATACAGTCCAATACTTGAAGCTGATACTGTTATCGGGTTTCTACCTTTTGTATTTACTACCACTGGTGTTTGTGGCACTCCATTTAGTGTGATTGTAGCAGTCTGAGCTCCTGCTGGTGCATCAATTGCTACTCCGCCTACTCCTTTTCCTGTTTCAGGCACTGTAAATTGGTATATTATGTTTCCGTCCACATCATTGTTATTTGTTTTAGAAGCACCATTTACTGTGATTGTTCCGTAGTTTGCTACTATTCCACCTTTCAAGTAAACTCCCACACCGTTCTTGGCATTTATGTTAATTGTTGCGCCTTTGTTATTTATCAGTTTAGAATCTTTTCCAAGATATACCCCTACTGCATTTGTGTAAGTTCCTGAACCAGTCGTAATTGATTTGTTATTAATCGCTGTCGCTCCATTGTCAACGTAGATACCTGTCGTGCTGCTTGCATTCAATACAATGTTTCCATCATTTGTCGCCGTACTTCCTGCTCCACTTGCATACATACCTATGCTGTGTTTTCCATTTACATTAATTGTTCCTTTATTTACAATGTTTCCTGTATCAGTTGTAGAATATCCTGCACCCATACCTATTGAGTAAAGGCTGTTTGCAACATCTGACTCCCCTACCGTAATTGTCGCATTATTTGTCGCAGTTCCACCTTTTATACTGTAAACTGCCACACTTCCTTTTCCGCTTGACAAATTAATATCTGCATTATTTGTTACTGTTCCTGCTGAATAGATTCCATAGTTCTGTTCTCCAGTAGAAGTTATGTTTGTAGAGTTTGTTACTGTTCCTGCAGTATCATTTGAATACATGTACACATTGTTATTTCCAAGCCCTACATTTGAAATGCTTGAAGTTATTGTATTCCCTGTCCCGACGTTTACAAATCCAAATGAGTTGTTTCCAATGTTGAATGCTGTTCCGCTGTTTGTAACAGTTTGTCCGCTTCCCACTGTGTAAACTCCAACTGCCTCATCTGTTCCAGTTGTAATTGTTCCTCCAGTTAAATTAACATTTCCGCTTTGAGAGTAAATTCCAATTGCAGCATTTCCTATCTTCAAGTCACCTGAATTTTCTACATTGTGTCCATATACTCCAATCGTATTGTTTCCAGACTCTATTTTCCCTGTATTCTGCAATGTTACAGTGTTATGATCTGTGTAAAGCCCGACATTAGGACTTGTAATTGAGGCTGAATCTCCCAATGTGATTGTTCCGCTGTTTTTAGCTGCATATCCTGGTGTTCCTGTTGCATAAACTGCTGTATTTCTGTCACCTGTCATTGTGATTTTTCCTGTATTTTCAAGCACTGTTCCTGAACCAAGTCCCGCATCTGGCTTATAGGAAATCGCAACTGAATCATTTCCTGTTGTTTCTATAGTTCCTGTATTTTTTATTGTCTGTGATGTGGAACCTTCTGAATACAGTCCTGTAGAATTAGAACCTATTGTGATCTTACCTGCATTTTCAATTAATGAATCATCAATACCATAAATAGCAGTTGATTTGTCACCTATTGTCATAACTCCTGTTGCTTTATTATACAATTCTCCAAACTTAGCATACATTCCTGTAGAACCTGCACCACTTAAGTTAATTGTTCCTTCATTTGATAATGTAACCTTATTTCTTGCATACAGACCCTTATTATTTTCCTGAGCCATTGCAACCTGATTAGCCTTTGTTCCTGTGATAGTCTTAGTATTTGCGTTTGTTATTGATGAATTTGAAATTTCAAGCTGGTTATATGCGTCAGTTGCATCATCTAAATTTACATCCTGGTTGATTGCAAGTTTGCTTAAATACAGCATGAATGTCTTATAGTCAGTTCCATTTATATGTGCACCTGTAGCAGTTGAAACTGTATTTCCAGTCGTATCAGACAGGTCCATCTTAACATTTTGTGCAATGAAAAGTCTTGAACCGCTGTTCATATTTAATGTTAAATGCCCCAAAGTTGAATTTGTTCCATCTCCAAAGTTATTCTTTGCCCAGTTTTCAATTTGAGATTTCCCAAAGTCTCCACCATTTCCTACATAAAGAAAAGCGTTACCTCTAGTATTAGGAGTTGTTCCACCTTCAACAGTTGCTGTCATAGTTCCATTTATTAAAACTTTTCCTTGGTTTGCATTATCTGACCCTGTATAGAACAGCAATGACTTTTGCCCTGTAGTTGCAGTTCCTGTTCCTTTTAACGTTATAGTTGAATTTTTATCAGCATCATAGTTTACAGCACCATCGTATGCTTTTATATCATGATCTCCAACTTCCAATGTTGCACTTTCTCCAGAATACAATCCAATTGATTCCGCTCCTTTAACATTGGCAACTACATTAACATTATTAGATCCACTGCTTACAAGGCTTGACCCCTTCCCTACAACAATACCATAAGATCCTTTTTTAACCTTAGTTGTAGTATTTTCATAAACTCCAGCAGATGTTGCAGCATTTCCGCCATTTACTGTTACAGTTCCTGAACCAGCAGCAGTTACAGCAGCTGTATTAGAGCCATTGTCTCCAATAATTAATCCTGTCACTCCATCTCCTTGTGCTTCCGTAGTTCCTTGATAACTTAATGTACCGTTTGTAATCAATACACCAGTTGAATCAGTACCTTTTACTGTAATAGCACTTCCCGAACCAAAAGTTCCAGTAGGATTTCCAGTTCCTTTGGTCATATATGCTCCTACATTACTTGAAACTCCTGTTCCCTCCAATGTAATTCTTCCATTATTTGTAAGAGATCCACCAGATGTTGCCATTCCAATTCCGTTAATAATGCTTTTTCCGCTAGTTGTTCCTATTGTTTTATTGGCATTATTTACAACATCAGCATTTGTCCCAACCATACCTATTGATGAGTCGCCGTCTAAATTGATTGTTCCATTGTTTATTGCTTTTGGAGGATTTCCCATTGCATCCGTATCTGCTTCAGTTCCTTTATCTACTCTCATAGCTATATTTTGCCTTTTAGCTATACTGCTAACAGTAATTGTTCCATTTGCATCATTCGTTATATCGTCACCAGCATCCACAATTAAAACCATACCTGTATTACCTTTACCACCAGATACTTTAATTTCTCCATTATTTTTTACTTTACCGTTCCATGCTCTTATCGAAATTTCATGCTCAAGGTATTCATTTTCTATAACTGCAATTCCTGATGATAATGAATTTATTGGTTTGCCATCATTACCAACTCCTGCATCTCCACTTACAATAATCGTTCCGCTATTCTCCATCGTGCTACTATTTGATACACGAGAAGACCATTTCATACCATAACTTTTTTTCCCACCCATCTTTATAGTTCCACCAGTATTATTAGAAACTACAACATTAGCTGCAAAGTTAGTATTAAGATCATATGGAGCATATATTTGAATTCCAATTGAATTTTCTCCCTGAAAATTTATCATACCACCACTATTATTAATCAAATTATATATATCATACTGTTCTTCATCTTCACGAGTTAATATTAATCCTATTTTATATCCCGTGTACCCCTCTGCAGTTCTTGTTACTGTTGTTGCATTATTACCTGTTAATGTTATCTGCCCGCCTTTAACAAGTTTGCTGTCTAGTTCAGTTGAAGTTGTTTCAGAAGCATCTGTTATAGTTCCTGAATTAACTAAACTTCTATTATCAGCATTAGTATTATGTTGAAATCCACTTCCAAGACCGTCTGTTTGTGCCTCAAAACCTACTGTAAGAGGTCCTACTAAGTTTATTGTTGCATTATTAGTAAGTGTTGAGCCTGCAGGAGCATTATCTAAAGTCGCTATTCTTGAACCACCTACTAGAAAGATTTGATCATTATCAGGAGATAATCCACTCTCTCCTTTCACTGGATTTACAGAAGACATTGTCAAATCAGTATTCAATGCATAACTCCCTTTAAGATCAAAATATGACTTTAACAAAACAGACGGATTCATAGTTCCTCTACGAGCATCGCTCCAAGAATACCTCAACGAAGGTTGTCCATCCGTAAGCGTTCCATTAACTGTTCCACCAACTATTGATACGGCATAACCTTGATATGTGGAATTATATGGCCCTCCATTCGTTCCCATTGAACCACAGCCTGTCATACCATTACAATATGATCCCAACTGTATATTAAAACTCGGTGGTGATGGTAAATTTGGTAATTCTGGCAATCCAATAACTGGTTTTGGCGGAGTAAAGCTAATTGCTTCTGGCAATGTAGGTGTAACCGCAGTCTTATCTGCTATTCTTATTGCTGATTTATTTATGCTTCTTGGACGTATCCCTGCGTTCACTTCAAATGGTACAATTGGCTCCTTAACAGGTTTGAAACTTCATACTGTATCCAGCGGCTGAACCCAAGGCAAAATTCGGTCTTCTGTTTCTGCTTAACAGTCCGTATTTGTCACTGTCTGGCGAAACTGATCTCTCGTAAATGTCCAAACTTCTCTGATAAACCCCTTCATAAGGATATTTTTCCTTTTTATCTCCACGACCTTTATAAGTTCCTTGCCAGTCGTTATACACATAATTCATTCCATATTGCCAAGAGCTCCAAGGTGATTTAACTACGTGGTCTCCCTGTTCCATTAATTGAATTAATTCCAAATTTGTATTTCTTAGAAGTTTATTATTTTCTTGTCTTGTTCGCTTAAAGTCTCTTTTAAGTTGCATAACCGACGTGTTTATCGCTTGTGTCTGTACTTTTATTTCATCCTGAGCCGAATAAAGATTAAATGAAATACCGCTGATTGCTATCATTCCAGTAAGTAAAAATGTAATAACTGCTGAATCAGTATATTTAAAATCTTTAACTCTTTTTGCAAAAGATTTTAATTGTTTTTTTATTTCCTTTAAGTAAGTTACTAGTCATAACTGTACCTCACTTTTTTTTAAATAAAAATCAAAAAAATATTTAAAAATAGTTTTAAGATGAGTAAATAAGTGATAATTTATTAATAATTTTTTTAATTTTTAATTTTAATTTTAATTTGTTTTTTCATCACTTGTATTATACCTTTTTTTATATAAAAATCAAGAATTATTTTAGTATTTTCAAACTTTTTTAAATAAATAAAAAAATTCCCTCAATTTTGAGAGAATCTTTTTTTATTTTTCAAATTATCTTCTTCGAGTATTTGTCTGTTGATTAGAATAACTAAATGATTCTAATTTCATCGATATATTTTTTTCTTTTCCACCTGAGAAAACTTTTAAATTTACAGTTTCCCCTACTTTTTTAGCTGCCAATTCTCCAATAAACGCTCCCGCAGAAGTCACTGTTTTTCCATTTATTTCAAGAATGATGTCCCCCACTTTTAGTCCATATTTTGCAGCCGGAGAACCTGAATAAACCTGCTGAACCATGATTCCTGTTGAATATGGAATATTTCTTTGTTTTTTTATTTCCTGCGTCAAATCTAGCACAGAAATTCCAATATAAGGTCTTTCATATCTTCCAGATTTTAGAATTGAATCTCTTACATTTGATGCAAGGTTTGATGGAATCGCAAAACTAAGTCCAACACTTCCACCATTTGTTGAATAAATAGCCGTATTTACTCCAATTACATCTCCATTGATGTTAAGCAGAGGACCTCCACTATTTCCTTGGTTAATTGCAGCATCTGTCTGGATAAAGTTTTCGACTTGCTCAATTCCAAGTGAACTTCTTCCAGATGCACCAATCACTCCAACTGTCATCGAACTGTTTAATCCTAAAGGATTTCCGAACGCAATAGCCCAGTGTCCTATTTTTATATTGTCTGAATTTGCAAATTTAAGCGGTTTAAATGTTCTATTTGCCATAACTTTCAATATGGCGATGTCAACTTCTGGAGAAGTTCCCACAAGTTTTGCCAAATATTCTTGTCCATCTGACATTTTTACATAAATTTCATCCGCACCATTGATAACATGGTTATTTGTCATAATATAACCATCACTTGAAATAATAAATCCTGATCCCAAACTTCCTGTTTCTTTTTTTTCATGTCTTCTTCCTGAAGTTCCAAACAAGAAAGCTTCCAATGGATTATAAGTTTCCACCACGATTGTCGATTTTGTTCTAATATTTACAACCGAATCTTTTGCTTTGTCATAAACAGCTGCAAATGCATCTTGCGCTCTGTACATGTCACTAGATACATTCGTATTTTGAACAACTTGTTTATTTTGCAAAACTGATGTTTCTGCCATAGTTGTTCCACTAGCAAGAGCTGCCGCTAAAAATGATGAAGTTAATATATTTTTAAATTTCATTCTTTTAAGTCCTTTCAATAATTTTGAATAATTTTTTATTTTTTATTATACTATTTTCCTCTTAGAAATTCCAATATTTTTATTTTTTTTTACCTTAATTTACTCAGTTTAAAATTCTAATCTAACTATTCATCTTTGGAAAAAAAGTCTATATTTTCCATTTTTAAAAGCATTTTACAATTAAAAAAATAATTGAATAAAAAGTTAATAATTTTTAGACTTGCAAATCAAAAAAAAATGAGGTAAACTATAAGTAAAGTAAATTATTTAATAAAATTTTGAGGAGAAGAAAATATGAAATATTATGTTGGAATTGATTTAGGTGGAACTAACACAAAATTAGGTTTAGTTGATGAAAGTGGAAATATCATTTTTACCACAATCGCAAAAACAGATTCCATTGAAGGTTTCTCAGAAACAATAAAAAGACTTTCAAATATTTTAAAAGCACAAATTGAAACTAGTAATGTCAGTTTTAGTGACGTAAAATCAGTTGGAATCGGTGTTCCCGGACCCGTATTAAACAATAGGATAGTAAAATTCTGGGCAAATTTTCCATGGAAAAATGGTGTTGACTTGGCACTTGAATTTGAAAAAAATCTTGGAATTCCAGTGAAGGCTGACAACGATGTAAATGTCATAACACTAGGTGAAATGTGGCAAGGTGCTGGACAAGGCTATAAAAATGTTTTAGGACTAGCTATTGGAACTGGAATCGGTGGCGGAATTATCGTAGATGGCAAACTTATAAGCGGACTAAATGGTGCTGGTGGAGAAGTTGGACATATAAAAATTGAACATAATGGAAAATTATGCGGTTGCGGACAAAAAGGTTGTTGGGAAGCCTATGCTTCAGCTACAGGAATAATCCGTGAAGCTCAAAGCCGTCTTGCAGTGAATAAACAGAATCTGCTGTACAAAATGACAAAGGGAAGAGATTTAGAAGCAAAAGATATATTTGACGCTGCAAAACAAGGCGATAAATTTTCACTTGATATCGTCGACTATGAAGCAGAAAAATTAGCACTTGGAATTGGTAATTTATTAAATATTTTGGATCCTGAAATTGTTGTAATTGGTGGTGGAGTTGCACTTAGTGGAGATTTCTTATTCGACAAAGTTAAAGAAAAAATAAAAGAAGTGGCTTTCCCTTCAACTCTTGAAACATTGAAAATCGTTACAGCAAAACTTGGAAATGATGCTGGAATTTTAGGAGCTGCATATTTAGGAATGCAAGGATAATTAAAAAAAAACTCAAATTTCTACTCAGAGAAACTTGGGTTTTTTTATTTTTATTAATTTATCTTTATCTCATTTTCTTCCCACTCAATAATTTTTCCATTATAAGGATTAATCTTAAAATTGTAAGTCATATTTCGATATTTTACTTCACCTCTGTAAAAGTCATTTTCCTTGTCAAATTCCAAAATATTTGCAAATGTTGCGCCTGGAATTTTTGAAAGCACTATTTCTTTTACTTTTATCGGTGCAAGTTCCTTTTTATTAAAAATACTTGGTTTTGAAAAATTTAGTGAAAAAATAGATAAAAATATTATAACTAAACTTAAAAATTTTTTCATTTTGTCCTCCTAATTTTAAATTTTTTATAGTTATCTTTTTGCCATAGTTGAAAATACAAATTTATCAGGTTTATAAGAAGTTATGCCATATTGAAACAACATACCATTTGAAAGATAAACATAATTTTCTATTGAAACAACCATATTGTACTCCCCTAAATCCAAATATTTTTTTTCATGGCAAGTTGCATTGCGAAATTTTATCTCCCTTCTAGAATGTGAAATTTTAAGTTGCAATTCATTTTCTAAATAATTATAAATAGAATTTTGCACAATTTCCCTATTTAAAAATCTCACAATTCTCCTATCAAAATATGCAACTTCATACTCCAAGGATTCCCCATCTAAAACTCTGTTTCTCACAACCTTGTAAAAATCAATTTTTTCATCCACTCCAAAAATTTCCATAATTTCTTTTTCACCTTGTACTACATAAAGACTTATAACATTTGTTTTTATGTCAATTTTTTCAATTTTATTTAATTCTTGTGAAGTCTGCAAATTCGACAGACTATTTTTAAATCGCCCGTACTCCAAGACACGAGAATTTTTTCCTTTTATTTTTTGAATGTAACCGTCAAATTCAAGCATTGAAAGTGCCTTTCTTATTGTATCTTTGGAATATGAATAACTTTTTGCAAGTTCCATTTCGCTTTTCAGAAATTCTCCCGACTTAAAAGTTCCATCTATAATTTTTCCTTTTATATCCAAATAAACTTTTTTATATTTTCTTTGCAAAATTTCCCTCCTTAAAAAGTTTTTACACAAAGAAATGGCAACTAAAAAAATTACCATTTCAAAATTTTATTTTTACGTCACTTTCAAAAATGTAATATTTTTATAAAAAAAACTATTTTTTAAAAAGCCATACCAAAAAGGCTTCTGATAAATTCTAAAACCATCAATCCTATAATAGCTGAAAAATCAAAACCTCTTCCTCCAATGAATATATTAACCTTAAATATTTTAAGATATGGATCAGAAATTTTTTTAATAATTCTAAAAAAAGCCATATTATTAAAAGGATCAATCCAAGAGCCTAAAACATTAAGAACGATGATGGTTTCATATATATCTAACAACACGCTAATTATATCAGCAATTAGAAAAAAATTCAATTTTTAAATTCTCCTTATTTATTTAAAATTTTTTTACATTTCAAAAGATATTCTGCTCCTGACACAACTGTTAAAATAACAGGAATTAAAAGCAATATATTATTTATTTTAAAACTTAATGGAAATAAAATTATAATTACCAAAACGACCATTTGAACAAATGTCTTCCATTTTCCTAAATTTCCCGCTGCAATTACAACACCTTCCGCCGCTACAATCGAACGAAGCCCTGTTATTAATAATTCTCTAAAAATGATTATAAGTACAAACCAAAGACTTATTTCGTCAAACTTTGTAAGTGTTACCAAAGCTGAAATTACAAGAATTTTATCGGCAAGCGGATCCAAAAGTTTTCCCAAATTTGTGACTAAATTATATTTTCTGGCAATTTTCCCATCGTAGTAATCTGTAATAGAAGCTACTGCAAAAATAATTGTCGCCAAAATTCTCATAGTTATTTCAAATGCTGAATTTTCAGCTTTTAATGCCAATGTCAAAACCATGACAAAGGGAATAACTAAAATAATTCTTAATGTTGCTAATTTATTAGGTAAATTCATAAACATCACTCCTTAACTTTAATTTAAATTTTATTAATTATTTAACGCTTTGATACTCAAATTAAATTTATCTTCATTTTCAATTGAAATTACTTTTACTCTTACAATATCACCTTCTTTTAGCGCATCTTCAGTTTTTGCAATTCTTTTATCGCTAATTTCAGAAATATGAAGAAGTCCTTCTTTTCCTGGTAAAACTTCTACAAAAGCACCAAATTTCATAATTTTTGTAACTTTTCCCTCATAAATTGAATTCAATTCAACTGACTGAGTTTGAAGTTTGACAAGTTCCAAAGCTCTTGCCATTTTTTCAGTATCATTTCCAAAAATTGATACTTTTCCATCATCTTCAATATCAATAGAAACTCCAGTTTCATCAATAATTGCCCTTATATTTTTTCCTCCAGGCCCGATAAGTCCTGCAATTTTATCAGGATTAATTTTAAATATTTCTATTTTTGGAGCATTTTTAGCAACTTCTGGTCTTGGTTTGGAAATCACCTGCTCCATCTTATCAATAATGAACATTCTTCCATCCAAAGCCTGTTTTAGCGCAATTTCCATTATTTCCCTAGTAATTCCTTCGATTTTTATATCCATTTGAATTGCTGTAATTCCATTTTTAGTTCCAGCGACTTTAAAGTCCATGTCTCCCAAGTGATCTTCCAAACCTTGAATATCAGTTAATACAGTAAATGTTTCCCCTTCTTTTATAAGTCCCATCGCAATCCCTGCAACTGTTGATTTTATTGGAACTCCAGCTGCCATTAGTGCAAGTGAACCGCCGCAAATAGTTGCTTGCGAAGATGAACCGTTAGATTCTGTAATTTCTGAAACTAATCTCACTGTATAAGGGAATGTTTCTTCATCTGGCATCACATATTTTAGTGCTCTTTCAGCCAAGTTTCCGTGTCCCAATTCACGCCGACCAGGTGCTCTCATAAATCCTGCTTCTCCAACTGAATACGGTGGGAAATTGTAATGCAAGAAGAATTTTTTTCTGCTCTCATCTTCCATTCCATCTATAATTTGCTCGTCTTCCTTACTTCCAAGCGTTGCAACGACAAGCGCCTGTGTTTCTCCTCTTGTAAACAAAGCTGAACCGTGTGGAACAGGAAGTGTATCGATTTCCACATCAAGCGGCCTGATCTGTGTCGTAGTTCTTCCATCCGCTCTATATTTTTTATATAAAATAGCGTTTCTTACCAATTTTTTCTCAACATCTCTGTAATATCCTTTAAAAGTCTTTTCCAAATCTTTTAAAAAGTCTTTATCTTTCAGATTTTCATTTCCATCATTTTCCAATTTTTCTAAATATCTTTCAAATAATTCAGTTTCCAAATTGTCAATTGCTTCATATTTTTCCAGTTTTCCAGGAGTCATAATCGCATTTTCCACTTCATTTTCAAATGAGTCAATAAATTCTTTTATTTCAGATGGAACTTCTTTTTTCTCAAATTCGTATTTTTTCACATCAAATTGAGACAAAAATTTTTCTTGCTCAAGACAAATTTCTTTAATCTTTTCGTGCCCAAATATTATCGCTTCTAACATCACTTCTTCACTAACTTCTTTTGCTCCTGCTTCTACCATTGTAACGGCTTCTTTAGTTCCAGCAACAGAAAGTTGAATTTCACTCTGTAAAAGTTCTTCCGCCGTCGGATTTAAAATATATTCGCCATCAATGTACCCAACTGTAACTCCAGCAACTGTCCCTGCAAATGGTATATCCGATAATCCAAGCGCCGCTGACACTCCAATAGTCGCCAAATTTTCTGGAAAATTAATTTCATCATAAGAAATAACTGTAATTACAATATGCACTGCATTTAAAAATCCTTCTGGAAACAGTGGTCTAATCGGTCTGTCAATAAGTCTTGAAATCAAGATTTCATCAGTCCCTGGCTTAGTTTCTCTTTTTATAAATCCACCAGGAAATTTCCCGGAAGCGTAAAATTTTTCGATATAATCCACAGTAAGCGGGAAAAAATCTTGTCCTTCTTTCACATCTTTACTTCGAGTAGCTGTGACTAGAAGCATCGTTCCGCCACAACTAACAACTACAGAACCTCCCGCTTGTCTAGCTATTTTTCCTGTACTTATTTTTATTTTCTGTCTTCCTAAATCAAATTCACATATTTTTTCGTCAAACATTTTTCCTCCTAATTTTTTTATTTTTTTAAGAAGAGAAGCAAATAATAGTAAAAACTTTTACAAAAACAAAAATCTTTACAATTACTTACTCCCCAAACTTCTTAAAATCAATATAATTATACCATTTTTCAATTTTTTTTACAATTTTTTTAAAAATATTTCTTATAAGTCACTTCTAAATTAAAAATTTGCATATTATGTAAAATAATTGTATAATCTCTGTGTTAAAACATTAAAAATTATAACTAAAGGTATAATTTTTTGGGTGGTGAAATTTTTAGATGGAATACGAAAAAAAGAAAATTGAAACTATGAGAAATTTTAATTTTTATTACATCAATATTATAAAAAATTTCTATAAAGATATTGTAAATTATAATTTTTCTTTAAATGAATATCGAATATTAAATGAAATTAATAATTTAAGAGATTGCACTTCCAAAAAAATTTGCAAGAATTTATATTTGGAAAGCAATTTTGTAAACAGAACTTTGAGAAAATTTCAAAAATTTAACTTGGTTAAAAAGAAATTGTCGCTTTTAGATAAAAGGCTTTATTATTTCGATTTGACTAAAGAAGGAAAAAATAAATTAAAAAATTTTAACAGAATGTCTGACAAAAAAACTAAAGAAATATTTTCTAATTTGGATATTTATGATCGTGAAAGACTTGTAAAAGATATGTCTTCAATAAAAATGATTTTGGATGTGAACGAAAAAATTAACTTGGAAAATATTTTTATTAGAGATACTTTGATGTATGGTGATATAAGTTATCTAATTTATATTTATAGCTTAATTTACATCCAAAAGTATAATTTTCCGCTGTCGTTTGAAGCAAATATTGTTAATTCTTTTTCAAATTTTTTTAAAACTTATGATGAAAAAAGTGACAAAATCTGGATTGTCGAATATAATAACGAAATCATAGGATTTTCTTGCATTATGGTAAACGATTATAAAGAAGCCGAGCTTAGATGGTTTATTTTGCACCCAAATTACCGTGCAAAAGAATTAGAAAAATTACTTCTCACTAAGATTCTGGAATTTTGCTACAAAAAAGGATTTGAGAAAATTTTTACTTATGTTTCAGACGATTTGGAAAATGAGATAAAATTTTATGAAAAAATTGGATTTAAAAAGACAGAAGATTTTAAAAATAATCCGCTTAGAAAAAATATTAAAATGATTAAACTAGAAATGGAAATTTAGAAATGAGGTTTTAACTTGAAAAAAGCAGTAATATTAGATACGAGTGCAATTATTTACAGAAGCCACTTTGCACTGATGGGAATGAGAAACTCTAAAGGTCTTCCAACAGGAGCTACATTTGGATTTATCAATACATTAGAAAATGTCATAAAAGAATTTAGCCCCGACTATCTGGTTGCTTGTCTTGATGTGAAAAGAGAGGAGCTTGAAAGAAGTGATGAGCTTGAGACATACAAAGCAAATAGAGAAAGTATGCCAGAAGAAATTGTCGCACAACTGGATATTATAATGGAAGTTTTGGACGGCTACAACATTCCAAAATATAAAAAAAGAGGACAGGAGGCTGACGATGTAATTGCGACATTCGCAACACATTTTTCAAAAGACGAGGAACCGATAGAAACTTTTATCGTAACAGGAGATAAAGACCTAACTCAGCTTGTAAATGGGAAAATAAACATTGCACTACTCGGTAAAGGTAATGGTAAGGACTCGAATTTTAAATATATAAGAAATGATAACGATGTCGTCGACTATTTGGGAGTTACTCCTGATAAAATTCCTGATTTATTTGGACTTATGGGAGACAAGTCCGACGGTATTCCAGGCGTTACAGGAATTGGGCCTAAAAACGGTGTAAAACTTATAACAGCTTACCAAAATTTGGAAAATCTTTATAAAAATATTGAAGATTTAAAAGGAAAACAGAAAGAAAATCTTATAAATGATAAAGAAAAAGCCTTTTTAAGTAGAGATCTTGCAACTGTAAAAAAAGAACTTGAAATAGAATATGACAAAAACAAACTAAAATTTGAAACTAAAAATTTTGAAAAACTTTTTGAAATTTACAAAAAAATGGAATTTAAAAAATTTAGTGCAAATTTAGAAGAAGAAAGAAAAAAAGTTTTAAACCAAAATTTAAAAAATTCTGATAAAATCAGTGAAGAAGAAAAAGAAATTCAGCTTAAATTACAAAAAGAACTTGAAGAAATGAAAGAAAAGAAAAAAAGAATTTTGGAAGAAGAAGCTAAATATGACAGAGAAAATCCTATTTACAATGGAATTTCAAGTTTTTATTCAAATAAAAATAATTCAGAAAAATTTGATATTTTGAATATTTTGGATATAAAAAAAGAAATTTCGCAAAAAAATATAGACTATAAAATTGTGAATTGGAATGAAGCCCACGAAATAATAAAAAAAATGGAAAACAAAGTTTCTATTTTTGAAAATATATTTGGACTTTCAATTTCTGACGGAAGCGAAAATATTGTTCTTTTAAACAGCGATTTAGAAAAAGTTTTAAACGGCGAAAAAACTGTTCAGATTAATTTGTTTGAAAAAATGGAGAATAACGATTCTGAAAATGTTTTTAAAATTTATGAAGAACTGAATAAAAAAGAAATTATCGCTTACAACATAAAAGAATATATGAAAAAGCACTCAAATTATTTCGATGTCATTATTTCTGGAAAAAGTTATTCTTTTTCGCCTTTAAGAAACAAAGATACCAAAATTGACTACACAATTAGATGTGAAAATTATTTTGATATTATGATTGCTTCGTATGTCCTTCAGACTGAAGGAGAAAATGAAATTGAAAATATCATAAAAAATGAGATAGAAGTTGAAATTATGCCATTTGAAACTGAATTTCAAAAAGAGAGAAGAAAAAGAAATTTTAGTGAACTGAGTGATGAAATAAAAGCTAATTTTTTAGCAATTCGTGGATTTTACATCTATCATCTTGAAAAGATATTAAAAATTGAACTTAAAAATAACGGCTTATTTGATGTGTACGAACATTTGGAAAGTAAGCTAATTCCCGTACTTGCACAAATGGAAGAAAATGGAATTAAAATTGATAAAAAATATTTTAAAGATTTTGAAAATGAGTTAAACGAAAAAATTGATAAATTAATTTCAAATATTCACAAGATTGCAAATGAAGAATTTAACATAGATTCTTCGCAACAGCTAGGAGAAATTTTATTTGAAAAAATGCAAATTCCAGTCGTGAAAAAGACAAAGACAAGATATTCAACCGATGTTGAAGTTTTGGAGAAAATTGCAAATAATGAAGAACTAAGCGATGAAAAACGGGAAATTGCAAAAAATTTGCTGGAATACAGAGCATTTAAAAAGCTACTTTCAACTTACATTGAGCCTATTCCGCAGTATGCCGACAAAGACGACCGCATCCACACGACTTTTAATCAAAATGGAACTGCAACTGGAAGACTTTCTTCGGCTAATCCAAATTTGCAAAACATTCCTGTGAGAACCGATGATGGAATTAGAATCAGAACTGGATTTGTTGCAAAAAGTGGACATAGCTTGATTTCATTTGACTATTCGCAAATTGAGTTAAGAGTCCTTGCTGAACTTTCAAAAGATAAAAATTTAATTTTCGCTTACAAAGAAGACAAAGATTTACATGATTTAACTGCAAGAAAAATATTTTTAAAAAATGACGGCAAGAAAGTTTCAAGAGAAGAGAGAAGTATTGCAAAAGTCATTAATTTTAGTATTCTTTATGGAAAAACTAACTTTGGATTGTCCAAAGAGCTAAATATTTCAGTTGGAGATGCCGCACAATATATAAAAACTTATTTTGAAGAATATCCAAGAGTTCAGAAATTTTTGGATATTGTGACTGAAACTGCTAAACTTCATAGTTTTGTAGAAACTTTTTTCGGAACGAGAAGATATATAAAGGGAATTGACTCACAAAATAAAAATATTTTGGCACAGGCGATTAGAATGGCTGTAAATACTGTTGTTCAAGGAACTGCGGCAAATATCATAAAAATTGTCATGATAAAACTTTATGAAGAGTTGAAAAACGATGAAAATATAAAAATGCTGCTGCAAGTTCACGATGAATTAATTTTTGAAGTAAAAAACGGATTTGAAGAAACTTATATGAAAAAAATTAAAGATATTATGGAAAACACAGTAAAATTTGAAAAAGTGCCGTTAAAAGCAAACGGGAATATTGCTAAAAATTGGGGACTTTTGAAATAAAAAATAAATTTTGTTTAATAACAAGGGGAAATATCCCCTTGCTAAATATTTAAATTGAAATACTAAAAAATTTTATTTTTATATCTTTTCCAAAGTTCTTTTTCTCCTATCAAATGTTACAATTTCATCTATTCCAAATTTTTTCACATATTCTGCCGCTTCCTTTATATTCATTCCAACATGTTCGCTGTAATGAGCGTCACTTGACAAAATCACTGGAATATCATATTCTTTCACATATTTCATAAAATCTTCATATGGTGTAATTTCTTTTATTGGATAACGATAAGAAGTCCCCGTATTCACATCCACAATCATATTATTTTTTTTCAAAACTTTTGCTGTATTTTCAAGTAAATCTTCAACTTCATTTGGATTTGGAATATTTTTAAATAATCTCAAATTAAAAGGATGTCCTAAAATGTCGTAATATCCAGTATTTACCACATTTTCAATCTCTTTTGCATAATCACGCCAAATTTGAGTTAGATTTTCATCTGTAAATTTATGTTTTAATGCGCTAAAATCAAACCCCCAGCCTTTTATAAAATGAATTGAAACTATTAAATAATCAAATTCATATTTTGACAAAATTTCTTGAGCTTTTTTTTGATTTTTGAAATTACAAACTTCAATCCCCCATTTTACAGGATAACCTCGTTTTTTTAACGAATCTATGTAATCTTTGTATTCATCGAGCGTGTGAACAAACTTCGTCTTCTGCTCAAGCCATTTTTTCTGAAAATTTCCAACTTCACTGTCATCTAGAATCAACTCTTCATAATACAAGTCCTTAAACTCTTTAAACCCGTGTGTATGCTCCGTTATTCCAATTTCATTAAGTCCCATTTTTTTAGCCTGTTCAAAAAAAGGATTTGCGAATTCATCCTTGTAACTTCCATATTCAAAGTGCATATGATAATCATTTAGCATAAAAAATCCTCGCTTTCTATATTTTTTTATAATTTTAATTATATCACTAAAATTTTTTTATTTCAAACTTTATATTTATAAAAATTTTTTTATTTTATTAAAGCCTAAAAATTATTTGACTTAATCGATTTTTTCTACTATAATAATATTATAATAATATTTAGGAGGAATTTAAGATGAAAATTGTAGTTTTCGATGCAAAACCATATGACATTGAGTTTTTTAACAAATGGAACAAAGAATTTGGTGCGCAAATTACATATTTTGAAGAAAAATTAAGTTTAAAAAATGTAATGCTTACAAAATACCAAGATGTTGTTTGTACATTTGTAAATGATGATTTAAACGAAAAAGTATTAAACATACTTTCAAAAAATGGAGTAAGAGTGGTTGCAGCAAGATGTGCTGGTTACAACAACATTAATTTAAAAGCAGCTCGTGAAAATAGAATTACTGTTTTAAGAGTACCAGCTTACTCTCCATATGCTGTTGCTGAACATGCACTAGCTCTACTTATGTCAGTAAATAGAAAAACTCACAAAGCTTATAACAGAACAAGAGAAGGAAACTTCAGTCTAGCAGGATTAACTGGAATGGATTTAAACGGAAAAACTGCTGGAATTATTGGAACTGGTAGAATAGCAAAAATTTTCATAAGAATTTTGAATGGATTAGGAATGAAAGTTATTGGTTATGATAAATTCCCTAATGAACAAGCTGCAAAAGAAGGGAATTTCACTTATGTGACATTAGATGAAATATTTGCAAAATCTGATGTAATTTCATTACATTGCCCATTATTCCCTGAAACAAGACACACAATTAACAAAGAAACTATTGCTAAGATGAAAGACGGTGTTATCATAATTAATGCTGCCAGAGGTGGATTAATTGACACAGAAGCACTAGTCGAAGGATTAAAAGATAAAAAAGTCGGTGGAGCAGGACTTGATGTTTACGAAAATGAAAGTAGCTATTTCTTTGAAGATGAATCAGCAAGTGTGTTAGAAGATGATTTATTAGCTAGATTGTTGTCATTTAACAATGTTGTACTAACTTCTCACCAAGCATTCTTGACAAAAGAAGCACTAGATAACATTGCTGAAGCAACATTTAACAATATTTTATCTTACGTTAAAGAAGAACCATTAGTAAACGAAGTTTGGTACAATGAAGAAACTGGTAAAGTTGTTGAAGGTTTGAGAAAATAATTATTATTCAATTTTTTAAGAAATTAATGAGAGGCTGTTTTTTTGGAAGAGCAGCTTCTTTTAATATTTATATTTTCCCAATAAGAAGTCTTGAGCTCTTGTCAGTAAATAAAATATGATTTATGTTTTTTTAACAATTTTATTAACAAAAAAGAAAAAAGAGAGGTAAAAATATGGATTTATTTGAAATAAAAAAACAGCAAGAACAAAATAATGTTGATATTGAAGAAATCAGGAGGCATCTTTGACCCAGAAAATTTAAAAAACGAAATTGATAATTTGGAAAAAAAGACTTTTGAAAACGATTTTTGGAATAGAAAAGATAGTAAAGAAATATTAAAAAATTTAAATAATAAAAAAAAATTATTGGAAGAATACGATATTCTAAAAAATGCTTATGAAGAAATTGATACAATTGTAGAATTTATTGAGATGGGCGATAACTCTTTTGAAGCAGAATTAGAACCTAAAATATTGGATTTAGACAAAGAAATAAAAAATTTTAAGACAAAATTACTTTTAAACGAAGAATATGATATGAACAGTGCAATTCTTACGATAAATGCTGGTGCTGGTGGAACTGAAGCATGTGATTGGGCACAAATGCTCTACAGAATGTACGACAGATGGGCGAACCATCATAAATTTAAAGTTGAAATTTTAGACTCACTTGCTGGAGAAGAAGCTGGAATTAAAAGTATCACGCTAAATATTAAAGGAAATTACGCATATGGTTATTTAAAAGGAGAAAAAGGAGTTCACAGACTTGTGAGAATCTCGCCATTTGATTCAAATGCTCGGAGACACACTTCATTTGCCGCTGTAAATGTCATTCCAGAAATTGACGACGAAGTGGAAATTGATATTCGCAGTGAAGATTTGAAAATTGATACTTATCGTG
>ERZ773014.871-NODE-871-length-19785-cov-3.136695_pt1 | contig 19785 bp, 9 predicted proteins | sample MGYA00580841_ERZ773014 | MGnify/ENA primary metagenome ERZ773014 (study PRJEB29015, sample SAMEA2737989) | human oral metagenome | biome: human oral; feature: human-associated habitat; material: dental | place: China | collected 2067 ...
GCTTTAACAATAAGACGCGTTTCCGTTGAGCCTTTTACTTTGCTAGTTGACTTTGCACCTTGCAGGGTAAGGCGTGATTTTACTTTTCCTATACCTGTAAGATAAAGGCTTGCGCCGGCCTTGGTCTTTACAGTTCCATTTTCTCGACTGAGTTTTACGCCTTGTGTGTTAGAAGTAAGCAGCAGAGTTTCTTCTGCAAATTCGGGTTCTTCTACTTTAACTTGCGCATAGGATGCAGTTGTAAGGCAAGCACTCACAAGGAGCATCATAAAGAATTTCTTCATAATTTCTGATATATTAAAGTTAAATGATAGCACAAAAATACGTTTTTTTCTTGTTTATACAAAGAAAAAAGTTAAGAAATAGAAAAAAAAACAAGCATCTAATGGCTCGTCATATCGACCCATCATAATGAAAACCGCTTCTCATTTGAAGCTGAGAACAACGAGAACTCACCCTTACAAACGCCCAATCAGGCGCTGAATGCCCTCCAAATCAGTTGCTACTTGGATATAATCCGACCACTTTCCGCGAATCATTCCACGCTGTTGTAGGTCGTCAAGCAGACCAATAAGCGAGTCGAAAAAGCCGTTCATGTTGTAGAGAATCACCGTTTTTGAATGATAACCTATCGTGCGGCTGGCTGCCACAGTGAACACTTCATCGAGCGTACCGATGCCACCTGGCAATGCAATCAGCACGTCGCTCTGGGCCAATATCAGGTCTTTGCGGTCGCTCAGGTTGTCACATGCGATGTTCACATCAACCGAATTGCTGACGCGTCCGCCCTTTTCAACCACGCGGGGAATGACACCTATGGCCTTTCTCCCACCCTCATGGACGGCCTTTCCGATGGTTTCCATCAGCCCGCAATTGCAACCTCCGTACACAACATCATGCCCGTTGCGGGCCATCCAAGCCCCCAATTCCTCGGTTTTCTTGAAGTATTCGGCATCAATCTGATTGTTTGCAGAACAAAAAACTCCTATTTTCATATCCGCAAATTTATTAAAAAAATCAGTGAAATCAATGCCCTCTCCCCAATATTTTATTACTTTAGCACTATGAAAAGGCGGGAACAACAGCCCTGTTTGGGCAAAACAGAGTTGCAAAACAGTTTATTTATACTCGCTCGGCGACACTCCGAACTGCTTTTTGAAGCTTGTTGAAAAATGACTCGGCGTATTAAACCCCGTCAAATAAGCTATCTCTCCCATCGTATATCGGCCTTCTCGAATGAGTTCTGCAGCCCGATTCAACTTGTAAGTCTTGAAGAATACGCTTGGATTTGTGCCCGTCAACCCTTTCATCTTATAATATAATTTGGTGCGCGACACGTGTAATCGTTCCGTCAAGTGCCTCACATCAAGTTCCGAATCGGCCAATTCTGCTTCCATAATCTTATAGAGCTCGTCCATGAAATGCTTGTCTTGGGGCGACAATACCTTTTCATCAATGGCATCGGTCTGCGTAGAACTAACAAGCAACTGCCTGACTTTCTCTCTGTTGGCCAGCTGTGAATGAATCATAGCCAGCAGCAATTTGGGGTCAAAAGGCTTTGTGATGTAAGCATCAGCACCCGTGTTAAGTCCTTCAACTTGGCTCTCTACCGTTGCTTTTGCGGTGACAAGAATCACAGGAATGTGGCATAATTGCAGATTATCCTTGATGTCCCGGCACAGTTCATAGCCTGTCTTACCGGGCATGACGACATCGCTTAAGATCAAGTTTGGCTCATCTTCGCCGATAGCTTTATAAGCACTCTCGGCATCAAAGCGATAAATCACATTGTAATAAGGCATCAACAACGTCTGAAGATAATTCACAACTTCGGTGTCATCATCGACAACCAAGATCGTAGGACGGCCCTCTGTGTCGTGCATTTCGGCTGCGGTTGTATCGCGAAGAGGGGCGATGGGGAACATTTCTTCCTGATTTTCTTGGGGCAAAGCACGCTCGCCTTCGGTATAACAGCAGTCATCAACAGGAAGAGAAAGGGTGAACACGGCTCCCGGTTCGCCCACTTTATTGCCGGCGACCAATGTTCCATGATGCAGTTCGGCCAGCTTTCGGGCATAATAAAGGCCGATACCTGTGCCCCAATTCAGCTTTCCTTTCGTCTGATTGTCAAGCTGGTAATACCGTTGGAAAATGTCTTCAAGCTCACTATCAGGGATTCCCTTTCCGCTATCCTGCACCATAATGGTCACCTTTCCGGCAGCAACATCGAGACTAACAACGATGGTTCCGCCTTTAGGAGTGAACTTCATGGCATTTGAAAGCAGATTGTTCATAATCTTTTCTAACTTATCTCGGTCAAGAAACATCAGGAATGAGTCCTCTAAACCGACCGATTTGAATGTTATTCCCTTTTCTTCAGCATTTACTTTGAATATATCGCAGATCGTAAACAGCTCAGCGATGATGTCCATGCGGCGCACTTTCAAGCGTAATGTGTCGTTTTCGAGCTTGTTGAAGTCCATCAATTGGTTCACAAGACGCAGCATACGAAACACACTACGCCTGACTATCATCAACAAACGCCTGTTGGATTCAGGGATAGTTTGGTCGTCGCAAAGCATGGAAACAGGCCCCGAAATCATCGTAAGCGGCGTTCGGAACTCATGTGAAATATTCGCAAAGAAACTCATGTTCATACGGTTTATACGCTGTTCCTGCTGTTTTTCCTCCATTGCCCGATGCATTTCGGCCTTCTCTTTAATCGATCGTAGGCGCAAACGGCGCAGCAAGAGCAGGACAATCACAAACATAAAGGCATACAAAGTCCACGCCCACCACGTGTTCCAAGGCGCAGGACTGACAACGATCTCAAGTTCGTTCTTGGCCGTGAACTCATTGTTTCCCTTGCTTTTCGCCCTCACCTTGAGCGTATAACGGCCTGCCGGGAGATTCGAATAAAACGCTTCATGGCTATTACCTGCATCTATCCAATCTTCGTCAAAGCCCTCCATTCGATACGAATAGCAAGCCCGTTCGTAATCACCATAGGCCAAAGCGGCAAACGAAATGCTGAAACTATTCTGCTTATAATTAAGATAAACCGTCGGAAGGTCTTCCAGATTGCGATCGATACAATCGCTCCTATCAGGCGAAACAACCTCATTATGTACTTTCAACATCTCGAAAACCAGCGGAATATTCTGCCTCGTATAATGGTTACCCGGGTTGAATATGGTCAATCCATGGGTTCCTCCAAACACCATTTCGCCGCTTTTCAAACAGCAAGAAGCGCGGTCATTGAACTGATTTCCGCCGATCCCATCGGTCGAATAATAAGAAGTTATCGCGCCATTAAACCCATCTATCTTATTAAGACCGTTCATTGTGCTCACCCAAATATTGTCATTTTGATCGGGTTCTATCGCTGAAATGTCTTTACATGAAAGCCCTTCAACGCGATGAACCCGCACATGATCGGGGGCAATACAAACCAAACCGTTTGTCACAGTGCCCACAAAAATGTTCCCATACGGGTCTTCATAGAGGTCTGTAGGAATGAAAACCGATCGCGGAAGGCTCTTTTTCCAATCATTATTGTCTACATTCCACTTCGTTGCCTCAAACGTTTGAGGATTTATCTCAACCAGATCCTGCAAGAAAGCAGCTGTGAGTAGTCCGCCGGAACGCAGCGGCAACGCCACAGGAACGAAGACAAAGGTTGCCGGATAGAGCGTGTTTGGCTTCATTTCTCCGTCAGGCATGAATGCAAAAACCCTATTTGAGGCTGACGTTGCCCACACAATTCTCTCCTTACTCTCCGTCAATGACATGGTGTAGAAGACCGGATAGCGTTTCTCCGGCACCAATGTTTCACCATTATAGCGTGCTTTGACGACTTCTGAACCGTTGGCCATCCACAAGTATCCACGGCTATCAACAAGCAAACTCCCTATTTCATTCTTGTAATCGCTCACTTTAAGACCTTCCAAAGAAAGCGATTTCAGCGTGTTGTCACGCCTGTTATACACCAGTAGACCACGCATCTTGGTTGATATAAACAGGTTGTCTGCCTTGTCTTCTGCCACGGCTAACACCGATTGATGGCCCACTGCTTTGACCAAAAAGTTGTTGGTATTGAAAATTTTATTGTACTGATAGACGACACTATAACCTTGATCGGAAGATCCCATCCACAAGTTATTCTTGGAATCTGTGTACATTTGTGTAACTTTGAAATAGGGTTCGTCGAACGGGAAGCCCGGTTCTTGGGGAGAAAGTAGCGTCTCTGATGCCTTATCATAATAGAAAATGCCATTTTTAGAAGTGCTGATAAGCAGTCCACCTTTATTATATGGGTGGATACAATATATCCGATCATGGCTGAAAACAGGGCTCCCGGCAATCGCATCTGGCGCATTTTCAAAAGCACGCGCGGCCGGATTGTAAATAAGAACACGGTTGTCACCACACAACCAGATGCGCCCGTCGTCCTCCATGTAAGCGTATGTAGGATAGAAACCCTTTGGCATAGCGATGGAATCTGCCAACGATAATCGCTTTCCCTCATAGCGACGAAGACAGTTTAAGTTCTGAATCCACACGCTATTGTGCCTGTCTATGATGACACGCCCCATGAAATTATGTTGCGGATCGAGGTTCCCAAGTCGCTTGACAAAGCGGTTTTTGCGGGCATCATACTCCAATAAGGAACCTATTGTGTATATTATTATGCGGTTGTTCGGCGTGATGAGCAATTGAACAACGTTGAGGTTCTTGTCGTCCATGGCTATACGTTCAAAGGTATTTTTGTCAGTATACCGGCAAACACCGTTCACAGTAGAAACCCATATCCGCTTGTTTCTGTCGCAAAACACCCCCGTAACATTGTTATCCGGCAAACCGGTCGAGTCATCTGTGCAGAAATACTGATAGAATTTGTTGCCATCAAACTTGTTAAGTCCCCTGAATGTTGCCATCCAAAGGTGCCCATGGGCATCTTCCGCAAACCCTTCTATGTTGTGATTCGATATTTCATCCGCCACAACCATGGCGTGTTCTTCGTCTGTTAAGGCTGGTTTTTCCTTAGTTTTCGCACACGAAACAAAGCCGAAGACAACACTGATGAAAAGCAAAGAAAGAAAAGATTGTGATTGGAAACGCTTCATGTAAACGTGCTTAATAATGATACAAATGTACGAATTAAAACCCTTATCACCAAAGCATTCTGAACAAATAGGAAAATGTTTGAACGCACCTGAAAGAACTTTTGAACGAATATAAAAAATAAAAGAACGGCTGAAAAAAGCTTTGTTTGGAATACATCATACCTTTGTCTCGCAACTTTAATACTACAAAAATGAAGAAAACAGTATCGATCAGGTCATTTACCCTGTTTCTTTTAATGATTATGTGCCAGACATCATGGGCGCAAGAGCTCATAAATGTCTCAGGTAGTGTCGTTGACAACCTGAAAGAGCCGATGATTGGCGTGAGTGTTGTTGAAAAAGGAACATCAAATGGGGTCGTTACAGACCTCAACGGAGCATTTAAACTCAAAGCCCATAGGGGCGCAACGCTCGTTATCTCCTACATTGGTTTTGCCACACAAGAAGCCAAAGCAGCGCAAAACATGGAGATTATACTGCAAGAAGACTCTAAAATCCTTGAGGATGTCGTCGTCGTTGGCTACGGTATTCAGAAGAAAAGTTCGGTCACCGGCGCTATTTCTCAAGTGAAATCGGAAGACTTGGAGCACCGAACAATCACCGATGCCAAGCAAGCCTTACAGGGAAAGACGGCCGGTGTGCAGATCGTTTCGGCCTCGGCTGCGCCGGGAGCAAGTCCCACTGTGCGCATTCGCGGCTTCTCTTCGAATGTCAGTTCGGAGCCTCTTTATGTAGTAGACGGTGTCCGTTTGAGCAATATCAGCGGCATCGACCCCAACGATATCGCCTCCATGGAAATCCTAAAAGATGCGGCTAGCGCCGCTATCTATGGTGCAGAAGCCGGAAACGGCGTCGTATTGATTACCACAAAGAAAGGAACTGCCGGCGAAGGACGCATCAGCTACAGCTTTCAATACGCCGGTCAATCGCTTGCTCGAGTGCCCGAGATGCTCAATGCAACCGAGTATATCCAATATATGACCGAAGGAAGCACCTTTACCCGGGACTATCTGATCGCTAATTGGGACGGAAAAACCGACACGAAATGGACAGATGTGGCTTTTGAGAACAGCAAAATGCGGAAGCACAACCTCGCCTTTACCGGCGGAAGTGACCGTGGTAACTATTATCTTTCACTCACTTATCTGAACAACGACGGCATCGTAACCGGCAATTCCGATACTTATCAACGCCTTACCGCGACCATTAATTCGGAATACATGATTAAGAAATGGCTCAAAGTTGGCACTACCAATCAGATTGAGAAATACAATGTGCGACAAGTTTCAAGCAACAATGAATATGGGTCCCTGCTCACTTCGGTGATGATGCTCGACCCATTGACTCCCGAAATCTACGTTGGAAGACCGCTTCCTTTCCATGTTCAGCATGCTTTAGACACCAAAAAGCATCTTCTTACAGATGCCAATGGAAACTATTATGGCATATCCAATTTCTATGCGGGCGAACAATACAACCCCTTAATCATGCGCGATAACAACCTTTCAAGGAACAGTGGCTTCGCTATCAACGGCTCTTTCTATGCCGATTTCACCCCGATTAAAGGCTTAACTTTCACGTCTCGTTTCGGTTATCGGCTTGGTGGAACACGCAGTAGCACCACAAATCTGCCCTTTTATGGTAACGGTGTGCAAAGTAGAGACTACGTTGGGCAGAGCAGTCAAAGTTCAACTTCAATCTATTATCAGTGGGAAAACTTTGCAAACTACATGAAACAATTTGGCAAACACAATGTGAATGCCATGCTTGGTATGTCGTATCAGGAGTCTACCTATGACTATGTTCAAGGCGAACTTGCCCCTAATGGCGAACATGCCTTGCTCAAAAACGACCCTCTTTTCTACTATCTTCATTACGGATCTGCCTCGGCTACCAAGAGTGTCGACGGCGAAAAGACACGTACAGCAAAGCTTTCTTACTTCGGACGTCTAGGATATAATTATGCTGGAAGGTATTATGCGCAGTTCTCTTTGCGCGCCGATGCGGCCGACCTTGCCCTGCTTCCGAAGAATACCCGGTGGGGTTACTTCCCCGCAGCCTCCTTGGGTTGGACACTATCCGAGGAGAATTTCTTCGCTCCCTTGCGCAAAACGGTCAACAGTTTGAAGCTCCGTGCAAGCTGGGGACAGAACGGTAGTCTCTCCGCCTTAAGCGGATATGCCTACAATACGGACATGGTTCAGTCGGGATTCTACCCATTTACCTCTGGAATCAACTATGTTCGAGGGGTCAGTCCGTCCACAATGGGCAACGAAGACCTTAAGTGGGAGACCTCTGAACAGACTAATATCGGCCTCGATACCTACCTTTTCAACAGTCGATTGAGCCTCAGTGTCGACTATTTCAACAAGAAAACAAAAGACCTTCTCATTTGGAATACCACCCCATCTCTTGAGATTGGCGGCAAAACCTCGCCCATAAATGCAGGCAATGTGAGCAATAAAGGCGTTGAATTTGAAGTGGGTTGGCGCGACCATATCAAGGACTTCACTTACGGAATACGTGCAAACTTGGCCACTATCAGCAATAAAGTCACCTATATTGACCCCTCCATCACTCGCTTGGCAGGCTCAACTTTCCATACTTATACCGTGACTTACTTTGAACAAGGCTATCCCGTGTATTACTTCCGAGGCTATAAATTCGCGGGAATCGACCCAAACACGGGCAATCCCACGTTTGAAGACCTCGACAACAGCGGCGATATCGGTGATGGAGACCTCACTTATATCGGTGATGCCATACCCGATTTCACCTATGGGCTGACGCTTACAGCGGCCTATAAAGGCTTCGATCTCACCGTATTCGGCAGCGGTTCGCAGGGCAACGACATCTTCAATTGCATCAATCGACCCGACTATGCCGCTGCAAACAAGCAGAAAGCGCTCTTCTATACCGACCGTTGGACACTTCAAAATGCCCATGCTACCCAGCCACGGGCTGGCGCTTCGGACATGGATAAGTATGCTTGCTCGAGCGCTATGGTCTTCAATGGCTCCTATTTCAAGATAAAACAGATACAATTGGGCTACACCCTGCCAAAGATACTGACCGCCAAAGTCGCCGTAAGCAACGCCCGTATCTACCTTTCTCTCGATGACTTCTTCACCTTTACCAAGTATAAAGGCTTCGACCCAGAGGCATCTTCCAATGCAACCTCGGGCATGGGCATCGACAAGGGAGCCTATCCCATGTCGAAGAAGGTTGTCTTAGGCTTCAATATTGACTTTTAATAACCTGTAATTTAAACGAACACTTATGAAAAAATCATATCTTTCACTCATGCTGACGGCCTGTCTTGCACTCGGAATAACGAGCTGTGAAGACCGTCTCGACATTCTCAAGCACGGCAATATGGGCAGTAAAGAGACCTTTTATCAGACAGATGAAGAGGCTGAACAGGCGCTGGCTGCTCTCCATATCAGCTTCCGTACCAACCATTTCAATTGGTTCTTCGTCAAAAACCTGCTTGCTGACGACGTTTGGTGCGGCGGAGGATCGCGCGGAGACAACGCACAAATGGAGAAACTCAACGAATATACCTTCGGAACCGACCACAACTTGGTGCAGAGTGTGTACGTCAATCTCTACAATATCATCTATAATGCCAACCTGATTATCGAGCATGTGAAGCCAAACACGCCCAATATGCGACGCGATATAGCCGAGGCTCGCTTCTTCCGCGCGTGGGCTAACTTCGAACTGGTGACGCTTTGGGGAACCGCACCCATAGTGGATCATTTGCTCAAGCCCCGGGAATATCGCCCCGGAAACGCCACAACAGAAGCACTTTGGGCCTTTGTTGAGAGCGACTTGAAGGCTGCTATCGAAACAGGGGAGCTGCCATCGAAGCATGATGTCAACGATGCTGAAACGGGAATCCGCATCACAAAGGAAACAGCTCAGGCCTATTTGGGGAAGACTTTCCTCTTCCAAGGCAAGTACGCAGAGGCTGCACAGATGCTTGACAACGTCATTCTCTCGGGCAAATACGCGCTCTTCACCGGCGAATACGACCTTCTCCTCCATGCAGTCAACAACAATTGTTGCGAGGATTTGCTCGAAGCACAGCTGCGAAACGACCCGGAACAAGCTTGGAAGCAGATGACTATGCTCTATTTAATGCAGGGGTGGCGCACCGACAAGCTGCTTTATAGCGGACAAGCCGCTACCGAAATCGCCACGGGAACCTACGGTTTTTTGAATCCGCGCAAGGCTCTTTACGACGCTTTCGTGGCCGAAGAGGGAACAAACGGCTACCGCCTCAACAGCACGCTCCGCACCTATGAGCAGATGAAAGCTTATGGAATCAACATTCAACCGGGTGCCTTCGTCTATGGAAATGAGGGATATTTCATGTGGAAGACGCGCCCGTTGAAGGCCGATTGCATCATTGATGCCCCCTATTTTCAGGGACTTCAGTACACTAACCCGCGCGTCATGCGCTATGCCGAGGTGCTGCTTATGGCGGCAGAAGCCCACCTTCAGGCCGGAAACCCGGGCAAGGCACTCGATTATGTCAACCAAATTCGCAAGCGAGCCAAGCTCTCTCCGCTCACAACGCTCACCCTTGAGGACATTAAAAAGGAAAAACGACTTGAACTTTGCATGGAAAGTGTGCGCTATCAAGACCTTGTTCGCTGGGGAGATGCCAAAGAAGTGCTAGGCAAACAAGGCGCACAGATACCGTCACTCACGGTAAATGGCGTGCAATGGGGCTTTAAGAACAGCACTTACGGCTTCCGTGAGCGCAACAAACTGCTGCCGATTCCATTGAAAGAAACCGAGCTCAATCCGAATATCTCGCAGAATGAAGGCTGGAAATGAGGCGAAGTAAAAAAGCAGTCTGCTTCCCCTTGTTTGCAATATGGCCGTTTAACTGTATTAAACAGCCTGTTTAAGCAGATTAAATAGGCCATATTGCAACACTAAACAAGCTATATTGCAAGGTTAAACAGGCTATATTGCACTCTTAAACAGCCCATTTAACCGCACGAAATAGCCCATATTGCAGAACCGACTGACTGTCAACAACTTGAAATCCGGCAAGAAATAAACGACAACAACCAAATGACAACAAAAAACGATTAGATAGAATGAAAAAACAATTCGCAACCCTATGCTTGGCAACGCTGACAACATGCTGTTTTGCCCAGCAAAACCTATTTGGAGAGCAGCCTCCACTTTCTCCGGAGGTGCATTCTGACCACTCGGTCACCTTCCGTCTCATGGCTCCCAAGGCCGAATCGGTGCAGATAACGGGCGACTTTCTGCCCACACAAAAGGTGAATACGCCCTATGGGGAATATGATGCTCCGGGCATAGCCGACCTGAATAAAGACGCAAACGGCCTTTGGACGTTCACCACAAAAGGCAGTCTGAAGCCTGAACTCTACCTATATAACATGATTATCGACGGCGTAAAGGTGACCGATCCGGCCAATGTATATGCCATTCGCGACATCGCCAACACCACAAGCATCTTCCTTATTGGGGGCGACCGCGCCGACCTTTACAAGGTAAACAAGGTGCCTCACGGCACTGTTTCAAAGGTTTGGTATGACAGTCCGACGGCCGGAATGACACGACGCTGTACCGTTTACACGCCCGCGGGCTACGAAACGAGCCGCAAGAAATATCCTGTTCTCTACCTACTCCACGGCATTGGTGGCGATGAACAGGCCTGGACGGAGCTCGGACGCGCCGCCCAAATCCTCGATAACCTCATCGCTAAGGGCAAAGCCGAGCCTATGATTGTCGTTATGACCAATGGGAATATCTCGCAAGAAGCATGCCCCGGCGAGACTTCCGAGGGCTTCAAGGTGCCCACAATGGCGCTCCCAAAGACGATGGATGGCTACTTTGAGCAGGCTTTCCCTGACGTTATCAAGTTTGTCGAGGCCACTTATCGCGTGCAAAAGGACAAGGGCCACCGTGCTATCGCAGGCCTTTCGATGGGCGGTTTCCACTCCTTTTACATCTCAATCAACAATCCTGACGTCTTCGACTATGTGGGATTGTTCTCCGCAGCCATAGACCGACAGCAACAAGGTGGGCTTGATACAATCTATGCCGACCGCGAACAAAAGATCGATAAGCTGTTTTCAATGCACCCAAAGTTACTATGGATCGGCATTGGAAAGACCGATTTCCTGTATAAGAACAATGCCGACCTACGCCATTATCTCGACTCTAAAGGGTTTAAATATGACTATATGGAGACCGAAGGCGGTCACATCTGGCGCAACTGGCGTATCTATTTAACTGAGTTCCTACCTAAATTGTTCAAATAATGAGACGACATCACATCTTTATCATGGCCATTGTAGCCTGCTTTCATAGTCTCACCGTATCTTCACAGCCCCGTTTACAGGCCGAAAACATCGATGATGTAATCGCAGCCATGACGCTTGAGGAGAAGTGTCACCTCGTATTAGGCTGCGGAATGAGCTATGGAGACGACGCAAAGTTTCCGGGAACGGCAGGAAGCACCTATGCCATTCCGCGCTTAGGCATACCGAAAACCTACTGTGCCGACAGCAATCAAGGACTAAGAATGAGTGCCCGACGTGACTTTGACAGCCGCAATTACTTCTGTACCGACTACATGACGAGCATCTCACTGGCCTCTACTTGGGACAAAGATGCCGCCTATCGCATCGGAAAAGGCATCGGAAACGAAACCAAAGAATATGGTCTTGACTGGATTCTTGCACCAAGTATGAACCTTATGCGCAATGTACTTTGTGGACGAAACCACGAATATTATTCCGAAGACCCTTATCTCTCGGGCACCATAGCAGCCCATTATGTGATGGGAATCCAAAGCGAAGGAACCGCAGCTTGCGTCAAACACTTTGCAGCCAACAGCCAAGAAACCAATCGAAATGCGAATGATAGCCGCGTCAGTCAGCGCGCTTTGCGTGAACTTTACTTACGAACTTTCGAGTTAGCCGTGCGGATTAGCAACCCTTGGACGGTCATGACTGCCTATAATAGCATTAATGGTAAGCCCACATGTGAGGACATTTCACTCACCGAAACAGTGCTCCGAGGCGAGTGGAACTACAAAGGTTTAGTCGTTTCCGACTGGAATGCGGGAAGCAATGCGACCGCTTCAATGGTGGCAGGTAACGACATGTTGCAGCCAGGACAGGACAAACAGTATCACGAACTGCTTGCCAATGCGAAGAATGGAAGGCTGCCTATGGCTGTTCTTGATCGCAACGTGAAACGCATTTTGCAGTTTATTGTCAAGTGTCATAACTTCAACAACTATACTTACTCAAACGAACCAGATCTGAAACAGCATGCCGCTGACGACCGAAAGATCGGAGCTGAGGGCATGGTGCTGCTGAAAAACGAAAACGTTTTGCCTTTACTTGCAGGCCAAAACGTAGCGCTCTATGGCTGTACAAGCTATGACATCATTCCTGGAGGAACCGGTTTTGGCGGCACAACAGTGGGCCGTTACACAGTTTCTCTTGTTGAAGGGCTCCGCAATGCAGGCTTCTCTGTCTACAAACCACTCATCAATCAATACAAAAAACATATCGCTTCTGAGCAGAAAAGGCTCTATCCTAATGGGCTTCCTCCCTTCTCTTTGCAGCCACTTCACCGCGCCGAAGAGATTGAAATGACCAAACAACAGTTGCAAGAGCATGCTGCTGCTAACGATATTGCGGTCATTACAATTGGTAGAAAGAGCGGCGAAGCGGCCGACCGCACGCAAGATGAATTCAATCTGTACGCTAAAGAGCGGAAGATGATCAGCCAAATAAGCGAGGTATATCATAAGGATGGCAAGAAAGTCGTAGTGCTTCTCAACATCTGTAGCCCCGTGGAAACGGCCTCATGGAAGCATCTTGTCGACGGAATTCTTTGTACTTGGCAGAGTGGAGAGCAGGTAGGAAACAGCATAGCTGACGTGATTTCCGGTACAATAAACCCCTCCGGGCGACTTCCGGTAACCTTTCAAATCGCCTATGGTGACGCTCCTTCCGACAAGAACTTCCCTTCCGACGTGAAAGAAGTGAAAGACTTAGCCACGATGTATATGTGGGGCAATGATAAAAAAGACGCCAAACGGGAGGTCAAAGCCAATATCGATTACACCGATTATGACGAAGATATCTATGTAGGCTACCGCTATTTTGACAGCTTTGGCAAGGAGGTTAGCTTCCCATTCGGCTTCGGTTTGTCTTATACGACCTTTGCTTACGACCAAATGAAAGTCAATAAGCAGGGCGATACCTACACCGTTAGCGTAGAAGTGAAGAATATTGGTAACCTACCTGGGCGGAATGTGGTCGAACTTTTCGTGGCTGCACCACACAATAAGCAACTCAATAAACCCGAAAAAGAACTACGTGACTATGCAAAGACAAGCTTGTTGCAGCCAGGACAGCGCGAAACGGTGACCATTAAGGTGAGGACAGCCGACTTAGCTTCGTTTGATGAGAAGGCTTCGGCATGGAAAACGGATGCCGGAACCTACCGATTTATGATTTGTGCTTCGGCAAATAAAATCGAAACAGAATGTCCGGTGGCCGTCAATTCCTACAGGAAAAAGGTAAATAATGTTATGAAACCGCAGGTAAAACTCAATCGCTTGCATCGTTAAACAATCAAATCATACCACCCATGAAGATGAAACAACTGTTTTCAACCGCCCTCGCAGCATCGCTTTTCGCAGCATGTTCGCCGCAAGGAAAGACCATCGACAAACAAGAAATCATTCATAAACTGTCGTTGGAAGACAAGACTCACTTCGTCATTGGCACGGGAATGGGGCATGTGGACGGCAATAATGCCGTAATAGGAGCGACAAAATCAATCGTTCCCGGCGCAGCTGGAACCACCTATCCGCTTGACACTCTCGGCATTCCCGCCATCGTTTTAGCCGATGGGCCGGCCGGATTGCGCATCAATGCCCACCGGAAAGGCGACTCGGCAACCTACTATTGCACGCATTTCCCTATTGGAACGCTGCTGGCTTCGACATGGAATCAAGAGCTTGTAGAGGAAGTTGGCAAGGCTATGGGGAACGAAGTGAAAGAGTACGGCGTTGATGTTTTGCTTGCACCTGCGGTGAATATCCATCGAAACCCGCTCAACGGACGCAACTTTGAATACTATAGTGAGGACCCATTAGTGGCTGGTAAGACCGCAGCAGCCTACATTCGGGGCGTTCAAAGCAACGGTGTTGGCACGAGTATCAAGCACTTTGCGTTCAATAACCAGGAGACTAACCGCATGAATACAGACGCCCGTATCTCGCAACGTGCCATTCGTGAGCTCTATCTGAAGCCTTTCGAAATAGCCATAAAAGACGCCGAACCGTGGACTGTCATGTCTGCTTACAACAAAATCAACGGTATATATACTTCTGAAAGCAAGGAACTTCTGACCACAATCCTGCGCGAAGAATGGGGCTACAAAGGCGCAGTAATGACCGATTGGTTTGGAGGTAAGGACGGAGCCAAGCAGGTATGGGCGGGCAATGACATGCTCCAACCGGGCAAAGAGGAGCAGTTCAGTGCGATAGTCGACGGCATAAAGAGCGGCAAACTGAAAGAGGCTGACCTCGACAGAAACGTTTCTCGCATCCTTAATCTCATCGAAAAGACACCTCGTTTTCAGGGTTATCGCTACAGTAACAAGCCTGATTTGAAGGCTCATGCAGCCGTAACACGACAAAGTGCAGCCGAAGGAATGGTGTTATTGAAGAACGATAATGCACTTCCCTTGCGCACTAAACCCACTAAAACGCAGATTGCTCTCTATGGATATTCAAGCTATGACTTCATTGCCGGGGGCACCGGGTCGGGCAATGTGAACCATGCTTACGTGGTATCTCTGCCGGATGGCCTGAAGAATGCAGGCTACAAGATAGACAAAAGCCTTCAAAATGCATACATAAAGTATGTTGCCAAGTGCCAAGCCGACGAGGAAATGCGTCTCGAAGCAGCCAAAAAGAAAGACCCGAAAGTCGCTATGTTGGCAGCATTCCTGCCTACTCCGCGACCGACGGAGATGGAGATTGATACCCAACAGCTGGCTGTTCAGGCGCAAGAATCGGATGTAGCACTCATCACGTTGGGCCGTATCAGCGGTGAATTCCTTGACCGTAAGCAGGAAGACTTCTATCTTACGCAAGCCGAAAGCAAGCTCATTAGCAGCGTTTGTCAGACTTTTCACAAAGAAGGAAAGAAGGTTATTGTGCTCTTAAACGTCGGAGGAGTGATCGAAACTGCATCATGGAAGCACCTGCCCGACGCCATTCTTTGCACATGGCAGGCCGGTCAAGAGGGCGGAAACTCGGTGGCTGACGTCATTACGGGCGCGGTTTCGCCTTCCGGAAAGCTCACTATGACTTGGCCTATCGCCTTCTCTGACGCCTATTCTTCAAGGAATTTCCCTATCGATATCATGCCCGATTTCGATTTGAAGGGCCAAGGTAAGAAAGGAACCGGCCGGAAAAACGTGGACTATACCAACTATGAAGAAGACATATATGTGGGCTATCGCTATTTTGACAGCTTCGGAAAGCAAGTCTCTTTCCCGTTCGGTTTTGGGCTGAGCTATGCGCAATTCCGGTATTCTGACGCCAAAATAGACAATAAAGGCGATGAGATTTCCGTTAGTGTAGATGTAAAGAACATCGGAAAAGCAGCAGGAAAAGAGGTCGTAGAGCTTTATGTTGCTGCACCCAACAGCCTTGAACGCAACAAACCCACGCACGAATTGAAGGCTTATGTCAAGACAAGAACGCTGAAACCCAACGAGAAGCAAACGGTCACTTTGACCGTAAAAGCAACCGACCTCGCATCATTTAACGAGACAAAATCGGCTTGGGTGGTCGACGAAGGGGCCTATCGTTTCCTCCTCGGAACCTCTTCCCGCGACATTAGGGAAACGCTTTCTGCCGACATAAAAGCACGGGAAACAAAGGTAAACAACGTGCTTGCACCGAAAGAGAAACTTGAATTGCTGCATCGATAGGGCGATTTTCGTGCAAATGTCGACAAAACAACAATCATAAAAACCATAGATAATGAACAAGAAACTGATATTTTGCGCCGTATTTGCCCTACTCACCGGGGCAAGCGGCATGGCACAAGAGAAGCTTTTCAATGGGAGTAGCGTGCAATCGCCCGTGAAGAACGCCGATGGAACAGTCACTTTCAACCTCTATGCCCCGCAGGCAAGGCAGGTAAGTGTGAGCGGAGACTTCCTGCCGACAGTGAAAATGAAAACCCCAAAAGGCGAAATTGATGCACCGGGAAGCGCACAACTCACGAAAAACGCACAGGGCATGTGGAGCTATACGACTGCCGTGCTCTCGCCGGAACTCTATTCTTACGCGTTCAACGTGGACGGATTGAACATCAACGACCCTGCAAACATCTACATGAACCGCGACATCAGCACCTACAGCAACATTTTTATAATCACTAAAACAAAGGGAGATAAGGGCTATCTTTACAGCGTCAACGAGGTTCCTCACGGCAATTTGGCCAAGGTTTGGTATGAAAGTCCAACGCTAAAAATGCAACGTCGCATGACAATTTACACGCCGGCGGGCTACGATAAGGGTAAGGCTTACCCCGTACTCTACCTCCTTCACGGTGCAGGAGGCGACGAAAACGCGTGGAGCGAGCTTGGACGTGCGTCCCAAATCATGGACAATCTGATTGCAACAGGCAAGGCTAAACCGATGATCGTGGTGATGCCGAACGGCAATCCCGACTGTCAAGCGGCCCCAGGAGAGTGGTGGAAGGGCATGTATAAGCCTACTTTCATGGCCAGTATCAGTCCGAAAACGACCAAAGCGACCATAGAAGAGAGCTTTATGGACATTGTTAACTACGTAGACAGCCACTATAAGACCGTCAAAAGCCGTGAAGGACGCGCCGTTTGCGGCCTTTCTATGGGCGGAGGTCACACATTTGGCATCGCTCGGTTATATCCTTTGACCTTCGATTATTACGGACTTTTCTCCGCAGGATTGCATCTTTCAAAACCCATAAACCCGAAAGATCCGTCGCTATATGACGAGATGAAGGCCGACAAAGCGTTCCAACAACAGATGAAAACGCTCTTCAACAGCAACCCAAAGCTGTATTGGATTGCCATTGGAAACACCGATTTCCTTTACAAAGCCAATGCCGATCTGCGCCGGTTCCTTGACGATAACCACTATAAATACGAGTATGTGGAGACCGACGGCGGCCATATCTGGCGCAACTGGCGCATCTATCTGACGGCGTTTGTGCAGAAGCTGTTCAAAGCCTCGCCCACCTCGTCTCGCTAAAAGGAGAAGAAAAGTTTCTAACCCGGCTGCTCTTCCAAGGCAAAGGCGGCCGGGTTGTTGTCCAATCATAACATTCTCATGCTCCGTTTTCAAAGCGTTCTGCTTCCCTCTCCTTGGGTGTAGGGCCGGAAAGCGGCGCTATTTCTCATCAAACCGGGGCCGGTGGAACGGCCTTATGCTGTTCATTACCGCCAATAAAGCCACACCGCTGTCGGCAAAGACAGCCTCCCAAAGGGTCGCCACGCCTAAGACTCCGAGCACCATCACCAACACTTTCACGCCAATGGCAAAGACAATGTTCTGCAAAACGATGCGATGTGTGCGCCTACCAATGGCAATTGCCTCGACAACCTTAGCCGGTTCGTCGGTCTGAATGATGACATCTGCGGTCTCAACTGCCATGTCTGCGCCCATGTTTCCCATGGCAAAACCCACGTCACTCAAGGCCAATACAGGCGCATCATTGATGCCGTCGCCCACGAAAGCAACCCGTTTTCCCTCTTTCTTCAATGCTTCAAGATGCGAAACCTTGTCTTCGGGAAGCAAATCTCCATAACCTTTCACGAAACCATGCCCATGAAAGCCCGCTATCAGCTTGTCGATGAGTGCCTGTTTGTCGCCACTAAGCACCTGCATCAACTTGATTCCCTGCGCTTTCAGACGTTGAGGGAGCGTAAAAATGCCCGCTTTCGGCGTGTCGGCCAGCAGAATATAGCCCACGAAACGGCCGTCATGGGCCACGGCAACGATTGTTTCTGCCACCTCATCCAAGGCCTCATCGTAGGCAATTCCCTGTTTTTTCATCAGCCGAAGCGTCCCGATGGCCCACGTTCCGCAGGTCATTCCGTAGCCGGGGACGTTCACTATACAGGCCGAATCGACCGTTGCAAGCGGCTTTCCCTGCATGAATTCGACGACAGCACGGGCTATCGGGTGACTGCTTTTGGCCTCAACGGCGGCCACAAAAGCCAAGTCTTCGGGCGAAAGACCCACGGTTTGCTCCACCCGGAACGCCCCCGTTGTGAGCGTACCTGTCTTGTCGAACACCACCGTATCAAGCATTGTGACGGCATCAAGCCCGTTGCTTCCTTTAAAAAGAATGCCTTTTCGGCTTGCAACACCAATGCCCCCGAAGTAGCCCAAGGGCACACTGATAACCAAAGCACACGGACAACTGATGACCAAAAAGACCAAAGCGCGCTGCAACCACATGGAAAACGCATAGTCAGCTGCCGAAAACAGCGAGGCCAACCACGGCACAACGACCACCAACACGGCCAAGGCTATCACCACAGGCGTGTAGACATGGGCGAAACGGTGGATAAATGCCTCGGTAGATGACTTGCGTTCGGCCGCCTCTTCCACCATTTTCAGAATGCGACTGATGGCACTTTCGCTTGCTTCGCGCACCACTTCGAGTCGCACAATGCTGTCGGTTGCAATCATTCCTGCCATAACTTCGTGACCCGTTTCTATCATTCGGGGCACCGATTCGCCCGTCAAAGCGGCCGTATTAAAGGCGGCCGGAGCATCTAAAAGGCGGCCGTCGAGGGGCACACGCTCACCGGGTCGCACTTCGATAATGCTGCCAATGGCCACCGCTTCGGGCCGTTCTTCGCGCCCATCTGCCAGCCTTGCGAAGTCAGGACGAAAGGCTATGAGCCGCTTGATACTGTCGCGTGCACGGTCGACCGCCCTGTCTTGCAGGCCTTCGCCTACGCAATAGAGAAGCATAACGGCTACGGCTTCGGGGTATTCTCCCAAGAAAAAGGCGCCAATGGCAGCCACCGACATGAGCATAAACTCGCTGAAGAAGTCGCGTTCGTGCTCGATTTGCTCCCAAGCCTCGCGCATCACGGGCAGCCCCACAGGCATAAAGGCCACTATATAGATAAGGAGAACGAGGTAAGGATTAATGAACCGGAACGTCTCAACATTGTCAAGAAGCAGTCCTATCACTAAGAATACTGCCGAAATAACGATAAGTTTCCAGCTCATTTCGCCTCCGCCATGTTCATGGCTATGTGCTTCGTGTGCCATATTTCTTTATTTTGATTTCTAAAGGCAAAGGTATAAGGTTTTTTTCGCAACCGAGTTGCAAAGGAGAACGGGCCACTTTGCAATCGAAAGAAAAGGAATAAGCATCATGTTCCAAAGATGGAAACGCGCAAAATGGTTGAGAGGAACATGTAGAGATGCACGGCTCGTGCGTCCGTTCTGCGCGGAACAATCAACTCGCCAATTTGTTTACTCGTCCACTGTCAACTATGAAGTCATCTAGACTTTTTAAATCTCTACAAATTGAGAGGAGTCTATTATCTT